>Ga0079226_10000930_pt1 | contig 21901 bp, 25 predicted proteins | sample Poulit2014_FD_76345 | JGI IMG/M metagenome (GOLD analysis project Ga0079226, IMG submission 76345) | Agricultural soil microbial communities from Georgia to study Nitrogen management - Poultry litter 2014 | ecosystem: Environmental > Terrestrial > Soil > Agricultural land | place: USA: Georgia... | reverse complement strand
TAGACTGCTGGTTGTTGTGGGTACGTACAACAAGGCGCTGCAGCCGACCGCCCAACTTGCTGGCGCAAGTTGGGTTCCCTCCGCAGGCTACGCCTGCTCCGGCGGCGGCTGAGCTTCGGCGTTGGGAAGTAAGTAATTTGGACACTCCGAGATGTCGTCAAATACCGTAAACCTCTTACATTCTATATCCAGTTACATACTTGTGATTGGTGTGTTACTAACATTGGTCGGCACTGTCGGCCAAATATGGACTGGTAGACTAAAAGAACAGCGCCAGCAAGCCGAAGTGGCTAGGGCACATGCTTCCGCGAATGAGTCGATTGAACGTGCACGATCTGCTGAAAAGCAGCTCGATAGGCTTCAACGTCCAAGGGAGATTCCTGCTGCTATACGGCAGCAGGCCATAGCAAGACTTTCAAAGTATGCAAGTCAAGAATTCGCTGGAGTCCTCGCTTCCTCAGGGTTTGACGTAAGGCCGTTTTGGGTTGATGTTGATGACTTGCTCAGGGAAGCAGGTTGGGCAAGAGTGGAGCCAGCGGGCTTATCATCCGGCAGTCCGCCGGCAGGAATCGCTATCGAAACCACGCCAGGCGTACAGGTTACTTTTGATCCACGTTTCACTGAAGGTATCGAGCAAGTCGCTGTCGATCTTGCGTCTGTATTAAATGACTCTGGTGTCGACGCCGTCACTCAGTACGGCAGAGATGACAAAGAAAATCGAGAGCATGTAATCACGGTAAGAGTTGGCCCGAAACCGGTGTGAAGTCGAAATGTCAAACAACATTCACTCGCCCAACAAGGCGCTGCACCTGACCGCTTTACCCGCTGTCGCGGGTAAAGTTCCCTCCGCGCTTCGCGCTCCGGCGGCAGGTGAGCTTGGGCGTTGGACATAAAAGGATTGGGGGTTAAGTAATGACGATCTTAATTACTGGTGCGACCGGACAAGTGGGCGGTACGGCCGCTCGCATACTTGCTGCTTCGGGCGAATCCGTGCGTGCGCTGGTACGGGATACATCGACAACTCATGACCTCGACGGTGTCCGGATTGTAGGTGGTAGCTTTGAGGATAGTGCCTCTCTAAAATTGGCCATGGAAGGTGTGGATACTCTGTTTCTTGCTGGACGAGACAGTCCAGATACCGTTGCTTTGCTGGGTAATGTTTTGCAGCAAGCAGAGAAGAGCAGTGTTCGTCATGTCGTAAAGCTGTCGGCGATAGGTGCGAAACCCGACTCTTCAGTTGAGTTGATGCGCGACCACTACGCCGTAGACCAAATGCTCAAGGCTAGCCCGCTTTGTTGGACACTGTTGCAACCGCACCTGTACATGCAAAACCTGTTGCGATTTGCAGAGAGCGCGCAAGATGAAGGGAAGATATCGGCGCCTATGGCAGACGGGCACTTTCCTCTGGTAGACACGCGGGATGTAGGAGCTGCCGCGGCAGCAGTGTTGCGTAATCCCACCGCGCACGCCAGCGGAACTTATCAGCTAACTGGGCCAGAGGCGTACAGCTATGGCGATGTGGCCAACGCCCTGTCAGCTGTCATGCAGCGGCATATTATTTATGAAGCTGTTTCCCCGGAGAGCTTTGAGAAAAGTCTTGTCGAGTCTGGTGTCCCGGGTTGGCGAGCCTTTGATCTGGCACACATTGCATCCGCCTATGGGGCTCCAGATTGCCGTGTCTCAACGGACTTTGAGGCACTGGTTGGCCACGGCCCCACGCCTATCAAAACGTTTTTCGAAGATCATATAAGCGTATTCGCTAATTAGGCTGTGTCCGCTATATTGAAAATGCCCAACAAATCAATGCAGCGGACGCACCTGACGGCGCGCCGCTGATTTCCGGCGTTATGCCGTATTACAGGTGTGCCTCGGGTAACATGCGCTTGTGCAGAATACGGATGATTTCAACGACACCGCTGTTGGATATAACGGTAGAAAATGATGTGGCTCCCCTGGCGGTGATACCGGTAACCGGGACGTATTTCGTTGCAGATTTGTCCAACGCCCGGATTGTCACCCAGAAAGTGGAAGCACTGATCGAACTGTAGAAGATATTGGTTTCGCTGGCTACGTTCCCACTCACGGTCAGTGTAAAGGGCGATGGATCTGAGGTCGGCCCTGGCTTTCCTGGAAAGCTTGAAATTCGACGTCAACGGTCTTCGCTGTCAAGCTCGCGAATGAAGGCGTCATGGGAGTAGTCCTCGAAGCCACTGTCCTCTCCCTCCTTGAGCATTTTGCGCAATGATGTCAGACGGGTTTCGGACTCTTCGAGCAAGCGCAAGCCAGCACGACCGACCTCGCTGGTTGAGTTGTATCGTCCGTTTTGGAGCTGGTCGGCGATAAACGAGTCAAAATGCTGACCTAGAGTAATGCTGGTGTTTTTTTGCATGATGCTCACCATGTAGTACCAATTATTGGTATAATTTAGTCCAGCAGGTATAACAAGTCAATGCAGCGGACGCCCAACCCGCTGCCGCCGCTTGGGTTCCCCGGCTTCGGCCTCCTGCGCAGCTGAGCTTCGGCGCTGGGTTTGTTTGGCAGGGTTAGTGATGGAATCGATCAGGAATAGCCTGGAGATATGCCAATGAGCACAGCTAAAGCCGAGGTCGAATCGATGTTGGCATCTTTGCCCGAGGACGCCAGCTTTGAGGATATTCAATACCATCTTTACGTGATGGAGAAGGTCAGGGAGGGCGTGGATCGCGCCGAAAATGAAGGCGTGGTTGGCCATGAGGAGGTTAAGGAGCGCCTTGGGAAATGGCTCGATTCTTAGCCTGGTCGCCGCAGGCGGTCGAGGATGTTGAGCGCATTGCATCGTATATCGAACGTGATTCTGTTCACTACGCGAGGGCTGTTGCTTCTCGAATCGTGGAAACTGTCGAATCGTTTCCGGATTTTCCAGAAAATGGACGAATGGTGCCAGAGATCAATGATCCAAATCATCGGGAACGCTTCGTATGAATACCGCATTGTCTACCGTCTCGAAGATGAGCGAATTCTCATTGTGGCGGTAATTCATGGACATCAAGACTTCGAACCTCAAATCCCGCACATCAAGAGCGTATCGTAAACTCAATAGAGCGCTGCACCTGACCGTCTTGCCTGCTGGCGCGGGTAACTCCCTCCGCGCTTCGCTCTCCAGGTGGGTTTGACTTGCATGGCGATAGCAGGAATACATCAGTGCTGCGTTCCGACACTACCTGCAAAGACACGGCATAAAACAGAGCCCACCGGCCGGCGGCCGCCGGCTGCCATCACTACGCCAGGGCCGGCGACGCATCACCGGCCTTGAAGCAAGCCGCTTCAGCCGCCGGGCGCGCCGCTGATGTAGTGCTCGAGCTGGTCGATCTCGAACTGCTGGTGTTCGATGACCGCTTTCACCAGGTCACCGATCGACACCAGTCCCAGCAACTTGCCGTCGGCCATGACCGGCAGGTGGCGAATACGCTTGTCGGTCATGAGCGCCATGCATTCATCCACCTTCTCGGTCGGTTCGGCGTAGACGATGTCCCGGGTCATGAGCTCGTCAACCCGGGTCGTGGCCGACGTGCGGTTCTCGAGAATCACCTTGCGGGCATAGTCCCGCTCCGAAAGAATGCCGACCAGCCGGTCACCCTCCATGACCAATACCGCACCGATGTTCTTCTCGGCCATCAGCGCGATGGCGTCGTAGACACTCGCTGTCGGCTCGATGCTCCAGATCTGGTCACTCTTGCTCTGCAGCAGGTCGCTAATCCTTTTCATCTAACTCCTCCTTGACGCGCACGCAAGGCGCTTGCCATCAATCCGGGCTCGTCGCCACAACCGTGGTACCGGCTGGGCGAGACGTGTCCGTACCCAAAAGCCTACCGGCCGCGGCGATGCAGGTCGAGCCCGGCAATCCATACGGGTTGGCCATGTTCCTGTGTATCGTCTCGTGAGCAACCTCGTGATTTTGTGCGTGACACAGCAAGCCACCAGAGGTACATGAGCCCGGAATCCGGGTCTGGATTCTGGAGTGCCGGCGATGGTTGCCGCATCGGCGGACTCAGAAACCATGGCGCCGCGAAATGCGGACAGCAGCCACGTTTTGAACTTCGCTCTGCTGCAATGACGGATGCAGGAAGCACTGCGAGATGTGCCAGAAATGCCGATGGCAAGCATGTCGAGCGCAATGCTTATAGTGAGTACGAGCGCAGAGTGGAAGGGAAATTTGCCAGAATTTTCATGCGCAAAACGTTGTAGATCAGCTTTGTGGCCTGACGGATTGCGCATCTCGCACAAGTGACGGAGCGGTTCCTCGGGCCGGCCGCTGCCTGGTTCAGACGGGCATCATCTGGATGGCTACGACCGGGGGCGGTGTCCGGTCTGTCATCATGGGCATCCGTGATTCGTTCTGGAGATTGTCATGAGCGCAAGAGTCCTGCTGATTACCGGCGCTTCCAGCGGCATTGGTGCCGCGACGGCGGAGGCGGCGGTTGCGGCCGTTGGCGCGTGGCGCTGGCGGCCCGGCGCACGGCGCAGGTTGAACAGCTGGCCGCAGATCTGGGTGGCCCGGAGCATGCTCTGCCGGTTACCTGTGACGTGACCGACTACGCGCAGCAGGAGGCCGCGGTGACGGCAACCGTGGCGCATTTCGGGCAGCTGGATGCGGTGCTCGCCAATGCCGGGCGCGGCGGCGTGGCCGGCGGTTACAGCGCGGGCGATCCTGATGCCTGGCACGACATGGTGATGACCAACGTGCTCGGTGTCATGTACACCATTCGGGCTGCCGTCGCCGAGCTGAAGAAGACCAATGGCCATCTGCTGTTGACCGGTTCCGCTTCCGGGCGCGCTACCATGCCGGGGTCGGTGTATTCGGCCACCAAATGGGCAGTCACGGCCATGGGGCACAACGTGCGCGAAGAACTCAAGGCAGACGGCGTGCGCACCACGCTGATCGAGCCGGGCATGGTGGATACACCGTTCTTCGACGCGCCGAAGCCCGGCGTGCTGGAAGCGCGCGATGTGGCCGATGCCGTGGTCTGGGCGCTGACGCAGCCGGCGCGGGTCGATGTCAACGAAATCCTGTTGCGCCCGCGAGCGGGTCTGTCATGACCGGTGGGCAGCGCTACGCAATGGTGGCGGGCCATGTCTGAAGCCGACGACTTCACCATCCATCCGGTCGGCGTGGTGCGCTCTTCTCTGCGCGACACCGGGGATGCACCGCGGCAGGGGCACCGGGGCGCGCCGGATGCGACCATCGACATTCATGCCGAATACGGCGACGCCTTGCTCGGCATCGAGGCGGGGGTGGAGCTGACACTGCTGACCTGGCTGCATGCGTCCCGCCGTGACATTCTGCAGGTGCAGCCGGGCCGTGATCCGACGCGGCCGTTGACTGGCGTGTTCCGTACGCGCGCACCGGTGCGGCCCAATCCAATTGGTCTGCATCGCGTCAAGGTATTGGCCGTGACCGGCAATCAGCTGCGGGTGACACCGCTGGAAGCAGTGGACGGCACACCCGTGATCGACATCAAGATCGCCCTGGATCCGCCACCCATCGGCTAGCGCAGCGGGCCATCAGCCACCGGCAGACTGCTGATGCCAGAGGTGCATGGCGGCATAGGCGCGCCACGGCCGCCACGGCGCCGCCCGGTCCTGCAGCTGGCGGGCATTATCGATGCCGAGCGCCCGCACCAGCCCCAGATCGCGCTCGGGGAAGGCGTCGGCATCGCCCAGCGCCCGCATGGTGATGTAATCGGCCGTCCACGGGCCGATGCCCGGCATGGCCAGCAGGGCTTCGCGCGTCTCGTCGAGCGGCGCGCCGGCGGCGAGCGTCAGCCGGCCGTCGGCGATCGCCCGCGCGACGTGCTGCAGGGTATCGGCGCGGCGCTGCGGCAGGCCGCGGTCGATGATGTCCTGGCGGCGGGCGTCGGCGATGCGGGCGGCCGTCGGTGCGGTCCGGTCCAGGCCGTCGAACGGCGTGGTCAGCAGTGTTCCGAAATGCTGCGTGAAGCGGGTGAACAGGGTGGTCGCGGCCTTCACGGAAATCTGCTGGCCCAGCACCGCGCGCAGCGCGAGTTCGAACGCGTCGGTCGTGCCCGGTACGCGCAAGCCCGGTGTCGCCTCGACCAGCGGCGCCAGCTTTTCATCCCGGCGCAGGTGGGCGGCGATGGCTGCCGGGTCGGCGTCCAGATCGAACAGGTGACGCAGCACCGGACGCAGCCGGAGCAGGGCGTCCGTCAGCTCGGGCGCGACAGCCACCTGCAGACAGTGCCGCCGGGCATCGGGCCGGGCCACGATCCAGCCGCGCCGGCCGTGAAGTTCGATGGTGTGCACGAAATGCGGTGGCGCATTGCGCACCGAGCAGGCCGCGCCCCGCAGCGCCAGAAACGCGGTCAGGGCCGGCCACGCCAATGGCGGCTGATAGTCGAGTTCGACCAGCTCGCTGTCGGCCATGATCCGTTCGAGCTGTTCCTGTTCCTGTCGGCTGGCATTGGGCATGTGATTACCTGCTTGTGAAAGACGGTATGCGGATGCTGCGCTGTTCTATCACGTCGCCGTCATCTGCGATAGGATGAGGGTGCACACCGACGTGCGAACAGAACCATGCTGCTGATTCTTGCCTATCTGGGCGGCATTCTGACCATTCTCAGCCCGTGCATCCTGCCGGTGCTGCCTTTCGTCTTCATGCGCGCCGATCGACCGTTTCGCACCAACGGGCTGCCGCTGCTCGCCGGCATGGCGGTGACCTTTGCGCTGGTGGCGACGCTGGTCGCCTTCGGTGGCGGCTGGGCGGTGCGCGTCAACGAATACGGCCGCCTTGTCGCCATGATCGTGCTGCTGGTGCTGGGCGCGGCGCTGCTGTCGCGGCGTCTGGCCGAATGGCTGATGCGGCCCCTCGTGGCGCTCGGTCGGCGCTTGTCCACGCGCCTCGGCAGCGACGAGTCGATCGGCCATTCGCTGGGCCTGGGCATTGCCACGGGCCTTTTGTGGACGCCCTGCGCCGGGCCGATTCTCGGCCTTATCCTGGCCGGCGCGGCGCTGCAGGGGCCGAGCGCAGAGACAACGTTGCTGCTGCTGGCCTATGCCGCCGGTGCGGCCACGTCTCTGACCGCGGCACTGCTGCTCGGCGGCCGGGCGATGGACTGGATGAAGCGCAGTCTGGGCGTGGGCGAGTGGCTGCGGCGCGGCCTCGGCGCGCTGGTGATCGTGGCGGTGGCAACCATTGCGATGGGCGTGGACAGCGGCCTGCTGGCGCGCGTGTCGCTGGCCAGTACCGGCGGCCTCGAGCAGCAACTGCTGGCGGCCGTGAAGCCCGCGACGGCGGCTGATGCAGCCGACGCGCATGAAGCTGAAGATGCATCCGGCAATGCCGACCTGGCGGCGCCATACCCGGTACGGCGACGCATGCCGGAGTTGGCGGGGGCGACGCATTGGCTCAACAGCGAGCCGCTGACGCGGGACGATTTGCGCGGCAAGGTCGTGCTGGTGGATTTCTGGACCTATTCCTGCATCAACTGCATACGCACGTTTCCCTACATCACCGCCTGGAACCGCAAGTACGCGGACCACGGCCTGGTCATCATCGGCGTGCACACGCCGGAATTCGCCTTTGAAAAGAACGCCGCCAATGTCGAGCGCGCCGTTGACCACTTCGGCATCCAGTATCCGGTGGCCATGGACAACGACTACCAGGTGTGGCGCGCATTCCACAACCGCTACTGGCCGGCGCATTACTTCGTCGACGCGCTGGGCCGCATTCGCCAGCATCATTTCGGCGAGGGCGGTTATGAAGAGGCCGAGGACATCATTCGGGCGCTGCTCACCGAGGCCGGTTACACCGATCTGCCCGGCGGCTACGTCGATCCCGACGCCAGCGGTGCGCAGGCGGCGGCACCCATTAACCGGCGCTCGCCGGAAACCTATCTCGGTTATGCGCGTGCACGCAATTTCTCCGGTGATCCGCTGCGCGTCGACAAAACACACGACTATCAGGCGCCGCAGGCGCTGGCCGTCAATCACTGGTCGCTGGACGGGCGCTGGCACACGCATGCCGAACACTCCGAGCTGGTCTCCGACGAGGGCAACATCGTCTATCGCTTTCGCGGGCGCGATCTGCATCTGGTCATGGGCCCCGGCGACGACGGCGAGCCGGTGCATTTCCGCGTCACCATCGACGGTCACGCGCCCGGCGAAAATCACGGCGCGGACATCGATGCCGACGGCCACGGCATGGTCGACAGCCAGCGGCTGTATCAGCTGGTGCGCCTGCGGGAAAACGGCGAGCACACGGTGACCATCACGTTCGAGGAGCCGGGCGTGCGCGCCTACGCTTTTACCTCCGGCTGACCGGCGTCTGTCCGGATGCCGCCCGGTAGGGCGGCCATGTTTTGTTAGGCTACGCGCCTTCATCCGCAATTCTGCAGCAATCGAGAGCGTGAGCCATGCGTGACACTCCCGGTTCCCAGGGCAATCCCGACGGCAAGGGCGGATCGCCGGTACTGGCCAGCCTCGACGGGGCGCGGCACGGGCTGGCTGCCTTGCCGGCCAAGCAGATCGACCAGGTCGCCGCGGAACTGTTCACCTCGCTGTTCGTGCTGGAGTCGGAGTTCCGCTTCCAGCCGGTCGTCGGCAAGACCTATTATCTCTATCGCCAGGAAGGGCGTTTCTGGCTGGCGCAGCTGGGGCCGCAGCGGCTGGGCGAGGCGGTGGCCGGGCGCTTCATCGGCCGCTCCGTGTTGCAGCCGGATCTGACCTGGACGCTGGAACTGGCGCCGGAAGTGGCAGCGGACACGGATTTCATGGCCTGGCTGGCCGCCCGGCGCGCCGCCTTCGATCGGCGCATGAGCCGGGCCGAGCGGGTGGATGATGTGCTGCCGACGCATGAATCCCGCTTTTCGTTCTATCGCCGCGCTTCGGCATTCGGCGTGGCGCATTCACTGGGGCGGTCGATGCAGGTGGCCGGTATTGCCGGATTGTCCTACGACGAGGCGCGTGGCGCACTGGCCGATCAGTCGGCCGCTGCCGCCGCAACGCCGGAGTAGTCGGTCACGGCTCGACGCGGCGCAGCGACAGCTCCGCTGCGCGGTTGACGAGGACGAAATGATGCGGTGGCACGTCGTGCCAGTGCGGCGCTTCGCTGGTGAGCGGTTCGGAAGCGATGAGTGCAGCGGACTGCTCGTGCGACTGCGCAGTGCGCATGCGGCAGCCCTGCGTATCGCAGACATAGCGGCTGCCGGCTGAATAATGCAGTGACAGCGGTGTGCCGTCGGGCTCGTCAACGTAGCGCACGCCGACCGATTCCCGGCCATTGGTGACCACCATGTTGAGGTGAGCCGCCTGCGTCAGGCCGGCTTCGGCCTTCAGCTCGGCGAGATCGCGGAACAGGCCCTGAAAGGCATCCGCCATGGCATCGGCATCGCGGCGTTCGTTGGCGAAATAATGGTCCAGAAACAGGGCGAACAGGTGCTGCGTGTCCGTCTGGCCGTCGAGCCAGTGGTAGCGCGCATCCGACAGCCGCTGCACGAGGTGGCGTTTGATGTGGCCGAAATGCGGCACGCCGCCGTTATGCATCATCAGCAGATCGCCGTAATGGAACGGATGGCAGTTGGCCTGTGCCACCTGGCCGCAGCTGGCGCGGCGCACATGGGCGAAGATCGATGGCGATGTCAGGTGCGGCGCCATGTAGCGCAGATTGCGGTTGTTCCAGGCCGGCATGATGGAAGTGAATACGGCCGGCTCGGACGACACCTCGGGCGCGTACCAGCCCAGGCCGAAGCCGTCGCCGTTGAGCGGCTCCGGCAGTTCGTGGGCCTGATAGCTCTGCTTGATGAGCGAATGATCCGGCTTGTAGAGCAGATCATCGATCGGCAGGGCCGGACCCTGATAGGCCAGAAAGCGACACATGCAGCCTCCCGCGTTCAGGCGCCGCAGACCGCGCGCAGGCAGGCCGCCGGGCCTTCCGCGTGCAGTATCGCCAGCTGTTCATCATCGATCACCAGCAATGCGCCGGTGAAATTGATGGCATTCATCGGCAGGCCCTTGTATTCGGCGTGGCGGCGTGGAATCAGGCACATCCAGTCGCGCGTCACCAGCAGATTGTACGGCGCCGGCTGGGCCGCACCCGCGACCGGCAGGCCGAGCGCCGCAAACAGTTCCGGCAGCCGGTCGCACAGCGTAGCGGCGCCCGCCGCCGGATCGGCCGTCAGCTGCGCCGGTAGGCACATGCAGACGTGCGGGTAGGGCAGATGCGGACTGGTGCCGATGCCGTCGCCGAGCCGGTCGATGTCCGCCAGTGCCCGCGTCAGCGGCAGATCCGGTTCGCCCGGCGCAATGTCGCGCGACACCACCTGCAGATGCTTGTGCGGCTGGCTGGAACCGGCATCAGGGCCGCCGTTGTAGAAGCCGAGGCCGTCCCAGTCCTGCAGCACGCGCAGCAGCGCCTCGAAATCGGCCGCCGTCGGCAGGTCGGTCTGCGCTTCATTCGCGCGCGTGATGATGAGCAGATGCGGATCGAGCACGGGGAACTTGTTCAGCAGGACAGCATGGTCCGGCGCCAGCTCGCCGACGAACAGATCCGGATCGTAGGGCGGCGCAAATGGATCCGCGGGCGGCGCAGCGCCGCCGGATTGCGGCTTCAGGTTCAGCTTGTCCATGATGCGCACGACGTACGTCAGGCCGTCCTCGTGCAGGACTTCCGTGCGCGTGCCGAGGGGCACGAGTGCGCCGGCGTCGTGCGCGCGCGCCGTGGCGTCAATGGTTGCCTGTTGCCAATGCATGGTTGTGTCCCGAGTCAGATGGAGCCGCGTTGCGGCCCGGCATGTCCCGCTGCGGGCCGTCGCGCCACATCATCATACCCCGCCGGCCGCAGCGGTTCAGTAGGGCAGCGGCTGTTGCGGGTCGGCGCTGTCGGGCGTGCGGCCGGGTTCCGCGCGGCACGGCGTGGCACGGCTGAAATCCGCCACATACGGTTTGCGCGCTTCCGTCACCAGTGTGGCCAGCTCCTCCAGCGGCTCGGGCGCGTTGTCGACGCGAAGATCCAGATCCGCATAGACTTCCGCGCCCTGGATGCGCAACGCCGCCGATTGCCGCCCGCGCCGGTCGCCGCCGGCCTCCTGGCCGGCACGCATGGCGGCGATGAGCCGTTCCGGCCAGGGCAGATGCTCGGTCTGCAGCCAGCGCTCAAGCGTTTCGTCCAGCACTTCGGCGCCGGCCAGAAAGTTGCCCGCCACGGATACATTGGCCGCACTTCTGTGGCCGGCGCTGGCGGCGGTCTGCGGCCCGGTCCAGGCTGCGATGGGTCCATTCGCGTCCAGCAGATGCACCTGCCGGAAATCACGCCCGGCATCCTCCTGCAGCAACCGCTCCAGCACGGCATCGGCCGGCATGCCGGAAGCCAGCAGCTCGAGACCGCGGGATCCGAACAGCGGGTTGGTCTCGCCCTGCGTGGCAATGGCGCCCGTGCCTGCCCGAGTGTGCGGCACGAACGCACCGACGGCCAGCTGACAGGTGACCACGGCAACGGCAAAGCGGTCATGATCCGGATCACGGGCAAGCAGGGAATAGGTCATGGTCGGGACTCCGGACAAGAGCTCTTGTGGGCCATATTTTGACAGTCGGCTCGATATGAAGGCGATGTCGGGCATGGCCTGCAATCACACACCGTCTACAGAAAACTCTGCCACAACAGGGCGAGGCCGGTGACGATCAGGCCGCAGTGCACGTAGATGAGGAATGTGTGACTGCTGAGGCGCTGATTGATGATGCGCCCGAGCAGGATGCCGGCGGCGACGCCGGGCAGGGACCACAGATAATAGCGGTTGACGGTCGGCGTCCACAGGCCGGCGAACCAGTAACCACCCATGATGATGATGCTGGCCGGCAGGAAATAGCCCTGCAGCGTGGCCCGCAACTGATGCGGCAGCCAGCGCCGCAGTGTGCCGTAGATCACCAGTGGCGGGCCGTTCATGCCGTAGGCGCCGCCCATGACGCCCGCCAGCAGGCCGAACAGCCAGGCGAAGCGGTCGTTCCGCAGCACGAAGGGGCTGCGGCGCAGCAGGGCGTAACTGGAAAACAGGATGATGATTGTCGCCAGCAGGCCCTTGACGACGGCCGGCGGCACCAACACCAGCAGCAACAGCCCGAACGGCGTGCCCACCACGGTCGCGGCAATGAGCAGCAGTGCACTGCGGAAATGGATATCGCGCCAGTCCTGCGCGATGATGACAGCGGCAATGGTGATCGATAGCAGCACTGCCACCGGCGCCGCCACGTCCACCGGCATGTAGAACGCCAGCAACGGTACCGCCACCAGTGCCTCGCCGAAGCCGAATGCCGAGCGGATCAGCGTGGCGATGAACAGAATGGCCAGTACGGGGAGCAGTGTCACCGGAAACGGGAAACCAGACTTCGGCGCTGTACCTTGCTGCAGAAGTGCATTCGAAAGGACCCGGCCCGGTTTTTTGCACCGGCGCCGGGTCGCGAGTCAATCATGACAGTCGGATATCAGTTCGACAGGTTCTGCAGGCTGTCGGCGACTTCGCCGGCGCTGGCTTGCGCTTCATCGGCGTCGTCGGTATCCAGGCCATCCTGTGCGGTGGCGAGTATGTCCTGCAGATCATCCTGCAGATCGGCGTCGTCCTCGGCATCGGGGATGGCGCCATTGCCCTGATCCGCGCAGGGGTTGGCTTCATCCGCGTCGAAGGCGTCGCCGTCGGGGCCGACGAGACAGTTGACAACATGATGCAGGTGCATGTGCGTGCCATCGATGCCATCCGCATCCTGCGCCAGCACGGCATGCGTATGCGCTGTTTCGATTTCGGTCATGGCATCGTCCTGAGCTGAGGCCGTGACCGAGAATCCGGTTGCCAGCGCGCCTGCGGCGGCCAGTGCAATCAGCTTTTTCATCCTTTCCTCCCGGGGCATGGCCCCGTTTTTGGTGTGTGCAACTTGATGGTAACGCGCCGCGAACTGATTCGCAGATTAATGACGACTACAGGCTGGGTCGAGCTTCCTGTGGGCGGCTGCATGCTGGCCGGCAGCCTTTCGCGTCCGCGATCCGATCCACTGGCATGCGGCACTACAGATCATGTCTATCGTGCAACAGTTTGATATACGTCAATGCCGGCCCGGCGCAGCGCCCGTATTGTGTACTGGAAACTGCGGGATGCCGGCCTGTTGCTCATTATCCGCTCGAAGTGGAGGTCATGCAGCGACTTGTCGACCGGATGACTGCGGCCTGCTGATCGGCTGCAATGCAGAGTGTTCGGTACGCGCATCACTTTTGGTCTGCTCGACATCGTGTCTTGCTTTGCAGCGTCGACCACGGCACGTCTGCAAACGGCGCAGTCCCCCTGCCGATGCCAGACATGTCCGTGGAAGGCCTGACCTCTGCCCCTGGTTCAGGCCCCTTCTGCCACCCGGCGCAGCGCGCGTCGGGTGGTTTTTTTGCCATGCGCCGAGCAGTTGGATCAACACGAACCGGCGTGACCGCGGCCGCCGTAGCACACGGCAGTCAGCCTGCAGGTTGCGTCAATCGGCGTGCCGCTTCGGGCGGGCCGCCGTCGGGCAATCGGAAGAAGGTCAGTTCGTGCTTGTTGGCGGCCAGATGCAGCAGCCGGCCGCGTTCGATGTCGAGAAAGCGATCCATGAGCGCCGCATCGACCGTGCCCTGGCATTTTACGGTGATGATGACACCGGCATGCGGGCAGGCTGCACACCAGTACTGCGCCAGCTCCAGCAACCGTTCCGGATAGGCGATGACATCGGATAGCAGCCAGTCCGGCGGCCGGTCCAGGTCGGCCAGCCGGATTCCGAAAGCGTCGCCGCGCCGCAATGCAACGTGTTTGTCGGCCATCAGCTCCGGCGCGAGTGCGGTGCGATCCACGGCAAGCACATCCGCACCCAGACGGGCGAGGACCCAGCTCCAGCCGCCGGGCGCGGCGCCGAGGTCGAGACAGAGCTGGCCCGGTGCGGGCACATCCCGTGCCAGTGTCAGCGCCTCCCACAGCTTCAGGTAGGCCCGGTTGGGCGGCCCCTGCCGGTCCTCGTGAAACAGCGGCACGCCGTCGGCAAAGGCGCTGGAGCAGACCGGCGAGGCCAGCAGTCGATCCCGGTCGAGCAGGGCGAAGCCGCCCAGCGGAGCGGTCGGCACGGTCAGCGGAAAATGCCGCGGCTTGCCGCGAAGCGGTGGCAGCTTGTCCTCGATCAGATGCGCCCGGCGATGGTGGCTGACGGAATGCAGATGCCAGTTGCGCTGTATCGAACGCAGCAGCCTGGCGGCGCTGCTGATCGAGTCGATGCGGTATTCGGCAGGTGCCAGCCAGCTGTTCCGGGCCCATGCGGCAATGCCCGGCATGGCGCGGCTGAAAACCAGACCACTGCGCTCGTCGACCACCCGGCTGCCCCGATGCGCGAGCTCATCCAGCAGCGCCGCGCGGCAATCCGCAGTCACGACGTGGACGGTGTCATAGCTCGTCGGCCGCGCTGCGGCAGCAGGGGTTTCACTCATTGCAGATCGGCATCAGTCATGCGTGCGGCGACAGGATACGCCGGCAGGCATTATTGTATCGCCTTGGCGTGGAAGAAATTAGCGCAGCTGGCCGGGCGGTCAGTATGGCAATCTATGCAGAGCAGAACCCTTGTGCATGGCGATATGGTCGGTTTTGTCGCCTTGAAACTCATGCTGCGGTTCAACTTCACTGCGGCGACGCATATGGCCTTTATACTCCACATACAGTGTATGAATCCGGATGATTGAGCCGCTGAAGTAGCCGGCTTCCGAATTCTATTGCATATGGTCTCCAGTGGCGAATGCGTGACTCATGCTTATCTTCGCGCACATGTCCGACGTGGACCATCGTAGTGTATGGGCTGCATGGTATCCCTGTCGTTCTCACTGCTGCTTATGCGGCTCACTCTACCCTTGGTTTCCTTTACGACTCTGATGCGTCATACAAATCCGCACTCGCACAAGGCAGGCTCGTGGCGCACGTAGCAGCGATTTAGAGGCCGCCTTGCATGTACTCTATAACAAGGGTGTCTTGACAGCGAGGCCTCCCGGCGCCATGCTGGCTCTGACGCAGGAACACCGGATGCTAATCATTAGAAAAGCTGGATGCTGGTGTAATACAAGTTAACTATTGTTTCTGATTGATTCGCAATAAGAACATCATATTACGGAGGAGGTGCGATAATGTACAAAGCACATACTTGCAGTAAATTCATTCTATTCCTTGTTTTGACATCATTTTCGGTTGTAACCTTTGCACAGACATATGTTGTGGGTATCGAACCATCGTTCCCACCGTGGGCCTCCGTGAGTGAAGGCGAATTTAAAGGTATTGCTCCGGACGCCGTGCGTGCCATAGCAGAGCAGCAGGGTTTTGATGTCGAATTCAAATCTATGTCATTTCCGTCGCTGATACCCGCACTCGAAGCTGGCAAGATAGATATTCTGGCAACAGGATTGACGGTCTCCAAGAAACGGGCTGAGGTTATTGACTTTACAATACCATGGTGGCATATAAATCTGGTCTCTTTGGTTAAGAAGGACTCAGGGTTGAATGCAATCACTGCGCTGTGCTGCGGCTCTGATGTCGGCGCTCAGTCCGGCAGTACAAATAACGACTGGCTAACGGATAACCTGGTCGATAATGGTATCGATATCAATATTCGCACCTATCCAGACGACACGACTGGAGTGCAGGACCTGCAGATTGGACGTATCGATGCATATTTCATAGATAGCGATACAGCAAGCCTGTTCATACAGAAGAACTCTGATTCACTACGTATTGCTGGTGTGATAAACCCGCATCCTGTTTCCGTGTACGCTCTGGGAGTAAAGAAAGGAAATGATGAATTGCTTGAAATTCTGAACAAGGGCGAGGTCGAGCTCTACGAATCCGGCGAATGGGCGGATATTATTCATGAATATCTGCCGGGGGTAGCTGTCGGTGACGTACCCGGTGTTTTGCCACCCGGAATTTCATCGTATGAAGAGCCGATTCCGGGTTATTCTGACTAACATGTTTGTTTGAACGCGGGCGGGACGAACTGTGAAAACGGTTCGTCCCGCGGCCTGAGACTCTAGTTCCTATACCAGCCGCTATCCGACCCAGTCTTGTGGCATACAACTTACTTATCGAAAATTGGCCCTATCTAGCGGAAGGTCTAGGTGTAACCCTCGGGCTGACACTTGGCCTACTTATTCTGGGCCTGATCTCAGGACTTGCTCTAGCCTTGATGCAGGTCTACGGCAGTTATGGGTTGCCATTGTTATCAACGCTGGTTGAACGCGTATTTCGCGCAATCCCGGCTCTAGTCCTGCTCTTCCTTTTCTATTTCGGCATATCCAACTTTTACGATATCTCATCGTTCTCAGCAGCGGTGTTGGCACTCGGACTTCGTTCAGGTGCTTATCAGTCACAAATTTTTCGCGGGGCGATCCTGTCGGTGCCAAACGGACAAATGGCGGGCGCTCGTGCCATAGGCATGAGCAAATACACCAGTATAAGTGTTGTGATTTTGCCACAGGCCCTGCGTCAAGCTATTGGCCCATGGTCCAACGAAGCTTTGTCAGAGCTTAAAGACACATCGCTGGCCTATACGATCGGCGTCGTCGAACTCATGAGGCAAGCATCTTATATTGTGTCTGCTAACTTTGGGCACACACTAGTCATTTATATTGGGGCAGCTTTGATGTACCTAGTCATCAGTCTCCTTATGAGTTTCGGGCTAAATATGCTGAGCCATAAACTTGTCATCCCCGGATATGAGCACCCATGAATATGGAGCCTGTTATGCCGCCGCATCTGATGCAGATCGATAAACTGGCCAAGAGCTACAGCAAGGAAATGGTTCTAGATAATATCTCCCTCACCTTTGATAAAGGGTAAGTCGCCGGGGTAATCGGGCCTTCAGGTGCCGGTAAAAGTACATTGGTAAGGTGTCTGAACGGACTTGAAAAAATCGACTCGGGGGAAATCTATTTCGATGGTATTCCGTTGACCCGTAAAGAGACCGATCTGGATCGGCTTCGGATGAGAATAGGTTTTGTATTCCAAGACTTTAACCTGTTTCCTCACATGACCGTTCAAAATAACGTCATGGTTGGATTACGAAAGGTAAAGCGCATCAAGCGTGGAGAAGCAGCGGAAATTGCACACGGCGAGTTGGAGCGTGTAGGACTCGCCGACAAGCTGCATGCTTATCCCGCTGAGCTATCCGGTGGCCAACAGCAGCGTGCATCCATTGCACGGGCACTCGCGATGCAACCGGAGATTATGCTGTTTGATGAGCCGACTTCTGCGCTCGATCCTGAGTCGGTTGGAGGAGTGCTTAACGTCATGCGTGATCTTGTGAAATCAGGCATGACGATGGTCATCGTGTCGCATGAAATGGCATTTATCGAAGCTGTGGCCGATAAGGTGATTTTCATGGTTGATGGCAGTATTCACGAAATCGGCGACGCTGCACAGATATTCAATTATCCCCAAAAAGAACGGACGCGAGAATTTATTGCTGGATTAAGCAGCGTAACAGCTTAGGGTAGCGGAGGTACAAGTGGAATCGTTTCTCCAATTTGCATGGCAGAACCTGCCATCATTGCTGAAAGCGACAGAATATACTCTGCTGATTTGGATCGTAAGTGTGGTATTCGGTTTTTTCTTTGGGTGGTTGCTAGCTCTAGGGCGGTATTATGGACATCGAAGTATAAAAATAGCTTCGGTTGCATATATTGAATTATTTCGCGGTACACCTATGCTGGTGCAGCTATTCGTTGTCTACATGGGGCTGCCACATATCGGTCTTGTTTTCAGCCCCAATTGGGCGGCTATAATTGCGATAGGACTAAATACGGCAGCCTACCAAGCTGAATATTTTCGGGGCGGATTTAAGGCTATCAAATCGGGGCAGATGGAAAGCGCCCGCGCCATTGGCATGAAGAGAATTAAAGCAATTCGGTATATCATAATGCCGCAAGCATTTCGTATTGCGCTACCCCAATGGTCAAATGAGCTTATTTTGGAACTCAAATATACTTCGATTGCGTTCACTGTTGGTGCACAAGAGCTCATGGGACAGGCGAAAATCATTGGTTCCAATACATTTCAATATTTCCAGATATTTCTAGTTGCCGCGATCATCTACTTGGTTCTGGTCGGTATGGTCACCTTGCTACTCGATCAGGTTGAGCATCGTTACGCGCTAATTCAGTAAATATATTTCAGAATATAAAAATATCCTCTGTGCGTACTACCGAGTCCTCAATCGCCTGAATTCATATATTCTTTATCTTGTCCAATCCGGGTCTGAGTTGTCCAATAATCTCTATCTTCCGCTTTAAGAACCAGAGTCAAGTGATGCATCGTGGCGATATACCCTCGGCGGTAGAGTCGCTGGCCATCGCGTATTAATACCTACAGACACCATGGGTTGCTTCGCAACCCATGGTGTCACTGGGATTGGATAAAATTTGTGCTAGTAAAATTATTTTTTTACAAATAGTTGCGAAGCAATTTATATCAGCTTGGATGCCGCCAGAAGCGCTGGCGAACATTCCAGCGCCAGCCATTGGACCCGTAATCGGCGGGCTGCGTGGCCTCGTCCCGTCGCCCTCGGCGCTGTCGAGTGCGACCTACCCGGTTGCCACCCGTGTCGATTGATCCGGCGTTGCCGCATCGCCCCGGGTTCGACGCCCGTGTCGCTGTATCCGGCGCAGGTTGGACCCGGCCGCAGGCCGTGGCCAACATTCCAATGCGCACCACCGGATTGGCCTGTTGGCGGTGCGTTTGGTGTTGTCTCGTCGCCCTCGGCTGCGCCGAGGGCGACTTGCGACGCGCACGCGGGCTGCTTTCAGGAAGAGCGGTCCAGCCCCATCTGCCAGAAGTCGATTTCCAGTCTTGTCGCATCCCGGAAGATGGTCGCCAGCTGCTCGAAACGTTCATTCGAGATCTGCGCCATTTGCACATTCAGCCATTCGACCTCGGCCCGTGCCGCAGCCTGGAACTCATCGCTGGCATACATCGCGATCCAGGCATTGTAGGGATTGCCATCGCGTACCGTGTTCGCATCCTGCAGAAGGAACTGTGCCACTTCCGCATAGCCGACGAGACAGGGACTGAGGGCGATGTGCATGTCGAGCAGATCACCGCGGTTGCCAGTGTCCAGCACGTAGCGCGTGTAGGCCATGGTGGCGCGTGCCTCGGCCAGATCTTGCAGCGACTTTTCGGTGATGCCCCATTGCCGGCAGTAGTCGATGTGCAATTGCAGCTCGACGTCGATGATGGTCTTGAGCCCATCCAGCGCATGGCGCAACTGGGTCATGGTGCGGCTCTTGTAGACGGCGAGCGCATACGCACGGCCGAAATGCAGCAGAAACAGGTAATCCTGTTGCAGATAGTGGCGGAAAGAATCCTCGGCAAGCATGCCGGCACCCAGCTGACGCACGAAGTCGTGCCGGATGTAGGCATCCCAGTCGTTCTGGTGGGCCTGTTTCAGATCGTCGAATTGATGGCTCATGGCATCCTCCGGTTGCAAGTGGTGATTCGATCCGGAGGGTGACAGCATGGGCGCGGATGGTACCGGCACCCCGGCTGCCGCTTGAATCCCTACGCCGGCACCCGTCTGCGTTGCAGACATTTTCCGGATCAGGTTCAACGGGTTGATGGTTCGGATCGTGTTGCCGATCCGGCATCTCTCAGCCGGCCGCGCCGGCACCCCGTCAAGCAATCAGCCGACACTATAGCAGGTCTGCCGGGATGACGCGGTTGTGTGGCCGGGCTCAACGCACCGGCCGTGCCAGCCACACCAGTGCGGACAGGCCGATGAACAGGAAGCCGGAGATCATGTAGATTTCATTCAGGCCGATCATCTGTGATTGCTCCTGAATGACTTCGCCCATGGCACCGTAGGCCTGCCGCTGCGTCATGCCGAGCGACTGCGCCTGTGCCAGCCAGTGTTCGGTGGCGGGGTCACCGGCGGTGATCTGCGCGCCCAGCAGATGCTGGTGAAAGGCTTCGCGGCGGTCCCAGAGGGTCTGCGACAGGGATGTGCCGAAAGCCATGGCGATCAGGCGCATGAAGTTGAACAGGCCGGAGGCGCCGGCCAGCTTGTCGCGCGGCAGGCCGGACAGTGACAGGGTGATCAGCGGGATGAAGAAGCACGACAGGCCGATGCCCCAGGGCAGGCGGACCAGAAACAGGCGGGCGAAGGTGATGTCGGTATTGGCGTCGGCCTCGGCGAACGATACGGCGGCCCAGATGAGCATGCCGAGCATGACGAGGATGCGCGGATCGAAGCGGTCGGTGAGGCGCCCCACGAGCGGCGAGAACAGGGTGCCCAGCAGACCCATCGAGGCAGTGGTGATGCCGGCCCAGGTGGCCGTGTAGCCCTGCACGGTCTGCAGCCACAGCGGCAGCAGCACGACGGCGGCGAAAAAGGTCATGAAGCCGAGCGTCACGGTGAGTGTGGCGACGGCGAAGTTGCGCCGCGCGAACAGGCTCAGATCGACGACGGGATTGTCGTCGGTGAGGTCCCAGACGATCCAGAAGGCGAGAAAGACGGTGGCGATGACCGCCAGCGTGACGATGAAGCTGGAGTCGAACCAGTTTTCCTCGTTGCCCTTGTCGAGCATGATCTGCAGCGCGCCGATGCCGATGGCCAGCAGTACAAAGCCGATGATGTCGAGGCGCTGGCGGGTGATGGTGGTTTCGCGCTTGTGCAGCAGGGTCCAGACGATGAGGGCGGAGAAGATGCCAACCGGAATGTTGATGTAGAAGATCCACGGCCAGTTGAAGGCGTCGGTGATCCAGCCACCGAGAATGGGCCCGGCAATGGGGCCGACACCGGCGGTCATGCCGAAGATACCGTTGGCGAAACCATGCCGCCGGGGCGGGTAGTTGGTCAGCAGCAGGCTTTGCGACAGCGGAATGATGGGCCCGGCGACCAGTCCCTGCAGAGTGCGCATGGTGACGAGGAACATGAAATTCGGAGCGACGCCGCAGGCGAACGACACGGCAGCGAACAGCAGCGTACAGATGGTGAACAGGCGCACTTCGCCGACACGCTTGGCAAACCACCCGGAGGTCGGCACGGCGATGGCATTGGCGACGGCGAACGAGGTGATGACCCAGGTGCCCTGGCTGGGAGAGACGCCCAGGTCGCCGGCGATGGTGGGAATGGAGATGTTGGCGATGGCCACGTCCCGCACGTTCATGAACAGTCCCAGTGCCAGCCCGGTGGTGACGAGGATCAGGGCGCCCGTCGACAGCGGCCGGGATGGATCATCCGGCGTGTCGGCGCGGTCATTCATGCGTCGTCGTCTGCGGAGGCGGTTGCGTTGTCGTCGTCATCCGCATTATCGTGCAGATTGGCCTGCATGATGCGCTCGATCAGCTGTTTCGCACCGGCTGCGCGATCATTGTAAACGCCGGTCTGGTAGTGCGGCACGGCCGGCGATTGCTGTGTCAGTTTCGGGCCATCCGTGTCATGGATGTCGACCGTGACATCCATGGACAGGCCCAGTCGCAGCGGGTACTGCGCGAGCTTGTCGTCGTCCTCGTCCAGCTCGATGCGCACCGGCACGCGCTGCACGATCTTGATCCAGTTGCCGGTGGCATTCTGCGGCGGCAGCAGGGAAAACGCGGCACCCGTGCCGGGGCTTAGCAGGCTGTTGAAATGAACTGATCAATGCAACTTCGGAACATCCATGTGAACCGACCTGAGTATTTTTTGATCAAATTTTGATCGGTTATCGCCTGTTTCGGCCCAGTTTGGTCCGAAATCAGGCGTTTTGTGTGGCTTCTTCCGATCATCAGACGCACCTCTCCTGCAGATTGCGCATTCGGATCAGGTTCCAGCCGGTGAAGGTCAGCAAGAACATGTCGTTGACCCGCTCCTTGCCTCGGACTTTGACCTGGCGCATCTGGCCAAT
>Ga0079226_10000929_pt1 | contig 21904 bp, 22 predicted proteins | sample Poulit2014_FD_76345 | JGI IMG/M metagenome (GOLD analysis project Ga0079226, IMG submission 76345) | Agricultural soil microbial communities from Georgia to study Nitrogen management - Poultry litter 2014 | ecosystem: Environmental > Terrestrial > Soil > Agricultural land | place: USA: Georgia... | reverse complement strand
TACGAATTTACCAGTCGGATTGATATGATACTTTATTTTATCGTTGAATAGAGACTGTAAATGCTCGGGTAGTTGCTCTTTTACTCTTGGTATTAAATGTTCTATTAAATCCTTTTTAATGACCTCTTGAGTCAGTTCTTTTCCATTATATTCGGGGTCATGCTGTGTGGAAATTACTATAGCCTCAATTCGAACTGGTTTATGATTGTCATCATACTCCAGTGTAACTTGAGACTTTGAATCTGGCCTTAGGTAGGTAAGAACGTTCTCTCTCCTTATTTTTGCCAATTCATATAACAGCCTATGAGAAATGTCTAATGCTAAAGGCATATAGTTTTCTGTCTCATTGGTTGCATAGCCAAACATGATTCCTTGGTCACCTGCTCCTTGGTCCTCTTTTTTGGCACGGTCTACTCCTTGATTTATATCCGGAGATTGTTCATGAATAGCGGATAAAATTCCACAGGAATTGGCCTCAAACATGTAGTCTGACTTAGTATAACCAATTCTACTAATTACCGCCCTAGTAATTTTTTGTACGTCAAGATATATATTGGATTTTACCTCCCCTGCAAGGACTACTTGTCCCGTGGTTACTAAAGTCTCAATAGCTACTCTAGCATCTCTATCCCATGCTAAAAAATTATCAATTAAGGCATCGGAAATTTGATCAGCAATTTTATCCGGATGCCCTTCAGATACCGACTCTGAAGTAAATAAATAAGCCATATTTAATCAATTATAGATTGCTTGATAACAGACTACTTTTTTAACCATAGTCATACCCATGATTTATAGTGTTTTACTATTTGCATATAGGTAGTCTGCAAAACTACTGCAAAGCTATAACTATTTGTTATAATCTAAAAGCAAAATAGTGATTTCATCTGGCATCTGGCACATTGTATCTTATTTTTTGTGACATGCTCGATATTTATTGTATTTTTATTTTGAATTTATAAGTCCCTATGCAGCAAAAAAAGAAAATATTATTCATTATCAATCCAATTTCTGGAGGCAAAAAAAAGTCTGGTTTTTATAAAACCGTGTTGGAAGCTCTGGATATGGAAAGGTTTGATCCAACCTTTAAGCTGACAGCAAAAGCACAAGATGCTTATAATATGGCTAAAGATGCTGTGGATGCTAATTTCGATGCGGTGATAGCTGTAGGTGGTGATGGCACAATTAATGAGATCGGTACGGCGTTAATTAATACGGGGGTCCCATTGGGTATTATACCAGAAGGTTCGGGTAATGGTCTCGCATTGTATTTGGGAATTCCTATGAATGAAGCGGCAGCTGTGCGTAGGATTAATAAGTTCGATACTGTTACAGTTGATAGTGGCCTCATTAATAACCATGCTTTTTTTAATATGGCAGGTTTGGGTTTTGATGCTTCAGTTAGTTTTAATTTCGCAGAGGAGAATATTCGCGGCCCTATTGGCTACTTGAGATCTGTTATTAATGTACTCAGTAAATATGAAAGTAGCTTATATAAGATAACTATAGATGGCCAGCTTTATGAAAGAGAAGCTTTTATGATTAATGTTGCAAACTCTCCTCAGTTCGGCAATAATGCTTATATCGCCCCAAATGCATCTGTAAATGACGGGCAGCTAGATATTTGTATTGTGCGTAAATTTCCGATTTATTTGTTTCCACGATTGATTTTTCATCTGTTTACTAGGACAGCCGATCAGTCAGAATATGTTGAAATCATTCCTGGCAAAGAAATTACGATTGAAAGAGACACTCCGGGGCCGGTTCATGTAGATGGTGAGCCAATAGAGCTTGAACCTACGTTAAACGTGAAAATTGTTCCTCAGTCTTTAAGAATCATTTGTTAATTGTAATCTATTATTAAAATAATATTTAATCATGTCTAAAAAGAAAAAGCAAAAGTACGACGGTGTTGTGTATTCAACTGATGAAAATTTCACCTACAGTGCTTTCGACTCCTTAGTAGAACCTGATACCCTACCAATTGAAAAACAACGACTCCGAATCGTATATGAAAAGAAGGGTAGAAATGGAAAACCAGTGACACTTATTAAAGGATTTGTTGGGAAAAAAGATGACAAAGAAAATTTGGCTAAAATAATTAAGCAAAATTGTGGAGTTGGTGGTGGCGTTAAAGATGACGAAATTTTGATACAAGGGAATTCAGTGGATAAAGTAAAAAATGTATTACAATCACTGGGCTATAAAACTTCGTAACATACTAAATGTTAGGCCCGTATAGGTTTTATGACATTATAAAGATATAGTTTTATCAATGATAATTTTACACTACTTTCCTTTCTTAAATCAAGTTAACTAGTAAGTGATGGGTTACTTATTTTTAACATTTAATCATTTTTTAATTTGCATATGAAAAAAAAAATGGCTTTCATTGTAAAAAAATGTAAACAAGTTTTGAAAGTAGCTTACGTTTATATCGAAAGGAAAACGAGTGAGAAGAAACTGCTGGAGAATGTTTCTAAACTTTAATTTAGTAAAAGAAGAATTCTGAAAGATTAACTATTTATATAGTTTTGTTTATTTCACAAAATTGTATATTTGGTCGATTGAAATCTCCAGAAGGGGTCAATTTTCAAGCGAAAATTTAAACTTTGAATATTTAAATTAAGTATTTATTAATTAAACAACAGTAAAAATCTAAACATTAAGAAAATGGCAAACGCACCAAAAACTACGAAACAGAAGAAGGACGGTGGCAAATCATCAGGAATTGTATTTGCAAGTTTATCAATCATTATTTGCTTTATAACAGGTTTCCTTATTTGGAATTTTGTAATGGGTGATCCAAGCAACTTTATTGATGGAAACAGAGACAACCAGCCTTTACCAGGGAACTATGCAGGAATGGTTTATAAGGCGGGAGCTGTAGTGCCTGTTCTAATCGGTGAATTCCTTATGGTATTTGTTTTCGCAATTGAGCGCTTTATTGTAATTAACCGCGCTTCAGGAACAGGGAATGTTGGGAATTTTGTTCGTAAAATCCAGCAACTAATTAATGGTGGAAACATTGATGCAGCAATTGCAGAATGTGATAAGCAAAAAGGTTCTGTAGCGAATGTTGTTAGATCAGGATTATTGAAGTACAAAGACTCTTCTCTTGACCCGGATGTTGATTCCGAAAAAGCAGCTATTGCTATTCAAAAGGAAATCGAAGAAACAACTGCACTAGAGATGCCTATGCTAGAGAAAAACTTAAACGTACTAGCTACTTTAGTATCTATTGGTACATTAACAGGTTTATTAGGAACGGTTACGGGTATGATTCGTGCGTTCGCGGCACTTGCAACAGGTGGTGCTCCAGATTCAGCTCAGCTTGCTAACGGTATTTCTGAGGCCTTAATTAACACGGCAACTGGTATTGCAACTTCAACTTTTGCAATTGTTTTCTATAACATCCTTACTGGTAAAATAGATAAATTAACTTACTCTATTGACGAGGCTGGATTCTCAATTGTTCAGACTTACGCTGCAAACCATAAATAAAAATTAATTTATGGAAAAGGTGCAGCTTTTGCATCTACATTATAAAACGTGATAAGTTTGGTATAAATTAAAGAGGAGAAAAATGGCAAAGGCAAAAGTAAAAAGGCAAGACACCACCATAGACATGACGGCTATGTGTGATGTATCCTTCCTCCTATTAACCTTCTTCGTATTGACAGCTACGGCGCGTCAAGAGGAAACGTTAATGGTAGATACGCCAGCGTCCACTGTGCAGGATAAATTACCTGATACTAACCTTGCGGTTATAACAGTGGGTAACAATGGGAAGATTTTCTATCACATAGCAGATCGAGAAGTGAGAAGACGTACTCTGGAAAATATTTCCGCAAAGTACGAGATACCATTTTCGGATGAGGACTACCACGAGTTCAGTCGTCAAGAAGATTTCGGTGTGCCAGTAAAGAATCTTCGCCAGTTGCTTTCGCTAAACGCTGATGAAAGGAATGAATCGATACAATCGGGCATTCCAGTGGATTCAACAGAAAACACTAGCAATGAGCTTTATCAGTGGGTTCAGCAGACACGTTTAGCGACTGTTGCTGTAGAACGCGAAAGGGAGGCAGATCAAGGAGTGAAATACACGAACCCTGGACCTTTAAAGATTGCAATAAAAGCAGATGCGGAAGAGAAATATCCTTCTATAAATCTGATTATTGAAACTTTAAGGAATCAAAAGCAAAACAAATTTAGTTTTGTTACAGATTTAAGGGCTAGTAATTAAAGCAATAACGCAATAAAGATTTAAAGTTATGGCAGAGTTAAAAGACGACGGTAAAGATGGTAGAAAGGCTGGTAGGGTTGACCTTACTGCAATGGTAGACTTGGCCTTTTTGTTAATTACGTTCTTCATGCTTACAACGTCCTTGAATAAACCTCAAGCGATGGATATAGCAATGCCGGACAAAAACAAAATGGACGCTACAGACCGCATTGAAATTGCAGATACACGCTCTATTACTGTTTTGCTGGGGTCAGATAATAAAATTTTGTGGTACTATGGACAGTTAGCGAATCCTATTTATGAACCCGAGGAACTTGATTACAGTAAAGATCAACTTCGAGAGATGCTAGCGAAAATGAAACAAGAGGTGCCTCAAAGAGCAAAGGGTGAAGATTTAATTGTGGTAATAAGACCAAGCGAAAAATCTATTCATCGTAACCTGGTTGATATCCTAGATGAAATGAAAATCGTCGATATTAAGCGGTATATGATTGCTCAGATAAGCCAAGACGAAATAGAGTTGTTAAAAGAACATGGGCTGTTTAACGATTAATCGTTACGGTCTCACCAAAAAGATATAAATATGTTTCGTTCGAAATTAGATTTATTTAAAAAGGAATGGCTTGAGGTCGTTTTCGAGAATAGAAATAGGGAGTATGGTGCTTATGAACTGCGAAAGCTTTCTTCAAAGGCAACCAATACAGCCTTGCTTATAGTACTAGCAGTGGTTTTTATTCTTAGTGCACCCAAGGCATTTAACCTGGATATTTTTCCAGAGAAGGAAGTTGAGGAGGCTCCTGTAATCACAGAAGTTACCTTAGAAGACTTGGATATTCCTGATGTTGAGGAAGAAGAGGAAGAAGAGGAAGAAGAGATTCTTCAAGCTGAGGAACAGCAGCGAATAGCACAAGACGTTCCGGCTGAAGACTTAGTTCGTTTCCCTGAGCCTGAAGTAGTACCGGAAAGCGAAGTGAAGGAGGAGGTTGCTTCTCAAGATGATTTTAAAGATGAGAAGAAGACTCCAGCAAGAATTAGCTTAAAAGGTGCTGCAGGTGGAACTGGTGTACCAGTTGGAGAATTTGGTCCAAAAAAGGTTGAAGGACAGATAACAGGTTCTGAAACTGGAGATCCGGAAGGGCAAGGAATCTACGACTTTAACGCTGTGGAAATTGCTCCTGAGCCTAAAGGTGGTATTGACGCGTTTAGAAGGTGGATTGGTAACAATTACCAGTACCCTCAAGGTGCAATCGATGCTGGAGTAAAAGGTACAGTTCAAGTTTCTTTCGTTGTGGATACAGATGGTAGCTTGACGGATATTAAAGTGATTCGTGACCTATCCTATGGAACTGGACAAGCGGCGATCAATCTTTTAAAGAAGGCTGCTAAATGGAACCCAGGTATTCAGAACGGTAGGCCAGTTAGAGTACAATACTCTTTACCTATAACGTTGAACTTACAAGATTTCTAATAGAAGTAATTGTGATTAAAAGATCCAACAGTTTTAGACAGAAATCGCCAACTAAGCGATTTCTGTCTATTTTAGGCCTTTTCATGTTTCTCTTTTATTTTGTATTAGGCCTACTCATTGTCTTCTGGAAGAACTTCCCAATTGAAATAGACCCACGCTATAGAATGCTATTTGGCGCGATGGTCATCATATATTCTTTCTTCCGATTTGCTAGAATGTGGCAAAATAACTTCAGAAACTAGATTCAATAGAGTAAAAATGAATAAAAGCTTATGGTTTCTTTTGATTGTTCCTTTATTCTTTGGCGGATGTATTTTTAATAATGCCGAGGATAAACTAGAGGAAAAGAAGAATAAAGAGGATATACTTTCTGGGAACTTGGTGGTTTCTGTGGATGAGTCTTTATTGGACTTTGTGGAGGAGCAAAAAGATATGTTTGAGCTTTCTTATTACAATGCAAAGGTTCAATTGCTGGGTAATCCAGAGCGTTCTGCGATTCAAGATCTACTGAATGGAGAAAGCTATACAGCGGTATTGACCCGGGAATTAAGTGAAGAGGAAAACGGCTATTTTGAAAAACGCCACATTAAACCTCGTGTCTTTAAGGTCGCAACCGACGCTATTATACTATTGACCTCTTCTTCTGTTAAAGATACAACTATCACTTTAGATGCAATTAAGTCTCTTTTAAGTGGGACGGACTCAGGGGGCTATAAAGAGATTGCTTTTCCGAGTCTCGAGTCCAGTATTTTTAGGGAGCTACTAGAAAAATCCAAATTAGATAAAGCAGCAAATCGTTATGTAACAACTTACGGATCTTCAGAGGAAGTGCTTACACACCTCTTAAGTTCATCCGAGCCCGTTTTAGGAGCTATTGGTTACAGTGAATATTTGAGATATAAAAAAACGTTCGACGAAATAAATAAAATTCGTATCTTGAGCGTTCTTAATAATGAGGGGGAGTTTGCAGACGGCAAATACCATCAGCCTACACAGAGTAATTTAGCCTTGGGAGTATACCCACTAAGTAGAAGTGTGTATGTTTTAAACTACCAACCTAATATCGGATTAGGAATTGGATGGTCTGCTTTCCTAACAGGGGACAGGGGGCAAAGAATCGTTTTGAAAAAAGGAATCTTACCCGCTAAAATGCCAGGGAGAGAGATCATAATAAGAGAAGCAATTAATTGAAAATTTTAGATTAAGATTTACAAACAATACAATAAGTAGTTATGACAAAAAGTAGAATTACGCTAAGTCTTTTTCTCATAGCCGGTGCCGTGGGAATAGCGCAAGCACAGAGCTTAAAAGACGCTAAAGTTGCTTATGATGCCGAGCAATATGATAAGGCGAAAGAGATCCTTGTCAATCTGATTGATAAAAAGCCAAAAGAAGGGGAAGCTTATTTTTATTTAGGTAATATTCACCTGATTAACGAGAAAGTTGATTCTGCAGAACTAGTATTTAGTACTGGTATAGAAAATGCACCAAAAGAAAAGTTAAATACTATTGGTTTAGGTATTGTAGATTTACAAAAAGGTGAAAATGCTGCGGCAGATCAAAAGTTTACTGATGCAACTTCTAAATTAGGAAGAAGAGAGTACATGCCATTGTACTTTGCAGGGGTAGCTTATAATGAAGCTCCTGAGCCTGATTACAATAAAGCTTTAGATTATTTAGGTCAAGCACGTGAGAAAAGCAAGGATAAATTTCCAGATATTTTAGTGGCGATGGGAGATGCTTACTTGGGATTAAATCAAAATAGCCAAGCTTACGTAAGCTATAGAGACGCTTTAAATATTGATGAAGATCTGGTTAAGGCTAAAGTTGCACAAGCAATCATTACAAGAAGCGCGCAAGCGTACGACGTTGCAATTGAAAATCTAGAAGGTGTCGCCGAAGAATACCCGAACTACGCTCCAGTTTATCGTGAGCTAGCCGAAACGTATTACCGTTCGTCACTGAACCTAGAGCACGAGGAATATAGGGAAGTAAACAAAAAAGCAGTTGAATACTACAAACAGTATATGTCTGTAGCAGGAGATAACTCTGTTGAGGCAAAAACTCGTTACGCTGACTTCTTGGTTTATTCGGGTAACTACGATGAGTTGAAGTCTGTATCCGAGGAACTATCTGGAATGGAAGGTGTAGATGCTAAAGTTTACCGTTATTTAGGCTATATCGCTTATAACGATAAAGATTACGATAAAGCGTTAGAGTACTTGAATACTTTATTCGAGCGTTTGGAAGAAGAGCGTATTATTTCTAGAGACTACCTATTTGCTGGACTGAGCAACGTTAGTGTTGGTGAAAAAGAAAAAGGTATAGAGCTACTACATAAGGCCATTGAGTTGCAAAATGATGACGATGATTTATTAGCAGATATTTCTGAAATCGCTTTCGCAAAATATCAGGATAAAGAGATAGAAGCTGCTATCGACCTTTTCTCTATAGCGGCAGGTATGCCAGAATCTGACTACTATTATGATGCAAACTACTACACTGGTTTGGGTGAATATAACTTAGGTAGTTCGATGTTAAATCAAGGTCAAGCGCAAGAAGATGGTGGAGAAATCGCAACGGCAAAAGAGCATCTTGAGCGTGGTGTTAAAGCTTTCGATGTTGTTTTAGGTTCAGACAAAGAAGAAGTAATTAGCAAATATAAAACCTCTTCTTTATACTACAAAGCTCTTTCTCAGTTAGGAATGGACAACTTGCAAGAGCCTGAAGAAATGCAAGGGCTATTTGTAGATGCATTCACTAAGCTAATTGAGCAGTTAAAAGATAAGCCGATTGAAGAAGGTACAAATGCAGCTTTCTTAACAGATGCTAATAACTACTTGGGGTATTTTTACTATGTTAAAGGCGATAACGAAAAAGCTAAGAGTCATTTCGATCGCACTTTAGAAATTAATCCTGAGAATGAATTTGCATTATCTATAGTAGAATATTTAGAATAAATTAAAGCGGCGAGCGCGTCGTCTTAATTAGAATCAAAATAAATTACTTATAAAAGGAGTGTCTAGCTTGGCACTCCTTTTTATGTTGATACTTTTTTTTATTTTTGTAGCGTAGGATATTTATTGTAAATAGAGAATTATGGAAGCTGAAACTTTGGCTAGTGCCCCAATAGATTATATTCCAATATTAATCCAGTTGGGAGTCGCTGTTGCTTTTGGTGTTGGAACGATAATAGCAACACATATTTTAGGGCCCAAATTACGTACTGAAAACAAATTAACTCCCTTTGAATCAGGGGTTGAGGTTGTGGGTAACGCTAGACAGCCCTTTTCCATCAAATACTTTATGGTCGCAATCTTATTTGTGATTTTTGACATTGAGGTTATTTTTATGTACCCTTGGGCTGTTAACTTTAGGGAAATGGGTATGGAGGGCATGATACAAATGTTTGTTTTCATGGGAATGCTCCTACTAGGATTTATTTACGTAGTGAAGAAGAAAGCATTAGATTGGGAATAACCTAATCTCTGCTATTTATATTTAAAGGAAAGAATTATGAGCAAGGTTACGTTAGCAGAAGCGCCCCCAGGATTATCGGGATCTGGTTTTTTTGCAACTACTTTGGATAAGGCTATTGGCTTAGCCAGAGCAAACTCCCTATGGCCGTTACCATTTGCAACTTCTTGTTGTGGGATTGAATTTATGGCTACTATGGGGGCTAACTATGATTTGGCTCGTTTTGGTGCTGAAAGACCAAGTTTTTCTCCAAGGCAAGCTGACATGTTGTTAGTAATGGGTACTATTGCTAAGAAGATGGCTCCTGTATTAAGGCAGGTCTATATACAGATGGCTGAACCTAGATGGGTAATTGCTGTTGGTGCTTGCGCCTCTAGTGGTGGTATCTTTGATACCTATTCTGTGTTACAAGGAATCGATGAGATTATACCAGTAGATGTTTATGTGCCGGGGTGCCCCCCTCGACCGGAGGCTATATTAGATGGAGTGATGAAGTTGCAAGAAATTGTTAAAGACGAGTCTTTAAATAGACGAAATACTCCAGAGTACAAGGCTTTATTAGAGAAATACGGAATAATTACCGATTCTGATGGATAAAATTGATATTAATAAGGTTGGTGCAAAGCTTGAAGAAGTTTTTGCAGATAAAGTTCAAATTCAAGGCGAGCCTCAGGGTATTTTACAACTTGAAGTTGATAAAAAGTATATCATTGAGCTGCTCGGGTTTTTGAAAAATGATCCTGAACTTAAGTTTATATTTTTGACAGACATTACAGCAGTACATTATCCTGGTTTTGAGAAAGATCAGCAAATGTGTGTTGTTTATCATATTCATAGCTTAGAAAACAATATTCGAGTTAGAATAAAGGTGTTTATAAACGGCGATAACCCAACAATTGACTCTGCAACAGTTTTATGGAATGGAGCGAATTGGATGGAACGTGAAACATTTGATTTTTTTGGCGTGAAATTTTTAGGACACCCGGACTTGAGGCGTATTCTGAATATGGATGAACTGAACGTTCACCCCATGAGAAAAGAATATCCATTGGAAGATCCAAATAGGGTGGATAAAAAAGACTTTTATTTTGGTCGTTAAAAAGGGATGTATAAATGAGCAAGCATATAACTAGAATAACTCCTAATCAACCTGTTTACGAGGACCATGATCCTCAAGAAGACCTCATAACCTTAAACCTTGGGCCTACGCATCCTGCTACGCACGGTGTGTTCCAAAATGTGTTGCAGGTAGACGGAGAAAGAATTGTTAGTGGAGTATCTACGATAGGCTATATTCACAGGGCTTTTGAGAAAATAGCTGAACATAGGCCATTTTATCAAATAACCCCACTTACGGACCGGTTGAATTATTGTTCCTCTCCTATAAATAATATGGGGTGGCATATGACCGTGGAGAAACTTTTGGATATAGAAATTCCCAAAAGAGTTCAATACATGCGGGTTATCGTTATGGAGCTGGCGAGAATAGCCGATCACATTATCTGCAACGGAATTTTAGGTGTAGATACTGGGGCTTTTTCCGGTTTTTTATATGTGTTGCAAGAGCGTGAGTTTATTTACGAAATTTACGAGGAAATCTGTGGTGCTCGCTTGACTACCAATATTGGAAGAATTGGCGGGTTTGAACGGGATTTTAACGATGTCGCCTGGGAAAAAATCCGGGAGTTCTTAAAAAGATTTCCTCCTGTATTGAAAGAGTTTGAAGAGCTCTTTGTTCGAAATAGAATATTTATTGAAAGGACTTCGGGAGTTGCCTCGGTAACGGCTGAAGAGGCTTTAAGCTACAGCTGGTCTGGTCCCATACTGAGAGCTTGTGGGATTGATTACGATGTGAGGGTGCAAGAGCCTTATAGTGGATATGAAGATTTTGATTTTGACATTCCTGTGGGTACAACCGGCGATGTATACGACCGCTTTATGGTGCGTAATGAGGAGATGTGGCAATCTTTACGCATCATCGAACAAGCATTAGAAAAAATCGATAAAATTCCAACACAGGAATTCTACGCCGATGTTCCTGATTTTTACCTCCCCCCTAAAGAACAAGTGTACACCAATATGGAGGCGCTTATCTATCATTTTAAGATTGTAATGGGAGAGTGGGACGCGCCCAAAAAGGAAGTTTACCACGCAGTTGAAGGGGCAAATGGTGAATTAGGGTTTTATTTGATTCATGAAGGAGGACGATCGCCCTATAGGCTACACTTCCGTAGACCTTCATTTATCAATTATCAAATGTATGCTCCTATGAGCAGAGGGATGATGATATCGGATGCGATTATTAACATGAGTAGTTTGAATGTTATAGCTGGAGAATTAGATGCTTAATATAAAAGAAAACCAACAACAGGAGTTTTCTGAAGAGCTCCTTAAAAAGTTTGCAGAAATTGTTTCTAGATACCCAGAGGGTAAACAAAAATCTGCGCTTCTTCCTCTTATGCACCTGGTTCAGGCAGAACGTGGGTGGATGAGTACGGAATCGATGGACCAAATTGCTGCTTACTTAAATTTAGAGCCAATAGAAGTTTATGAGGTGGCCACTTTTTACACCATGTTTCACCTGCAGCCAGTAGGCAAGTATGTCTTAGATGTATGTAAAACAGGACCTTGTTGTTTAGTGGGGGCGGAAGATTTAATGCGCCATATTGAAGATACATTAGGTGTGAAAGCCGGTGAAGTTACCGATGATGGACTCTTTACTTGGAGAAAAGTAGAGTGTATCGCAGCATGTGGAGGAGGGCCTGTATTGCAAATTGGACCTGAATATACTTATTATGAAAATTTGACTAAGGAAAAAGTTGATGCACTCATTAACGAACTTAGGACAAAGGCCAATAAATCATAATGAATTTAAAATGAGTCGTAAATTATTACTTAAGCATATAGACGTTCCTGGGATCAGATCTTTTGAAGTGTATCGACAAAAAGGTGGATACAATGCTGTTGAAAAAGCTTTGAAAGAGATGACCTCGGAGGAAGTTGTGGAGCAAGTCAAAACATCGGGTCTGAGAGGGCGTGGTGGAGCAGGGTTCCCAACGGGTTTGAAGTGGAGTTTTTTAGCGAAACCTGAAGGAGTTCCTAGGTATTTGGTATGTAACGCAGATGAGTCTGAACCGGGTACTTTTAAAGACCGGTATCTAATGACGCACATTCCCCATATTTTAATTGAAGGTATGATTGTTTCTAGCTATGCACTGGGAGCAAAAACATCTTTTATTTATGTGCGCGGAGAAATGATGCCACAGATAAAAATATTAGAAAATGCGATTGCAGAAGCAAAGGCCGCTGGATTTTTAGGGAAGAACATTTTAGGAACCGGTTACGATTTAGAAATATATGTTCAACCTGGAGGAGGAGCGTATATATGTGGTGAAGAAACTGCTTTACTAGAATCTTTAGAAGGAAAAAGGGGTAATCCAAGGATAAAACCTCCTTTCCCAGCTGTTGCTGGATTATATAACTGTCCTACAGTAGTTAATAACGTAGAGTCTATTGCTGCAACTGTGGATGTCATCAACGGTGGAGGTGAAGAGTACTCCAAAGTTGGAATAGGTAGAAGTACCGGTACGAAATTAATATCTGCAAGTGGTAATATCAATAAGCCTGGAGTTTATGAAATTGAGCTAGGGCTACCTGTGGAGGAATTTATATATTCTGATGAATACTGCGGAGGGATAGCTGGAGGTAAACAGCTCAAAGCAGTAGTTGCAGGTGGATCTTCTGTGCCTATTCTGCCGGCTAACCTCATTTTGAAAACAGCAGAAGGGAATCCTCGACTGATGAGCTATGAGAGCTTGTCGGAAGGTGGCTTCGAATCGGGAACGATGTTGGGCTCAGGTGGGTTTATTGTTTTTGATGAGGATCAATGTATTGTAAGAAATACGCTGAACTATACGCAATTCTACCACCACGAGAGTTGTGGACAATGCTCGCCTTGTCGCGAAGGAACAGGCTGGATGGAAAGAGTTTTAGAAAAAATTGAAAACGGTCAAGGGAGTCAGGAGCATATCGATATGTTGGTTGAAATCGCAGGAAATATTGAAGGCAAGACTATTTGCCCGTTAGGTGATGCTGCTGCTTGGCCAGTGGCTAGTGCAATTAGACACTTTAGAGAGGAATTCGAGTGGCATGTGAATAACCCTGAGTTGGCCATAAAACAAAATTTTGGAATTGGCCCGTATGCAGATCCATTAGTTCCTGTTACAAAATAATAGAGTTAGGTTTTTTAGCGAATTTCAAAATGGCAGAAGAACAAAATAAGATAAAAGTAAAGATAGACGGAATTACGGTTGAAGTAGATCCTGGGACTACTATACTTAATGCTGCACGTAAAATAGGAGGTGAGATTGTCCCACCTGCTATGTGTTATTATACGAATTTAGAAGGGAGTGGAGGAAAGTGTAGAACCTGTCTTGTCAAGGTGAGTAAAGGTTCGGAGGCTGACCCGCGACCTATGCCCAAATTAATGGCTTCTTGCCGAACATCGGTAATGGATGGGATGGAAGTCCAAAATGTGACCTCTGAAGAGGTGCAATCTGCCAGAAAAGGTGTGGTTGAATTTTTACTAATAAACCACCCTTTAGACTGTCCAGTTTGTGATCAAGCGGGAGAATGTGATTTGCAAGATTTAAGTTACGAGCACGGTGTTGGGCAATCCAGGTATGAATTTGAGAAGCGTACATTTGAGCCCATTAGCTTAGGGGATAAGATCCAGCTTCATATGAACAGATGTATCCTTTGCTATCGTTGTGTTATGGTCGCCAATCAATTAACAGAAAAGCGGCAGCATGGTATTCTATTCAGAGGGGAGATGTCTGAGATCTCTACTTATATAGAACAGGCATTAGATCACGATTTTATAGGAAACGTTATTGATGTCTGTCCCGTAGGGGCATTAACCGATAAAACCTTCAGGTTTAAAAACAGGGTCTGGTTTACCAAACCTGTTAATGCACACCGCAATTGTGATAAATGCTGTGGCAAAGTAACCTTATGGTATAAAGGTGAGGATGTGCTTCGGGTTACAGGTCGGAAGGATGAGTTTGGAGAAGTACACGAATTTATTTGTAATACATGTAGATTTGATAAAAAACAGACAGCAGATTGGATTTTAGAAAAACCAACTGAAATAGCTTCTACATCTGTTATCAACTCAAATCATTATACTTCATTTAACCCTCCTGCGGTAATAGCTAAAAATGAAAAGCTTCAATTAACCAACCAGGAGCAACTAAAACGAACTGAAAGATTAAAGTAAAATATTAGTAACTAATATATGGAAACGGCATTTATTCTGGAGAAGTTAATATTAGTGGTGATTATTTTTATAATCACATTAGTGATAGCTATGTATTCCACATTGGCGGAAAGGAAAATTGCGGGGTTCATGCAAGATCGGCCAGGGCCTAATCGAGCGGGACCTTTTGGGATTTTACAACCGCTGTGTGACGGGGGAAAATTCTTTTTTAAAGAAGAGATAATTCCTGCAGGTTCACACAAAGCACTTTTTATTTTAGGGCCTATACTAGCTATCGTAACGGCTTGTATTACTTCAGCAGTAATTCCCTGGGGACAAACCTTAGAAATAGGTGGAAAGTCTATTTCATTACAAGTAGCCGATATTAATATTGGTGTTTTGTACATATTTGGGGTGATTGCATTGGGAGTGTATGGAGTAATGCTTGGAGGATGGGCTTCAAACAACAAGTATTCACTAATGGGCGCTGTTAGGGCGGCATCTCAAAGTATTTCCTATGAGATTGGAATGGGGCTGTCCTTAATCGCTTTATTGATGATTACCGGGACACTGTCGGTGGGGGAGATAGTGGCACAGCAAGAAGGGTTTTTAAATTGGAATATATTTGCCCAACCTTTAGGTTTTTTAATATTTATGACCTGTGCATTTGCAGAGTGTAATAGAGTGCCGTTTGATCTGCCTGAGTGTGAAACAGAATTGGTCGCTGGATATCATACCGAGTATTCCTCGATGAAACTAGGCCTTTTTATGTTCTCAGAATATATTAATATGTTTGTTTCATCAGCACTCATGGCTTCTTTGTATTTTGGAGGGTATAATTTCCCATTTATGTACGACCTTGGGTTGTCTCAAAATTGGATTACCATTATAGGCGTTCTAGTATTTTTCGCAAAAATATTTGGATTTATTTTCTTCTTTATGTGGGTGCGCTGGACTCTTCCAAGATTCCGTTACGATCAATTGATGCGTATGGGATGGAAGATGTTGATTCCTTTAGCGATAGCGAATATTGTGCTAACAGGAGTATTTACCCTTATTAAAGATACTTATTTTTAAAATCAGTTAAGCGGATTTGATATGCAATCCTTATCTAATAGAAAAAAAGTAATTGAACAAAAGCCCATGAACTTTTGGGAGCGCATTTATTTGCCTGCCATTGCAAAAGGTTTGTCCATTACTTTAAAACATTTTTTTAAGAAAAAGAGCACAGTTCAGTATCCTGAACAAGAGAGGCCTTATTCTAAAAACTTTCGTGGGCAACACTCTCTAAAAAGAGATGAGTTAGGCCGCGAACGTTGTACAGCATGTGGCTTGTGTGCACTTTCTTGTCCTGCCGAGGCAATTACGATGATAGCCGAAGAAAGAAAAAAAGGAGAGGAACATCTTTATAGAGAAGAAAAATACGCTGCAGTGTATGAAATAAATATGCTGCGTTGTATTTTTTGTGGCCTTTGTGAAGAAGCTTGCCCGAAAGAGGCTATTTATTTAGATGGTCCACACGTGACTGCTGAATATCTACGTAAAGATTTTATTTATGGCAAAGATAAACTCTTGGAGCCAAAGTTTGATATCACGAAACTTAATCAGGATTAATAGTACAAGATGACAGTATTTTATTTGGTAGCTTTTTTGTCCATCTTTTTCGCATTGATGACAATATTCACTAAGAACCCTGTTCATAGTGTCCTTTACTTAGTAGTAACATTTTTTACATTCACCATTCACTATGTTTTATTAAACGCACAATTTTTGGCCGTTGTAAACTTCATAGTCTATATGGGGGCTATAATGGTGCTATTTTTATTTGTACTCATGTTGTTGAATCTGAATAAAGATACCGAACCCACCAAATCTGCTCTAGTTAAAATTATGGGAGTGGTAGCGGGAATGTGCCTTATAGTCACGTTTGTTGGTGTATTTAAGAGCATGGGAACTGCTGATACAGTTGCAGGAACGCAAGACATTGGACTGGTTAGTAACTTAGGTAAAGTCCTTTTTGATGAGTTTTTGTTACCATTTGAACTCTCATCAGTATTATTATTAGTAGCTATGGTAGGCGCAGTATTATTGGCGAAAAAAGACAAAGAAATAAGTAAAGTATAATGGATAGCGTTATCAATCAAATTCACGGTGTTCCTTTAGAGCATTATCTAATATTTTGTAGTATAATTTTTAGCATTGGAGTGATTGGTGTTTTGATTCGTCGAAACGTCATTATCCTAATGATGTCTGTTGAGCTTATGCTGAACTCGGTGAATTTGCTGCTAGCAGCTTTTTCTGTGCACTGGGGGGACTCATCAGGCCAGGTCTTTGTGTTTTTCATTATGGCATTAGCAGCTGCGGAAGTAGCTGTAGGTTTAGCCATTGTTGTGATGGTTTATAGAAATACAAAGTCAATTGATATTGATGCTTTGAACAAATTACGTTGGTAGAATAGTAATAAGAACTGTAAGATAGTTATGAACGATTTAATTTGGCTAATCCCTTTGATTCCTTTTTTAGGATTTTTAATAAATGGCCTAATTGGGAAAAAGATGCCTAAGTCTGTGGTTGGCTTAGTTGGGAGTGGAGCCGTTTTTGCTTCTTTTTTAATAAGTTGTGGTCTGTTTGCTACTGTATATTCAGCACGTCAAGCTGGAGATTCAGGGACTTTCGAATACCTGCTTTTTGATTGGATTCAAATTGGAACAATTGATATCTCTTTTTCATTCTTATTGGATCCACTTAGTGCGATAATGATTCTCATTATTACTGGGGTTGGATTCTTAATACATCTATATTCAGTGGGCTATATGAAGGCAGATAAAGGATATGCTAAGTATTTTGCATATCTAAACTTGTTTGTGTTCTTTATGTTGCTCCTTGTATTGGGGTCCAATTACCTGATTATGTTTATAGGTTGGGAAGGAGTTGGCCTCTGCTCCTACTTGCTCATTGGATTTTGGTATGAAAAGAAGAGCTTTGCCTCAGCAGGTAAGAAGGCTTTCATAATGAACCGAATTGGAGATTTAGGGTTTTTGCTTGCCGCGTTTTTTATAATTTCTACATTTGGAAGCTTAGAGTTTTCAACAGTTTTACCTCAGGCAGCAAACGTTGCTTATGGCGATTCAGCCTTAACATGGATTACAATTTTACTCTTTGTTGCAGCGACCGGAAAATCTGCACAATTGCCTTTATTTACCTGGCTGCCCGATGCGATGGCTGGACCGACGCCTGTTTCGGCGTTAATTCACGCGGCTACTATGGTTACTGCAGGTATTTATATGATAGCGCGTTCTAGCGTTATGTTTGTGCTTTCTCCTGTAACCATGGAAATTATCGCTGTTGTTGGAATTGCAACTGCCTTAATTGCTGCATTTATTGCACTCACACAAAATGACATCAAGAAGGTTTTAGCCTATTCTACGGTTTCTCAATTGGGGTATATGTTTTTAGGATTGGGTGTTGGCGCTTTTACTGGTGCCTTTTTCCACGTCATTACCCACGCCTTCTTTAAAGCTTTATTGTTTTTAGGAGCAGGGTCGGTGATCTTTGCCATGCAAGATGAGCAAGACATGCGTAAAATGGGTGGAATAAAAGGAAAAATGCCAATCACTTATATTACTATGGTAATCGGAACAGTAGCCATTGCTGGACTGCCCCCATTATCTGGATTCTTTTCTAAAGACGAAATTTTAGCCTACGCATTTAATAGCTCACCTGTTTTATGGGTTTTAGGCGCGATAGGCGCTTTACTTACAGCATTTTATATGTTCCGTTTATTATTCATGACTTTTCATGGAAAATACCGCGGTGATAGTAGTCTTATGAGTTCTATTAAAGAATCTCCCATTGTTATGACTTTACCTTTAATTCTTCTTGCAATATTATCTTTTATTGGGGGAGGATTAAATGTTCCTGAAGTTTTTGGAGGGAGTACAGGCTTAGCAAACTTTTTATCCCCCGTATTTGAAACATCAAACAATTTAATGCAGCCGTTTGAAGTTTCACATAGCACTGAGATTGTATTAATGAGCATCTCTGTCGTAGGTGCTTTAATTATGGCATTTATTGCATATAAGAGATATGTTAATAAAGATATTCTTACAACCGATCGATCTAATCCGTCAGCTATATATAAACTTTCATATAACAAGCTTTATTTCGATGAAGTGTATGATGCAATAATTGTTAATCCTCTTAAAGGTTTGTCTAGAGTTTTTTATAATACGATAGATAGGTCAGGGATTGATAAAATAGTGAACTCGGTTGGACGATTGACGATAAATACCTCTTCTGCACTAAGACAGTTGCAAAGTGGCCATTTAACATTTTATGTTTTTGTTATGGTCATAGGAGTTGTGTTGGTTGTTTTGTATGGTTTTTTTGGAAATTAATTAGCATTAGATATTTTAATGAATAACCTATTAATACTTCTTCTTTTTCCGTTAGTAACGGCTGTTGTTTTACTTTTTGTAAAGCAAAATTCATTAGCGAAAAGGTTGGCTCTAATTCTTACATTGATTCAAGCCGGTCTAAGTATACCTTTGATTACTAATTTCGTTCCCGATGCATCCATACAATTTGAACAATCGTATCCGTGGATTTCACAGCTGAATATTGTTTTTCATATTGGGCTAGATGGGATTAGTTTACCATTGATTTTACTCACGAACGCTCTTATTCCTTTAATTGTCTTAGGGACTTTTGGCTCCAATTTCAAAGGGAGCTTTTATGCGTTGGTTTCATTTATGCAAACAGGACTACTTTTAGTCTTTGTTGCATTGGATGCTTTTACGTTTTATGTTGGTTGGGAGTTAGCGCTTATCCCTATATATTTTATTTGTGCTCTTTGGGGTGAAGGCGATAGGATTGCGATTAACTTGAAGTTTTTTGTATACACTTTCCTTGGAAGTATTCTTATGTTGGTTGCCTTAGTATTCCTTGGTAATCAAACTCCAGGAGGTGATTATGAGTGGGCTACTTTGACCTCCTTAAGTTTATCTGAATCTACACAAGGCTGGGTCTTTTGGGCGTTTTTCTTTGCCTTTGCTGTGAAGATCCCTATTTTTCCATTTCATACCTGGCAACCCAATACTTATACTTTTGCGCCGACGGCGGGTACCATGCTATTAGCTGGTATTATGCTAAAGATGGGTACTTATGCGCTGATCCGTTGGTTAATTCCAGTGGTTCCAGAAGGTGTACAAAACTACGGGATTTTTGCTTTAACTCTAGCTATTATTGGGTTGGTATATGCATCAATTATTGCTTTCAAGCAAAGAGATGCTAAAAGATTAATTGCGTACTCTTCAATTGCACACGTTGGTCTAATCAGTGCGGGTATATTTTCATGGAATCAAGCGGGAATCCAGGGCGCCATTTTCCAAATGGTGAGCCACGGTATAAGTGTGGTAGCTTTATTTTATGTTATTGAGATTTGGATGCAAAGAACAAATACGCGGGATTTGTCTGAGCTAGGAGGTCTTGCTAAGAATATGCCTAGGCTTGCAGCACTTTTACTCATTTTAACTATGGGAGCTGTAGGACTTCCGTTAACTGCTAACTTTATTGGAGAATTTCTCTTGCTAAAAGGTGTTTATGAACAAGGGCTAATTTACGCAGCCTTTGGAGGTCTAACGCTTATTTTTAGTGCCGTGTACATGCTTAGGATGTATCAAAAAGCCATGTTAGGGCCAGTTATAGAACGATTCAAAGACGTCTCCGATGTTAGAGGCCATGAATTAATATTATTAGTCGTTTTGGTTGGGTTTACATTGTATTTGGGCCTTTTCCCTAATGGACTTTTAAATATATCTCAAGCTTCTGTAGAGCAATTGATTCAACAAGTGAATTTTAATTAAACGAATAATCTTTTATTGATATTAGAATATGGGTGCAATTGTCACACTGTCGTTATTAGGAGTATTAATACTGTATCTAGGGCTTTTTAAAGCTAGAAACCTGCTACTCCCAGTTTCTTTATTAGGTCTGGTTGTTGCTGCCGGATTTCTGATCTGGTCTCCTGCAGATAAAGCCATCCCTCAGTTTCAGGGCATGATATTATTCGATGATTTTGCTATAGTATTTTCTACTATATGTATCTTTTTAACCGGGCTTGTATTTTTACAATCTTACGATTACTTTAAAACTGCAAAAAAGAACGTAGCAGAATATTATTCTTTACTAATATTTTCCTTGGTTGGGGCTGTTATGGTCTGCAGTTATCACAACTTTGCGATGCTTTTTGTAGGGATAGAGATCATGTCTGTGGCCTTATATATTTTAGTTGGTATTCGCAAGCAAGATGTTTTATCGAATGAGGCTTCCCTAAAGTACTTTATAATGGGTGCTTTTTCTACTGGGTTCCTACTTTTTGGTATTGCGCTATTGTATGGATCGGTTGGAAGTTTTGATCTAGCTGTTTTAAGCAGCTTTGTTTTAGACTACTCGGGAAATATCCCTCCTATGTTTTATATGGGAGTGCTATTAATTCTTACTGGTCTTTGTTTTAAGGTTGGTGCAGCACCATTTCATTTTTGGACACCAGATGTATATGATGGTGCTCCAACGTTGATTACAATATTTATGAGTACAGTTGTGAAGATTGCTTCTTTCGCAGCTTTCTTTAGACTTTTTAGTGAAGTGTTGATACCAGTAGAGTCATTCTGGACACCTGTGCTTTTGGCTATTGTTATAATTACTCTATTTGTTGGAAACATCTCAGCGTTGAAACAAAGTAGCTTTAAAAGGATGATGGCTTATTCAAGTGTTTCCCATGCGGGCTACATGCTGTTTGCCATTCTAGTTATAGGACATGCTGCAGCTTCGGGCCTTTTAATTTATTCGATTGCCTACGCCTTTGCGTCTATTGTTGCTTTTGGAGGTTTATATTTAGTGAAAAGAGAAGTTGGATCAGAACAGTTTGAAGCTTTTAATGGGCTAGCAAAAAAGAATCCAGTTTTCGCGCTGATTATGACTATCGCTATGCTTTCTTTAGCAGGGATACCCTTAACCGCAGGTTTTATGGGCAAGTTTATGCTCTTTACTAACGTCATGGAAACCTCCCAAGTTGTGCTTATTGCATTAGCAGCTATTAATGCTGCAATTGGGGTTGTTTATTATTTGAGGGTAGTTATACACATGTATTTTAAAGCTGCAGAAACTCCCAAAATGGAATATTCGTTTTCTTATAATATTGTATTAATCCTTTGCGTGATCGGTACATTGCTCTTGGGTATCTATCCTGGTGTAATTTCCGTGTTATTATAAGGGGGCTATAATGCTGTGTAATAGATGGTTCTATAGATCTGAAATTATTTTAAGGAAAATTAATTTGGATTATAATATTTAATTCCTATATTTGCACAGCATTAGGAAAATGGCCCGTTCGTCTAGGGGTTAGGACGCCAGATTTTCATTCTGGAAACAGGGGTTCGATTCCCCTACGGGCTAC
>Ga0079226_10000928_pt1 | contig 21924 bp, 23 predicted proteins | sample Poulit2014_FD_76345 | JGI IMG/M metagenome (GOLD analysis project Ga0079226, IMG submission 76345) | Agricultural soil microbial communities from Georgia to study Nitrogen management - Poultry litter 2014 | ecosystem: Environmental > Terrestrial > Soil > Agricultural land | place: USA: Georgia... | reverse complement strand
CATAAATATAAGGTTTAATTGGATATGAATTTTTATACAATAATTTGGGAGGTTAGAAAATGAAGGATTTAAAAGAAAATCTTTTAAAGGAATTATCAGAATCTGTAATAGATATGGACGAAGATAAAGCAGCAGAAGTATCTAATACTTTTATAGAAAAGAAGTTTGATGCCTATGAAGGAATAGCAAATGGGCTAGCCATAGGAATGGGTGAAGCAGGAAGGCTTTATGAGGAGGAGGAGTATTATATTCCAGAACTTTTAATGTGTTCAGATGCAATGTATGCTGGAATGGATGTTTTAAAGCCTCATATAAAACGAGAAGAAACAGAAGAGAGGTATAAAGCGGTAGTTGGGGTAGTAGAAGGAGATACTCATGATATTGGAAAGAATTTATTTAAAATTATGTTAGAAACAACAGGATTTGAAGTTTATGATTTAGGAAGAGATGTCCCTCCCGTTGAGTTTATAAAGAAGGCAAGAGAAATAGATGCTGATTTAATAGGATTAGCAACTTTAATGACTACAACAATGGATAATATGAAGGATGTTATATCTCTATTAGAAGAAGAGGGAATAAGAGAAGATGTAATAGTAATGGTTGGAGGAGGTCCTGTTTCCCAAAGCTTTGCTGATCAAATAGGTGCGGATGGCTATTCACCAGAGGCATCTAGGGCTGCTAGATTAGCTAAGAAATTAGTAAGGGGAAAAAAATATGAGGCTGTTAAAAGATAAAATGACACTTAGGAGATTGGATGGCCAATAATAGATGAAAAACTAGAAGAATTAATGAGTTTTAATAGATATAAATAAGGTTTGGAGGGATATTTAATGATGGATGAACCGTTATCTCCAAAGGAAAGGCTATTTAGAGCTATAAATAAAGAAAAAATAGATCGTCCTCCATGTATCTGCCCCGGAGGAATGATGAATATGATAGTCGAAGATGTAATGGATATTACGGGAGTGAAATGGCCAGAAGCTCATAGTGATTCAGAAATGATGGCAAAACTTACTATGGGAGTTTATGAAAATGGGGGATTTGAAAACTTTGGGGTACCATTCTGTATGACTGTAGAGGCTGAATCTATGGGAGCAACAGTAGGATTAGGAACAAAAGTAAATGAACCGAGATTAACTGAGTATCCAATAGGTTCTGTTGTAGAGTGGAAAAATCTTAAATCTATAGATACAAATGAAGGAAGAACAAAGGTAGTTTTAGATGCTATTAAAATACTTGAGGATAAAAAATTACAAGTTCCTATTATAGCTAATTTAGTAGGGCCAGTAAGTACTGCTTCATCCTTAATGGAGCCGACAACATATTATAAAGAGTTAAGAAGAAAACCTAAAGAGGCCCATGAGTTTATGGAATTTGTTACAAAAAACCTTATTATTTTTGCTAAGGCTCAGATAAAGGCAGGAGCGGATATAATAGCTATTTCAGATCCCAGTGGCACAGGAGAAATATTAGGACCACAGTTATTTTTAGAATTTACAATTCCTTATTTAAATAAAATAGTGGAAGAAGTTAAGGAGGAAGTGCCAGGTGGAATTATTATTCATATATGTGGGAAATTGAGAAGTATATATGGAGAACTCAATTTACTTGAAAGTGAAGTAATAAGCTTTGATTCTATTACTAGTGTACGGGAAGTAGCGAACAATGTAGGTGAAAATAAAGCAGTTATGGGCAATGTTAGTACTTTAGCCATTGAGAGGGGTAATTTAGATAATATAAAAAAGCTAGCTAATGGTTGTATAAGAAATGGAGTAGATATATTATCACCAGCCTGTGGAATTGGAGCAAAAACTAAATTAGAAAATATAAAACTTTTAGTAGAAACGGCCAGAGAAGCAAATTCAAAAGCTGCACTTTAGGGCTATAAATGATTGAAATTATAAATGGAGTGAGTACTTTATGAATACAGTAAAAATACATGGAAAAGATATTGAGATTCAGTATGAAGAAGGAGAAAAGCTCTTAGATATATTGCAGGATAGTGAAGTCCCCATAGAAAGTCCCTGTAGTGGAAAAGGATATTGTGGGAAATGTAAAATTCAAATATTAGAAGGAAAGATAAATGGACCTAAAGAAGAAGAATTAAAATTTCTTTCTAAGGAAGAAGTAGAAAAGGGTATAAGACTTAGTTGTTTTGTCTATCCAGAAAGCAATTTATTTGTAAAGTTTTTAGATAAAAAAGAAATAAACCATAAAATTTTGTCTGATGGTTTAATTCCATATGTTGAATTAGATCCTGTAATAAGGAAAGAAATCATTGATCTAGAAAAGCCTACTTTAGAAAATAGTATTTCTTATGAAGAATTAATAGAAGAAACTATAGGAAGCAAACTAAGCTATGAAAATCCATTACTTTTAAAAGCACTATCTAATGCTTGTGATGAAGAGAAGATAACTTTAATTTATTGTGAAGATAAAGTCATAGGTATAGAACCTGGGGATACAAAAGATAAATTATATAGTGTTGCAGTAGATATTGGGACTACTACAGTAGTTGCCTCTCTTATAGATCTAAATAGTGGGAAGGAAGTTGGTTCCGAAAGTTCTGTAAACCCTCAAAAGGAATATGGACTTGATGTATTGTCTCGTATAGATTTTATAAAAAGAAAAGAGAAAGGTCTTTATTTATTGCAAAAAGCCATAGTAGATTGTTTGAATTCTTTATTAGAAATCTTATGTAGTAAAAATAATGTAGATATAGAAAATATTTATGAAATAGCTGTAGGGGCCAATGCAACAATGATGCATATATTACTAGGTGTAGATACTAAAACAATAGGAAGATCACCTTATGCAACAATTTTTTCTAAGGAGAAAAAACTATTAGCTGAATGTATAGGATTGAAGATATCACCTTTTGGAAGACTTTATTGTTTACCGGGAGTATCAAGCTATATAGGGGCAGATATTGTAGCAGGTGCTGTTGTAGCAGATTTAAAAAATACTAAAGACAATGTATTTTTTATAGATATTGGAACAAATGGAGAAATGATATTATCTGAAGGTGGAAAGTTAGCTTCTTGCTCCTGTGCAGCTGGGCCAGCCTTAGAGGGTGCAAATATATCTTGTGGTATGAGAGCAGCAGAAGGGGCAATAGAAGGTGTTCAATTTAATGAAAATGGAGTTTCTCTTGAAATAATAGGAGATACAGAACCTTTAGGTATATGTGGTAGTGGAATATTAGAGATAATGGCTGAATTAAATAAGAAAGGACTAATAAAGAAATCAGGAAGGTTAAAAAAGAAGGAAGATTTAGAAAAAGAAGGGCGACCTGTATTAGCTCAAAATTTAATTGAAGAGGATAGAAAAAGAAAAGTTATAATACATAAAAGTGAAGATGAAATAATAACCATATCCCAAGGAGATATACGACAAATTCAATTAGCTAAAGGTGCTATTTCTTCTGGGATTTACGCTCTTACAGAATTTATGGGAATAAACATAGAAGAGTTAGATAGCGTAGTCATAGCGGGACAGTTTGGAAAGCATTTAAAAATAAGCAGTCTAACTGGGGTTGGGATTATACCAGAAAGTTTAAAAGATAAGGTAAAATATATAGGTAACTCCTCTAAAACTGGTGCTATGATGTGTTTACTATCAAGAGATGCAAGAAAAGAAATGGAAAATATGGCAAAGGATATAGACTATTTTGAACTATCTACAAAAGAAGGTTATGAAAAATTATTTACTAAATGTTTAAGTTTTGAATAGGAGTGGTTAAATATTATGGAAAATGTAGACTTTAAATGTGCTTCAGATAATTTAGAAGAAATACCTGAAGAAGTTGTGAAAGAAATAGGGATTGATTTTCCAGAAGTTCATACAGAAGCAGAATATATAGCCTCTTTATCTAAAGAACTAAAAAAATATAAAGAAGATATTTTATGTAGAGTTCCTTTTTGTAATACTGTAGAGGCAGAAGCCTTAGGAGGAAAGATTAAACTAGGAGACTCTAAAACAGGTCCTAGGGTAGATAAATATGCATTTAATTCTATAGAAGAAATGTTGAATATAAAAGATATGGAATTAACTAAAGGACGAATAAATGAGGTATTGAAAGCAATAGAAATTTTGAAAAAAGATGGTGAAAAAGTTATATTGAATGTAGAAGGACCTATTACAATAATAACTTCATTAATAGATTCAAGAATTTTTTACAGGGGCCTAAGGAAAAATAAAGATGTAGTAGATGAGTTTTTAAAGGTTATTGAAGAAAATACTATTAAGTACATAAATGAAGGTATAACAAGAGGAGCTGACATAATATCCTATGGAGATCCAGTAGGAGCTTTAAATATTGTAGGGCCTAAAGTATTTAAAGAGGTTAGTGGAAAAGCTGCTCTTAATATTTTAAAGAAAATAGAGAATAATTTAGATGGCAGTATAATAAGCCTTTGTGGACAACTTTCTACGGCTTTTCAAAAAATGGATTTAGTTAAAGCTCATCCTGTAAAATTTGAAAAAGATATAACCTATGGTGAGGCTATTGACTATGTATTACAAAATAGAAAGGATGTTAATATTATAGGTCATAACTGCATAAAAAGAACGTATTTAAAGTTGAAAAATTCTACTCTTTGGTCTGTAGAATTAATATAAAAAAGGGGGGAATAAAAATGCTAAAAGATAGTATGACTCCAATAGAAAGAGCAAAAGCATTAAGTAAAGGTCTAAGGGTAGATAGATTACCTTGTAATCCTAATGTGGCTAACGGCGTTGCCAGAATTTATGGATGCAAAATTTCTGAATTTAATACAGATGGCAAGACTTTAGCCAAAGCACAAATAGCTGCTTATAGAAAATTTGGTTATGATGGAGTAAGAGTTTTTACAGATTTATTTACTTGGGCAGAAGCTATGGGTGCTAAAGTAAAATTACCAGAAGATTATACAGCAGATATTGTTGGGCCTGCAATAGAGAACTTAGAAGACGTAAATAAATTGGAACCGGCAGATCCATATAAGGATGGGAGATTACCAGTTCATATTGAAGCTATGAACTACTTAATAGATGAAGTGGGACAAGAAGTTCCTTGTTCTGGTGGAATAGTTGGACCTTTTACAAATGCATTTTTTCTAGTTGGTGTAGAAAAGATGACGAGACTTATGTTTAAAGAACCAGAAATTGTTCATAAACTATGTGAAATTTCCCTTCAAACATCAATTAATTATACACAGGCAATTATAGATTGTGGCTTAACACCAACGATTTCTGAACCTATGTCGTCGTGTACAGTAGTCAGTCCAAAACATTTTAGAGAGTTTTCTTTACCTTATCTTAGGAAGTTAGTTGAATATATAACTTCTCAAGAAAAGGGAGTAACTTTGCATATTTGCGGTAAGACAGATGCTATATGGGAAGATGTAGTAAGCACTGGTATAACAGGTCTTAGTATTGATAATGTGGCAAGTTTGGAAGATTGTAAAAATACTATTGGGGATAAAGTAAAGGTAATGGGAAATGTAGATCCAGCATCTATTATGTACTTAGGTATAGTAGATGATGTAAAAAGAGGAGTTATTAAAGGAGTTAAGGAAGCTTATAATTCACAGAAGGGATATGTGATTATGTCAGGTTGCAGTTTACCTGTAGAAACACCTTTAGAAAACATAGAAGCTATGATGGATATAACAAGAGAAATAGGTTATCCTGTAAAAGAAGAAAAGTTGGAAAAATTATTAGCAAATCTCTAAAAATGATAAAGAACTGCCTAAACTCTATGTTTAGGCAGTTATAAGGATTTAAACTAGTACCCTAATTCTTCTGAAAGGGAGTCATCATTTTCAACCCAGTCTTGGACATTGATAACTCTATAATCATTTAATGTATCTCTTATTATAACTTTTTCAATTCCAGCGTTTATTATAAGTCTTTTACACATAGAGCAAGAATTAGCATTTTCAACAAATTTACCTGTTTTTTGATCTACGCCCACAAGGTAGAGAGTGGATCCTATCATATCCTTTCTAGCTGCAGATATGATACAATTAGCTTCTGCATGAACTGAACGACAAAGTTCATAGTGAGTTCCTCTAGGAACATTTAACTGTTCTCTTCTGCAAAATTTTAAATCACTACAGTTTTTTCTACCTCTAGGGGCCCCAGTATAACCAGTAGAAATAATTTCATCATTTTTTACAATAATAGCTCCAAAGTTTCTTCTAAGGCATGTACCCCGTTTCAGCACGACTTGTGCAATATCTAAATAATAATTTACTTTATCTCGTCTTTCCATTTTATCGTCTCCTAATCTTATTATAAGCTATATTATATTTTATCTAAAATAAATAGAAATACAATGGTAGATAAGTTATAATATCTATAATGAGAAGTTTTTACTTAAAGGAGAGAAAAAAACTTGGGTTTATTAAAAATACAATCTTCTGTTCAAGAGGTTGCAGAAGCTATATCAACAGTATTAAATGTAGATGTAACTATAATCGATCATGATTTAAGACGAATTGCTGCTACAGGAATATATAGAGAATCTATTGGAGAAAAAATTCCTAGAAACTGTTCTTTTGAGGGAGTAGCGAGAACTAAAGAACCAGAATTTATTGACAATCCTAATTATAGTCAAAAATGTAGTAGTTGCAGTTTGAAAGGGAATTGTGCAGAAATGGCTACCATAGGGTATCCTATGCTTAGTAATGGAAAATTACTAGGGGTAATTGGTTTAATTGCATTTAATCGGGAACAGAAAGAGAAAATTCATAGCAACTATGACTCTTTAATTGTATTTTTAAGTAAGTTGGGAGATTTGCTAGTTGGCAATTTAAAATATAATAAAACCATAACAGAGCTAACTATTCAAGGAGAAGAAAGAAAAAAAATAATAGATGGATTAGACAATGGAGTAATAGGGATAGATAATAAAGGGAAAATAAAATTTGTTAATTCAAAAATAGAAGAATATTTTCAAATGAATTCTACAAACTTAATAAATAATAGTATACATGACATTATTCCTAATATAGATTTAAGCCATAAAAACAGTTCCCCTATTGAAAAAAAGATAACAGTTAATAAGAAGCGGAAAAGTTTTTTAATTAGAGAAATACCAATTATAATAAATAATAAAAAAGTAAGTAATATAATTGAAGTTTACAAAACTAGTGATATGGTTAAGACAGCTTATACAATAATTGAAGGAGAGAAAAACATATCCTTCGATAATATTATTGGGAAGAGTAAAGAAATTTTAGCTGTAAAAGATATGTCTTATAAAGTTGCAAAAAGTGACTCTACAGTTTTAATACAAGGTGAAAGTGGTACCGGGAAAGAGCTATTTGCAAGATCAATTCACAATGCAAGTAATAGGAGAAGCTCCCCTTTCATTGCTATAAACTGTGCTACAATTCCTGATAATTTATTGGAATCAGAACTTTTTGGCTATGAGGGTGGTTCGTTTACAGGGGCTAAAAAAGAAGGGCAGATGGGAAAATTAGAATTAGCCCAAAAGGGAACCTTGTTTTTAGATGAGATTGGAGATATGCCCCTACATTTACAACCTAAACTTTTAAGGGTGTTGCAGGATCAAGGGTTTAGGCGAATAGGGGGCAAGGAACTGATAAAGGTGGACTTTAGACTTATAGTCGCCACAAATAAGGTTTTAGAACAAATGGTAGATGATGGGGAATTTAGAGAGGATTTATATTATAGATTAAATGTTATACCTATTCACATACCACCACTTAGGGAAAGAAAAGATGATATTGCTGTTCTTAGTCAATATGAACTTGAAAGATATTGTATAAAATTAGGTAGGAATAGGAAATATTTTTCAAGAGAAGTAGAAAATGTTTTTAAGGAATATAATTGGCCTGGCAATGTAAGGGAACTTGAAAATATAGTGGAGTACTTAGTAAATATTGTAAAGGGGGAAGAAATAACCTATGATGATTTGCCTATAAATGTTAAAAAGTATTTTACAAATAAAAAATTAACCTTAAACCAAAATCAATCTTTAAAGAATATAGTAGATAATTACGAAAAAAAAGTATTAGAGTCCTATTTAAAGAAATATGGTAAAACTACAAAAGATAAGGAATTAATTGCTTCTTTGTTGGACATAAACTTATCTACTTTATACAGAAAACTGGGAAAATATAATTTGCAATAATGCAAAATAATTCTTATTACTGAGAAAAGCCAGTAATCCCTTTAATATTCTTTTTTATAAGTAGAAGTTTAAAATAGGAGAAAATTTTTTGCATTATTGCAAATTTTAATAGAATATAGAAATTGTACTATTATAAGATATTAACTAGATTCCATCTGCTAAACTTATCTTTATAAAGATGGCATGTTTTTTGCAATATATAAATGTAAGGATAAAAAAAGGAGATGGATTATAAAATGGTGGACAAGATTAAAACCGAACAATTGCTTAATATGGTAAAAGAGGATACTGTTCCTGCATTAGGGTGTACTGAGCCTGTGGCAGTGGCTTATGCTACATCTGTAGCAAAGAAGTACTTAGAAGGAACAGTTGAAAAAGTAAGGATATATGTAAGTAAAAATATATATAAAAATGGGAAATCAGTTACAATTCCCAATACAAAAGAGTGGGGCTTAGATTTGGCGGCAGCTTTAGGTATTATAGGCGGAAAATCTGAAGAAGGCCTAATGGTGCTAAAAAATATAAATAAAAATCATATAGAAGAAGCACATAAAATACTAAAAGAAGGGAAAATAAAAGTGGAAATAAAAAACCCGAGCCCTGATATATACGTAAAAGCTGTCTTGGAAGATAAAGTAGATATAGTAGAAGTAGTAATCATTAATGGACATAGCAATATATCATCTATAAAGGTAAATGAAAAAAGTATTTTCAAAGATAAAGATGCAGCTACTAATAGTAATTCTGTAGAATTTTTAAAAGGTCTTACATTTAAAGAAATAAGAGAGATATGTGAAGAAATAGATATTGACGACTTAATTTTTATTAAAGATGGAATTACCATAAACAAGGAAGCTGCTTTAAGAGGAATAGAATCAAGTAAGGGATTAGGTTTAGGGGGGGCTTTAATAAAACTTAAAGAGAAGGGAAAAATTCCTAATGATGCTCCAACTAAAGCTAGAATATATACTGCTGCAGGTGCGGATTATAGAATGGGTGGAGGAAGCTGTCCTATTATGACTAGCGCTGGTAGTGGTAATCAAGGTATAGGAGTTATATTACCTATATCCATAGTAGCAGAAGAACATAATATTAGTGAAGAAAGATTATTAAGAGCAATATTTTTTGGGCATGTAATAAATAAATACGTGAAAATATATACAGGAAAATTATCAGCTATGTGTGGTTGCGCTATTGGTGCAGGAGTAGGAGTAAGTACAGCTATAGCTTGGATGTTGGATGGAAATGATGAACAAATTAGTGGGGCTGCCCAAAATATACTCAGTAATCTTACAGGAATGATTTGTGATGGAGCAAAAGCAACTTGTGCACTGAAACTGGCTACATCTGCTGAGGAGGCAGTATTATCTGCTTATTTAGCTTTAGAAAATATTATTGTAGAACCTAAAGTAGGAATAGTAGGCTCAAATATAGAAGAGACAATTAAAAATTTAGGGAATCTATCTAGAAATGGTTTTGTTAAAGTAGATCAAGTTATAATTGATATAATTAATTAATATATTATACAAATAAGAAGTAGAAGGGGGAAAAAAATGTCTAAGTTAAAAGATAATTTAATTTTTAAGCTAGTTTTAGCAGTAGCAATAGGAATAATTTTAGGATTAATTGTGAATGAAACAATAATAGGTATAATTTCTAGTATTAAGCATATTATAGGACAAATAATATTTTTTACAGTACCATTAATAATTATTGGATTTATAACACCATCTATTACTAGTTTACAGGATAATGCTAGTAAAATGTTAGCGGCAGCATTATTAATAGCTTATTTATCATCAGTAGGAGCAGCATTGTTTTCTATGTTGGCAGGGTATATAATTATACCGGGTCTTAACATTGTTGATAATCCAGAGGGATTAAGAACATTACCAGAGTTGGTATTTCAGTTAGATATACCACCAATTATGCCTGTAATGTCTGCATTAGTATTGTCAATTATATTGGGACTTACAGTAATATGGACTAAGTCTAAAGCAATAAATAATATTTTAGATGAATTTCACAATATAATGATGGCCGTGGTAAAGAGAATTGTAATACCTATTCTTCCTATTTTTATAGCAACAACCTTTGCTGGATTAGCTTACGAAGGAAGTATTACAAAACAATTCCCAGTATTTATTGAGGTAATACTAATAGTAATAATAGGTCATTTTATTTGGTTAGCTGTACTCTATGGTATTGCTGGATTAATTTCTAAGGAAAATCCTTGGGAAGTGGCGAAGCATTATGGACCAGCGTATTTAACAGCTATAGGAACTATGTCTAGTGCAGCTACATTACCAGTAGCTCTAGAATCAGCTAGAAAATCACCAATATTAGATAAAGAAATTGTAGATTTTTCTATACCCCTTGGGTCAACAATTCATTTATGCGGGTCAGTATTAACAGAAGTATTTTTTGTAATGACTATATCAAAAATATTATATGGAACATTGCCACCAGTTTCATCTATGATAATATTTATATTCTTATTAGGTATATTTGCTATTGGTGCACCTGGGGTGCCAGGTGGAACTGTTATGGCATCTCTAGGACTAATAACTGGTATACTTGGATTTGATGATGCTGGAGTAGCTTTAATGCTTACTATATTTGCTTTGCAAGATAGTTTTGGAACAGCATGCAATATTACAGGAGATGGAGCTATAGCACTGATGTTAACAGGAATATTTAAAAAGGAAATAAAAACTGATAGTAACTAAATAATATTAAGCATCTGTGATTTTACAGATGCCTTATATTTTTATAGTAGTATAATTGGTTTAAGGGAAATTAATGATAAGGAAGGTGCATATTATGTTTAAAGAGTTTAAAGAATTTGCAATGAAAGGTAGTGTACTAGATTTAGCTATTGGTGTTATTGTTGGTGGAGCTTTCGGAAAGATAGTTACTTCTTTAGTTAATGATATAATAATGCCTTTAATAGGTGGACTTTTAGGTAGAGTGGATTTTTCTAACTTTTTTATAAGTTTAGATGGGACAACCTATAATAGTTTAGCTGAAGCTAAAAATGCAGGAGCTGCAACATTAAACTATGGAATATTCATAAATACTATTATTGAATTTTTAATTATTTCTTTTTCTTTATTTTTAGTAGTTAGACAAATTAACAGATTGAGACGAGATGAAGAACCAGGAGAACCTATTACTAAGAAATGTGAATTTTGTCTTTCAGAAATACCAGTAGAAGCTACTAGATGCCCTAACTGTACTTCAGCTCTTGAAGCTGAAGTTCAAAAATAATAATATTCAGAAGTCTATTTATTTATGTAAATATTTTATATAATAAACATATAAAGATTAAAGCAAGGGAGATGTTTACATGGACTGTAATGAATCGCATAATAATGCTATCATAGTAGACAGTCGTCCTAATATACCCTTAGACATGTATAAGAAAAGGAGTAAGAAAGAAGAAAGTATTGTTACGTATCATGTCCTATTTAAATTCTTAGTTTAATGCTGTTAAAGAAGTAGGAAGTTTTTATGCTTTCATGGAGCAATTAGAGCATATGATTTCTATAGCCGGTAAAGATCATGTAGGGCTAGGTTTTGATTTTAATTTTTATTTTGGATCTAAAGGAATAGATGGCTTAAATGATTGTACTTATGTTCCTAAAAGAACTGAAGAAATGGTTAAAAGAGGCTATAGTTCTACGACTATAAATAAGATACTAGGCGAAAATTTTGTAAGAATATTAAAAGAGATTCTTCCTTAAGATAAGTAGGAATAAAGTTATGAAATAAAAATGAAAGAATAGAGGTGAACATATGCAAGGTTTAGTTTTAGAAGGCGGAGGAGCAAAGGGTGCATATCACATAGGGGCTTATAAAGCCATAAAAGAAATGAATATAGAAATTAATGGGATAGCTGGCACTTCTGTTGGAGCTTTGAATGGTGCCATGATAATTCAGAATGATTTTGAAAAAGCTTATGATCTATGGAATAATGTTTCTTATTCAACAGTAATTGATGCAGAGGATGAGGAAATTGAAAAATTTAAAAAAAGAAAATTTAATGTAGAGGATATGAAAAAGTGGAAGAAAAAAGCAAAAACTGTATTTGGTGAAAAAGGGTTTGATATTACTCCACTAAAGGACTTGTTAAAGGAAGTAATAGATGAAGAAAAGATAAGAAATTCAGATAAAGATTTTGGTATGGTTACAGTTTCTTTAACAGATCTAGAACCTTTAGAAATTTATATAGAGGATATACCAAAAGGAATGCTTAAAGAATATTTACTAGCTAGCTCTTATTTACCAGTATTTAAAACAGAAAAGCTTGATGGAAAAGTATTTCTAGATGGTGGAGTATATAATAATCTACCGATTGATATGTTAGCAAAAAAGGGTTATAAAGATATTATAGCTGTTAAAACTAGTGGAATGGGAAGAATCAGAAAGAGTGAATATAATGATTTAAATTTAACTTTTATTTCTCCAAATGAAGATTTAGGTAAGACTTTAGAATTTGAAAAGGAAATTGCTAGAAGAGATTTAAAATTAGGTTATTATGATGGATTAAAAGCTTTAAAAGGGCTTAGAGGATATAAATATTATATTGAAGGTAAAAATGATGAAGAATATTTTATAAATAAGTTTTTAGCTTTAGGAGAAGAAAAAATTTTACAAATAGGAAACATCTTTGGTATAGAGGGTATTCCTTATAGACGATTATTGTTTGAACATATTGTACCCAAAGTAAGTAGTATTGTAGGAACAGGTAAAGAGAGTGATTACGAAGATATTGTAATTAGTTTTTTAGAATTTCTAGGGGAAAAATATGAGGTAGAGCAGTTTAAAGTATATAACTATGATGAATTTTTAAATATAATAAAAGAAAATCATATAAAGAGAGAAAAAGAAGAAGATTTGTGGAGGAAATTAGTTAATAAAGTGGAACTCCTATCTATGTTTAATAAAGAGGAGATTATTAAAAATATTGGTGATATTATGTTTTAGGCAAGAAATATGATATTCTTATATAAGATGTAGATAAAATTAAATATTAAGCTTAGGTGCCTAATTAAGGTTAAAAGGGAAAGGAGTGTAAAGCTACTGCAGCCCCCGCTACTGTAAATAGTTACGAATTCCAAAGCCACTGGCGAAAGCTGGGAAGGTGGAAGGAGGATAAACTATAAGCCAGGAAACCTGCCTAATCTTAGGAAAGATTCTTTCGGAGGGAAAGAAAAATTTTATGAAAGGCTATTTTACTTTAGCTAGTCATAGATATGGGAGAACTTCGAGAGAAGTTCTCCTTTTTATTTTTTGGAGGTGATGTAGTGGGAAATATTATGGTACAAGGGACTACTTCTTCGGCTGGGAAAAGTATGTTATGTACTGCATTATGCAGAATATTTAAGGAAGATGGCTATAAAGTATATCCTTTTAAATCGCAAAATATGTCATCTAAGTCATATAAAACAAATGATGGATTAGAAATCAGCATAGCTCAGGCATTACAAGCTTTAGCCTCAGGAATATTGCCTAATCCTAGTATGAATCCTATTCTTTTAAAACCTGTGAGTGATGAAGGAAGTCAGGTTTTTATTAAAGGCAAATTGGAGAAAACTATGAAAGCAGTAGATTATTTTAAATACAAAACTAGTTTAAAGCCTATGATTAAAAATACCTATGATAAGATTGAAAAGGAGGTAGATATTGTAGTTATAGAAGGGGCAGGGAGCCCAGCAGAAATAAATTTAAAAGAAAACGATATCGTTAATATGGGAATGGCAGAAATGGCCGATGCTAATGTTATATTAATTAGTGATATAGATAGGGGTGGCGTATTTGCATCTTTATATGGGACAGTTATGCTTTTAGAAGAAGAGGAAAGAAAAAGAATAAAGGGTCTCGTAATAAATAAATTTAGAGGAGATAAATCTATACTTGACCCGGGAATAGCTATGATAGAAGAACTTTTAAACATTCCTGTAATAGGTACAATTCCTTATGTTCCATTAGAATTAGTAGATGAAGATAGTCTTATAGATTATGAAAAAAAATGTAATATAAGAGAACAAACTGAAAAAGAAAGAGAAGAAGAACTAGGTAAATTGGCTCAAATAGTAAGGGAGCATTTAGATATGGAATACTTATATTCTTTAATAAACTTGTAGGTGAATAATATTATGGGCTTAATTTTAGGAGTGTTATTAGATTTATTTATTGGGGATCCAGAAGGTTTTCCTCATCCAGTAGTTCTTATGGGAAAAATAATATCCTTGGAAGAAAAGTTTTTTAGGAAAATATTTAAAAGTGAAACTGGACTAAAATTTGCAGGATTTTTAATGATTGCAATTAATATGTTTATTTCATTTTTTATTCCTTATAAATTATTATCAATATTAAAAGCTTATAAAATATTTTACAGTATATTAAATGTATATTTAATATTTACCTGTATAGCAGCAAGATGTTTACATAAGGAAGGGATGAAGGTATATCATGGATTGAACAAAGGTATTGAAGAAGGTAGATATAGACTTTCTTTTATAGTCGGAAGGGATACAAGCAGTTTAAATGAGGAAGAGATAATAAAGGCAGATGTAGAAACTATATCTGAAAATACAGCCGATGGAGTTATAGCACCTATTATATATATTATAATTCTAGGTGCTCCTGGTGGTTTTTTATATAAAATGGTTAACACTATGGATTCTATGGTAGCTTATAAAAATGAGAAATATAAAGATTTAGGGTATTTTCCAGCAATGGTTGATGATATGTTCAATTATATTCCAGCAAGAATTACAGGAATATTAATGTGTTTGTCTTCTATATTTAAATATGATGTAAAAAATGGTTTTAAAATAATGTGGAGAGATAGGAAGAATCATGAAAGTCCAAATGCATCCTATCCAGAGGGAGCAATATCAGGATTATTAAATATTCAACTAGGAGGAGATAATTATTATTTTGGAAAGCTAGTTAAAAAACCTACTATAGGAGATAGAATAAGATCTATTGAAAAGGAAGATATTAAAAGGGCTATAGATATAATGTATAGAACGGAAATGCTTTTAATATTAATTTACTTAATTTTAAAAAACATCAAATAAAGGTAGGTGTTAATGTGGAACATGGTGGAGATGTCTTTTCATATGAAAAATATTATAAAGGCCAAATAGTAGACTATAGTAGTAATATAAATCCTTTAGGTATGCCTGAAAGTCTTATGAAAGAGTTAGAGGAATATTATTCCGCTATAGTAAGCTATCCAGATATAGAATATAGAAAGTTAAAGAAAAGTATATCAAAGTATCTAGGTTGCAGCAGAAAAAATATAGTTGTAGGTAATGGTGCAGTAGAAATAATAGACAATTTTGCTCAATTATTTAATAGAATAATTGTGTTTTTACCATCATTCTCCGAATATGAAATGAGAGGAGAAGTTCATGGAAAAGAAGTAGTTAAAATAAACCTTACAAAAGATTTTAAAATACCAATAGAAAAATTAAAATTAACAATACGAAAAGGCGATTTAATATTTATAGGCAACCCTAATAATCCAACAGGTCTTAGACTTTTAGAAAAAGAGTTATTAGATATATATAAAGTAGCTAGAGAAGGGCAAGGATTTTTATTTTTAGATGAAGCATTCTTTGAATTTTGTCCTAAAGATTATGATAGTATAGAAATATTTAAAAAATATGATTATGAAAGTGTGGCAATAATTAGAGCAGCAACTAAATTCTTTGCATTACCAGGATTAAGATTAGGTTATGGATGTACTTCATTAGATATAGTAGAAGAATACAATGAAATAAAACTACCCTGGAGTATAAATGCAATGGCAGATGGTGCAGGAAGATATATATTTAATTGTAAGGATTATATAAAAAAAAGTAAGGATTATATAGATAGTGAAAGAAAGTTTTTATTAAATAGTCTATTAGAAATAGAAGAATTTAAAGTTTTTCCTACAGATACAAATTATATTTTAATTAAACTCTTAAAATGGGATGAAGAATTTGTGTTTCAACATATGTTGGAAAGAGGATTTCTTATTAGAAAATGTTCTAGTTTTGAAGGCTTAGACGGTAGTTATATTAGAATAGCAATAAAGAATAGGGAAAATAATGAAAAATTGTTGAAGGCCTTTAAGGAGTTGGAAAGATAATATGAAAATGATTATGATATCTGGGGGAAATAGTGGCAGTGGTAAAACTTTAGTATCAATTGGTCTTTTAAGGGCGTTAAGAAATAAAGGATTAAACATATGTGGATATAAAACAGGACCAGATTTTATAGATAGACAATTTTTAGAAATAGCTTCAGGAAGAAGAGGGGGAAATTTAGACTTTCACCTTATGGGGGAAGAAGGAGTCTTAAATGGAATTGCTTTAGGTGAAGGAAAATATAGTATAGTTGAAGGGGCTATGGGTTATTTTGATGGCATATACAATACTTTTGAAAACTCTAGTTATGATATAGCAAGAAAGTTAGATATAAATACTATATTAGTTTATAGACCAAAAGGAGAAATGTTTTCTACTATACCTAAGATAAAAGGAATGGTAGATTTTAAAGAGTCTAAAATAAAAGGATTAATATTAAATGGTATAAGAAAAGATTTGTACCCTATGTATAAAGAAAAAATTGAGAAATACATAGATATAAAAGTCCTAGGATTTGTAGAGAACAATGAAGAACTAGAATTAGATAGTCAACATTTAGGTCTTATTCAAAGTGGAGAAATAGAAAATATAGAAGAAAAGTTAGATAGGATAGCTTCTATAGTAGAAGAAAACATATGTATTAACAGTTTATTAGAACTTATGAAGGATATAAAATTACCTTCTTTTAAATACCGAAAAAAAAGAGATATTACTGTAGCTATTCCTTTGGACAAAGCTTTTTCATTTTACTATACAGAAAATCTACAAATATTAGAAGAAATTTGTAATGTAGTTTATTTCTCGCCATTAGAAGATAATGTTTTGCCGGTCTGTGACCTTTTATATATAGGAGGGGGATATCCTGAAATATATAAAGAAGAACTTAGTAATAATTTAAGTATGATAAACTCCATAAAAAAACATATAGAAAAGGGTGGCTTTACCTACGGTGAGGGAGGAGGCCTTATGTATCTAATGGGGGAAATAGAGGGTGCAAAAATGTGTGGAATATTTAAGGGTAGTAGTATTATGACAGATAGACTTCAACGATTTGGATATGTAAATATAGAAATTAAAGAAGAATGCCTTCTCGGTGAAAGTGGGGACATACTTTCAGGTCATGAATTCCATAGGTCTATAACTAATATTGAGGATAAAAAACTATTTAATATTTCTAAACCTAAAAGTAAAAGAACTTGGGAATGTGGATATTCTTACAAAAATACTTTAGTTGGCTATCCTCATATACACTTTCTAGGAAATAAAAAGGCTTTAAACAACCTTTTAATAAAAGTAGAGAAAGGGAGTGGAAACTTTGTATATTAAAAATCCTAATAAAATAGAAAATAAGAGTATGGAAATAATAGATGAAGTAATGAATGATATAAGTTATACTGAAGAAGAAAAAATAATAGTAAAAAGAATGATACACACAACAGGAGACTTTGATTATAAAAATATTATAGAATTTAAAAATGATTTTGTAACTAAGGCTAAAGAAGGAATAAAAGAAGGAAAAATATTATATACAGATACAAGAATGGCTTTTTCAGGTATTAATAGGAAAGCTTTGAAAAAAGCCTCTTTAGAGCTTCAATGTTTAGTAAGTGATGATAAAACTTGGGAGATGTCAAAAGAAAAAAAGACTACTAGATCAGCAGTAGCCATAGATTTAGCCGTATCTATGGGTATAGATATCTTTGTTATAGGCAATGCCCCAACAGCTCTTTTTAGATTATGTGAATTAATAGGGGAGGGAAAAGTTAATCCTAAATTTATTATAGGTGTGCCAGTAGGTTTTGTAGGGGCAGCAGAGTCAAAGGAACTATTAAGAACTGTAGATGTACCATCTATAACTACAGTAGGTACAAAAGGTGGAAGTAACGTAGCAGCTTCAATAGTGAATGCTCTTTTATATATGGTGGTTGGTAGATAAATGGAAGATATGTATATTATTAAAGAAGGTAGGAAATTAAGATGTGGTTATACAACAGGAAGTTGTGCTACTGCAGCAGCAAAAGCAGCTGCTTTAATATTAAAAAATAGAGAGAAGGTAAATTTTGTAGAAATAGATACTCCAGCAGAAATTAAATTAAAATTAGAAATTACTAATATAAAAAGAGAAGAAAATTCAGTATCTTGTTGTGTTATAAAAGACGGTGGAGATGATCCAGATGTAACAGATGGTATGGAAATATGTGCTAAGGTTAGTGAGCGAAACGATGGTGTAATTAATATAGATGGAGGAAAAGGGATCGGTAGAATAAAGAGAAAAGGTCTCTTTGGAGAAATAGGAGAAGCAGCTATAAATTTAGTACCTAGAAAAATGATTGAAAAAGAATTAAAAAAAGTTTCGACTAGAGGATATGATGTTATAGTATATGCACCTTTAGGAAAGGATATAGCTGAAAAAACTTATAATAAGAGAATAGGAATAGAAGATGGAATATCAATAATTGGAACTAAAGGCATAGTTTATCCTATGTCGGAGGATGCTCTTAAAAAAACTATATACATGGAAATAGATAATATTATTGAAACCTATGGAAAAGAGCATATAATATTAGTTCTTGGGAATTATGGGGAAAAAATAGCAGATAAGTTGAATCTTAAAGGGGAAAAGGTGAAAATTTCTAATTTTATAGGTGATTCTTTATTATATATCCATAATAAAGGGTTTAAATCCATAACATTAATAGGTCATATTGGAAAGTTTTCAAAACTATCTTTAGGAGTATTTAATACTCATAGTAAAATATGTGATGGAAGAATGGAGGCTTTCGTATATTATTTAGCTTTTAGAGGGGCCCCTTTAAAGCTTTTAGATAAAGTAAATAACTGTTTAACAGCAGAAGAAGCAATAAATTTATGCATAGAAGAAGGTTATGAAACTGTTGTAAAGGATATGGAAAAAGGCTGTGAAAAACGAATTCAAAGGTATTTAAAAGATGAAAACTTTCCTGTAAAGGTATTAATATATTCTATGGAGAAAGGAGTTTTCCTATGATAATAGTTGCTGGAGTAGGACCAGGGGATCCTAAGTATATGACCCTAGATGTATTAGATGCTATTAAGAATACGCCTAATGTAGTTGCATTTAATAGAGTATCAGAGTCTTTAGTAGATATTAGGAAGAATTATATAAAAGTGTCTACAGTAAAGGAAGTTTTAGATTGTATAGAAGAATATGAAGAAGTACTAATACTAGCATCAGGAGATCCTTGTTTCTATGGTATATTAGAATATCTTAAAAAGAAAGAAATAAAGATAGACAAAGTTTTACCAGGGCTTTCTTCTTTTCAATATATGATGAGTAAATTAAACAAAAGTTGGCATAAGGCAGTATTTTTGTCCCTCCATGGAAGGGAAGCAGATTTAGCAAAAGTTCAAGACAAGCCATTATCCATAATCCTTACAGATAACCACAATACTCCTTCTAGTATATCAGAAAGACTGGGCGAGCTAGGAATAAAAGGGAAAATATATGCAGGATATGATTTATCTTATGAAGATGAATTAATAATAGAAAAAAGTATTGGAGAAAAAATAGTGGATATATCTTCATTAGCAGTGGTGGTGGTTGAAAATGAAATGGGTTAAAGATGAAAACTTTATAAGAGGTAATATTCCTATGACTAAATTTGAAATACGGGTTCTTACTATTGCTAGTTTGAATATAGAAAAAGAAGATGTATTTTTAGACATAGGAGCTGGAACAGGAAGTATATCCGTAGAGGCAGCCCTCCAAGGAGGAGAGGTGTGGGCCGTAGAAAAAGAGGAAGCAGGGGTAAAGCTTATTAAAGAAAATGCTAAAAAATTTGGAGTAGATATGAATATTATAAAAGGAATAGCTCCTAACTCTTTGCCTTCAATAAGAATTGATAAATGTTTCATTGGTGGAAGTAAGGGAAAACTAGAGGACATATTTAATTATTTAGATGATAATATGCAAGAAGAAGGTGTAGTAGTAGGTAACTTTATTACTCTTAATAATTTAAATGAATTTCTAGAACTTTTGAAAAGATATAATTATACAGATATAGAAACAAGACTTGTACAAACGTCCAAAATCAATAAAATAGGAATGCTAAAAGGAAATAATCCTGTATTTATAGTTAAAGGAGTGAAAAAATGAAAAAATTATATGGAATAGGAACAGGACCAGGACATAAAGAACATTTAACTCTTAAAGCTGTAAATGCAATAAAAGAGTCAGAAGTAATATTTGCTCCCAATAATAGGGGAAAGAATATGGCATTAGATACAGTTAAAGACTTTATAGAAGATAAAAAAATAGTTCTTTTAGACTTTCCTATGGGAAAAGTAGAAGAGAAACATTATGATGAAGCAGCGGAAATAATAAAAAAAGAAATATTAGAAGGAAAATCAGGAGCCTTCTTAACTATTGGGGATCCTTTAATATACAGTACTTTTATTTATTTAATGGAAAGGCTAGTTGAAAAAAATGTAGAAGTAGAAATAGTACCAGGAATACCTTCTTTTTTAGCTAGTGCAGCCTTAATTAAAAATCCATTAACTGTGAAAGGAGATAGGTTTCTTTTATGTGATGGGGAATTGAATGAAGAAATGTTAAATAATTGTGATTCTATAGCTATACTAAAGACTAGCAATAATAAAAAAGAAACTTTAGATTTATTGGAGGATAATGGTTTTATCTGGTCATATGTTAAAAGAACAACCTTAGATGGAGAAGAGATTTTAAGTAGTAGAGAAGATGTTATTAAAGATAAAGATTATATTTCCTTAATTATAGGAAGGAGAGAAGAAAATGATTAGTTTTGTAGGAGCAGGTCCAGGAGACGTAGATTTAATAACTATAAAAGGAAGAAGGTTGCTAGAAGAAGCAGATATTGTCATATATGCTGGTTCCTTAGTTTCTAAAGAACATTTAGATTTTTGTAAAAATAGTTGTAAATTTTATAATAGTGCATTTATGACTTTAGAAGAAGTCATAGATAAAATGGGAGAAGGATATAATAAAGGATTAAAAGTTGTTAGACTTCATACGGGAGACCCAACTATTTATGGCGCCATAAGAGAACAAATGGATATTTTAAAAGAAAAAAATATTCCTTATGAAGTTGTTCCGGGAGTTAGCTCTTTTACTGCCGCCTGTTCTGCAATTAAAAGTGAATTTACCCTTCCTAAAGTAAGTCAAACAGTTATACTTACACGTATAGAAGGTAGAACAGAGGTGCCAGAAAAAGAAGATTTAGAAAAACTTGCATCCTATGGAGCCTCTATGGCAATATTTCTATCTGTTCAACAAATAGATAATGTAGTAGACAAGCTTAAAAAAGGATACGGGAGAGATAATGTACCAATAGCAGTAGTATATAAGGCAAGCTGGAAAGATGAAAAAATAATGATAGGAACTTTAAAAGATATAGGGGAAAAAGTTAAAAAAGAAGGAATTAAAAAAACAGCACAAATACTAGTAGGAGACTTTATAACTGGAGAGTATGAAAGATCAAAATTATATGACCCTAAATTTACCCACGAATACAGGGAGGCTATAAAATGAAAGTAGCTTGCCTTTCTTTCACTTCTAATGGTAGAGAAATAGGAGAACAGATACTAAAAAATTATGAGCAGAAGTCTAACTTTGTG
>Ga0079226_10000927_pt1 | contig 21926 bp, 18 predicted proteins | sample Poulit2014_FD_76345 | JGI IMG/M metagenome (GOLD analysis project Ga0079226, IMG submission 76345) | Agricultural soil microbial communities from Georgia to study Nitrogen management - Poultry litter 2014 | ecosystem: Environmental > Terrestrial > Soil > Agricultural land | place: USA: Georgia... | reverse complement strand
TCAGATCTTAAATGCAACAGAGGAAATAACCCTCCGGGGAGATTGATTGCACGTTATGATAAAGCTACTGAACGAGTGAGCGGTGCTCTCATGAGATTAGGAGGTTATTGATGGCCAGACCACTAACTTCTGATGAGTACTCAATTTATGCAGGATCAGCTTCATTAGCTTTCGAAATGATTCCTTCTTTTAGAGACGCAATTGCATTATTGCGTCCATTTGTTGATGAAGAATCACCTTCAGTTTATGTTGATGAATATTCTCGTATTGGGCTAGTTCCGAATTTCTTTGAACGCACTTCACAAAAACGCGCTACAACAATATTGCATGAAACAATGCATGTTCTTAATAATCATTTTTCACGCCGTGAAGCACTTGGGGCAACAAATGTTAAAGCATTCTTAATGGGTGCTGATTTTGAAATTGGAACAACACTTTCATTGCATCCGAATACTGACACTAGCCATCAGATTGTTCCAGATAGAGACCCATTTGATTATAAACCTCATTTGTCATTCGAACAGTATTACCAAATAATCAACGATGAAGAGCCGGAAGACCAAGACGAACAGGATAATGAATCTGGAGGTTCTGGGTCTGATGGTGATGATTCAGAAAATAATTCTAGCAGTTCTTCAAGTGATGATGGAGACGGGCAAGATTCAAGTGATAGCGAATCATCAGATTCTGGGAATGGGGAATCGTCTGAATCAGGGGGAGGTAGTTCTTCTCAAGGTAATGATGAAATGACTGGTTCAAATGGTCGTTCTGGTGGTGCTGGTGATGTTTGTTCATACGCAGATTCAGAACGAATTGAAGCAGCTGATAACGCAAATATTGAGCGAGCTAGTGATGCTGAAACAAGCATTGCTCGTGATAATACAGCCGCTCGTATTTCTAATGACCTAGCAAAAAGTAGACAAGCAGGTAATAGTGCATTAGGTCAATTTTTGGGTCGAGTACAGATGCAACTTAAACCTCCAAAAGTAAGTTGGAAAAGTTTGCTCAAAATGGACGTGAATAGAGCTGCTTCTACTATTTCGCGTGGAAGGATGGATTATTCCTACAAACGTGTTAATCGCAAGTTCGTAGGGACTGATTTTATTCTTCCGGGAATGGTCGCTTATAATCCTAAAGCTGCTATGGGTATTGATTCATCTGGTTCAATGCAAGAAGATGATTATTTGGATATTCTTTCTGAAGCGGAAGGGGTTTTGAAAACGAGTTCAATTGGAAGAGAAATGAAATTCTTTACGATTGATACTCAAGTTGCTGGAAAGATTGAAACAATCAAATCTGTTCGTGATGTGAAGATCAAAGGTGGTGGAGGAACTGATATGGCTCCAGGTTTTGAGGCAATGAGAAAACTTCCACGTCATGAACGACCAGATATTTTCATTCTTGGGACTGATGGTGGTTTTTCATGGGATGGGTTAATTGTTGAGTTAAAGAAATGCAAGAAAGCATTTAAGTCTATCATCCTCATTACTGATAAGAGATGCTATGATGCTGTTCCTGATGAGGCCCGAAGTCTTGCCACCATTTTAGACGTTTCTAGCTGATTGAAAAACATACTTATTTTCGATCTTGAGAATGTCAGCTATAAGAGCGCTATAGTGTTTTTGTAGCTGACATTTTTTGAGTTATTTTAATAATTTTTAAGTTTTTTACAGCTACTGATGAGTTGTTCAGATGAAGATAATCTTTAGTCAAATCTGTTCTATAGCTGAAGTTTAATTTATTCTAGTGGTTAGAATAATAATGAATTCATTTACGAAAAGATACAGGAGATCATGAATGGCTACACAATCTAAGGCTTCGTCAAGCAAAGCAAAAACTAATGAAAAAGTTGACAAACGTGAAGCACGACTTAATGCTTTCAATGAAGCAATCAGCCTCATTAATAAAGATTTCAAAGATGTAGAACCTGATGGGATCATTAACCGCTTGAGTGATAAACCTCGAAATGTCGAGATGATCCCTAGCGGAAGTCTTGTTTTGGATAGCATTCTGGGTGGAGGAATTGCTAAAAAGAGAATTATTGAAATTTTCGGACCTGAAGCTTCAGGTAAAACATCAGTTGCTTTAACAGCTGTTGCAAATGTTCAGCGTGATGGTGGAACAGCTGCTTTTATTGATATGGAACACGCACTTGATCCTGTTTATGCTCACAAGCTTGGAGTAGATACTGATAACCTTGCAGTTGCACAGCCAAGTAGTGCTGAAGATGCTTTAAATCTTATGAGAGATCTTATTGAAAGTCAAGTTGTTGACATTATTATTATTGACTCTATTGGTGCAATGTCCCCCAAAGCAGAACTTGAAGGAAGAGCTGAAGATCAACAGATGGCTCTTTTAGCACGGTTGATGTCAAAAACTCTTAAAGGCCTAGCAAGTCGAGCAAGCAAAGCTGGAACAACTCTGCTTTTCATTAACCAGCTTCGTGAAAAAGTTGGTGGATTTGTTATGGGTAACCCCGAAGTTACTCAAGGTGGTAAGGCAATGAAGTTCTTCGCTTCTCAGCGAATTGATGTTCGCCGCCGTGAACAGATCAAAGAAGATGGAAAAACTATTGGTAACCTTATTAAAATGAAGATTGTCAAGAATAAAGTTGCTCCGCCTTACGGTGAAGGTCATACTGTTTTGACATTCGGACGAGGAATCAATAAAGCTGCTGAACTTGTTGAAGTCGGCCCAGAATATGGGATCATTACTAAACCAAATAATCGGACTTACACTAATGCTCAATCTGGTGAAGTTATTGGAACCAGCAAAGCAAAAGCTATTGAAGCTATTGAAAATGATGACAAATTGTTCAAGCAACTTTCAACTGATTTGAGCGAAGCACTAGAACGCAAACGTCGAGGGGAAGAACTTCCTGAAGCTGAACATAAACCAGAAGAGGAAAATGATTTGTCTGATGAACTCGATGCTGACGAGCTCGAAAGTCTTGAAGATTGATTAAAGATACTTTGAATAGGCCGTCCAGAATATATTGATTAACTATTGTTCGTCACTAGTTACAATCATTATATGAAGGAGAAAATTAATGAGTGGTATTAGTACTTCGAAAAAACTTTTGAAATCAGTTGCAGTTGATGCCAAAATTCCAACCATGATGATCGGTGACCCAGGGGTTGGAAAATCTGCATCAGTCCGAGCGTTGGCAGATGAATTAGATTGTGACGTGATTGTTCTTTTGGGTTCCCAGTTAGATCAAACAGATTTAACTGGGCTTCCTCAAGGTCGCGAATTAGGTAAGACTGAAAACGGTCGAACGATTTACGGCACAGTTAATCTTTCAACATATTGGCAGATTAAAATTCTCACTGAAAAGAAAGTGATTCTTTTCCTTGACGAATATTCAAACGTTCCGCCTGCTGTAAGGGCGGGTATGCTTACTCTCTTACAGGATCGGGAATTTGCTAATGGTCAAAAAATGCCTGATGAGACAATCGTTATTGGTGCTATGAACCCACCTGATGAATCAACTGACGGATATACCCTCGATCTTGCAACAAAGAATAGATTTTTCTTTATGGCCTGGAATCCGCCTGCTGAAGAATGGTATGAGGGAATGCAATCAGCATGGGGAGCTGATGTTCCGAAAGAAGAATTAGCATGGAAACAGAAGATCGTTCGTTTTATTAAAGATAACCCTACATATCTTCATAAAAAGCCTGATCTTGAAGAGGCACAACCTACTAATGTTTTCTTGAGTGACTCTTCTGAAATTGAAGTTTTCCATTCAGCTTGGCCTTCTCGACGATCATGGGACAATCTTTCGAAGGCCCTATCTTTTGCTGACGAATCAACATACATTCAAGATGAGATTGCGAAAGGTCTTGTCGGGCATTCAGCTGCAACGCAATTCAGAAGCTGGTTACGTAAGCATAATACTTTGAATCCTGCAGAAGTGATTGAGGATCCCGAGTCAGTCAATTGGGAAAAGCTTTCAATTGATGATTCGAATTTGATCCTTCGTGAAATTGTTGAAATGACTAAGAAAGATAATGCACTTAAGGTTATTAAGGTTTTTGAAACTGTAGCGGATACTGACCGTATTAATCTTGCAGCTCCGTTCATTTTGCAGTTAATTGAAAAACTTAATAAAACACGAAGTAAAGAGGTTATGACTGCCGCTAAACCAATGGTTGCGCGTTATAAGAGTATTGCTAAGAACGCAATGTGATCTTGATTTTCCGGAGGACGAAAGTACAATATGGCTAAAGATGATTCAGAACTCTATAAAGAGGCTCAATACAGACTGATTTCTTCGATGATTGTTGACGAATCAGATGTGAGCCAAACTTTAGAGCAAGTAACGGAAGATGACTTCGAAGAGCCATCTTTAAAATTGATTTTTGCAGTCATTGTTGAACTTTCACGAGCAAATGAAACGATCACAGTTCTTCCAGTTGCTAAAGCATTAGAAGAAAAAGGTCAACTTAAAAAAGTTGGCGGTATTGCAACTCTCTACAAAATGCGAACACAGGGGGAAGAATATTTAACTGATGCTCCACAGTCATTATACGGACGAATTGTTCGTCAATATTCTTCTAAATCTAAGGTTCGTGAGCTTTTAAAAACTAGTATTAAAGATTTCACAAGCGATTCAGGTGTTTATGCTTCTGATGCGATCTCGAATCTTCAGGCTAGTTTGAATGAACAGCTTTATACTTTATCTGACGGTTCAACAGTAAGTAACATGTCAGATATTGCTGATACGTTTATGGCGAAAATTGATGAACGTGCTCGAATTAGCAAAGAGAATGAAGAAAATGCTGGAGGACTTCAAGGCATTCCGTCATTGCTCCCCACGCTTAACGAGTTGACTACTGGTTGGCTTAATGGGCAGATGATTACTGTTGGGGCTCGTACAGGTATTGGTAAATCAGTTTTTGCTATCAATTGTGCTGTTGCAGCCGCACAAGCTAACAAATCAGTATTGTTCTTTTCTCTGGAAATGGGACAAGATGAAATTGAAAATCGTATTGTTTCATCAGTAACAGGAATTCCTCAAAAAGCTTTAAAGCAGGGTAATGTTCATGATAGGAAACTTCTTGAAGATGGATTAGAGCAATTCCGTGACATGAAGATTACAATTGATACTGAGCCTAATTTAACTGTTGATTCAATTCGAGCAAGAGCGCTAAAGCAGGCTCAATCACCTGAAGGTTTAGATATGGTGATTATTGATTATCTTCAGTTGATGACTCCTAGCCATTCGAGAGTTTCGCGTCAAGAATTAGTTTCAGAAATTTCTCGTGGAGTTAAGCTTGCAGCTAAAAGTTTAGAAATTCCTTTTATTATTGTTGTCCAGCTGAAAAGGCCGGATAAAGAGCTTGAAGGATCTGTCCCAACACTTAATGACATTAGAGAATCAGGTTCCATTGCCGCCGATTCAGATATAGTTGTTTTGCTCCATAGACCTGAAACTGGTGATGAATCAATCGCTCATACGCAAATAATTCTTGATAAGAATCGTGACGGCCCCGCAAATAAAACGATTCTATGCCATAGTGATTTAGCTTGTTCTGTATTTCGAGAAGTTACGAAAAAAGAAAAAGTTAGAATGACTGATGAAGACCTTCAAGCTTTTGAAGATGAATTTGATCTTGATAATGACGATGATGATCTAGAGGATTTAGACATTTAAGGAGGATTTTATGAAAAAAGTATCAACAAAACGTGATCCTCTTATGCGCGGAGTGACACCATTAGGCTTCGATAATTACACTTTAGATGAAGTAAATGAACTAACTGAAGAACAAAAGCTTGATAAATTCATGTCTAAATATATGGACGTAACTAGGCCACTTTCGAAATATAAAAAATATTTTGAAAGCTCAGCAATGGAAACAGGCCATATCCTCCGTGAAGTGAAACGATTTTATGGACTTTTAGTATTGCATGGCAAATGGTCAGAAAAACAATACGTTAAAGTTTTAGATCGTGTTTTTAGAAATCGTGCAGTTATCAACTCAATTTCTTTAGATATAGCTAATCGTCAGATTGAACGGGAAGCTGAAAATAAAAAACGAAGGAGACGAGCATGAGCGATTTTGATTTCATGTCAAATCTCCCAGATGAGTTCAAATTCAAGAAAAAGAATGAACTCGATCATTCGAAATTTCGAGACTTCCAGAGAGAACATGCAAAACGGATCTCTCGATTCGAAAAAGACACTCAAAGGGAATCGCGTATTGCTAATTTGAGACTTTGGGACAAAATTACAACAGAACGTTGGCGTGGTTCTAGTTTAAAGAAACTCGACAATCAAGATATTGCAGAATCTATCAGCGAGGACTTCAAAACAGGTATTCATTCATTCTTTTTAATAGGTGCTGGGAATTCCGAAAAGACTGCTGCTGGTCATGCGATCTTTCGACGTGGAATTGGTAGCGGAAAAATCAATCCTACACGAGTGAAATTCCTTCCCGAATATGACATATTACAATGGGCTAATTCAGGTTTTGCTGGTAAAGATAAACTTAATAAATTAATGGAATATCCATTTGAAGGGATAATTCTCGATTCAGTAGACAGTTCTGACTACAATGAACGTGAAATTACAGCTTTAGAGGGATTAATTGAAAAATGTTATTCACACTCTATTCCTTTAGTTGTCACAAGCACTGTCACTCCCGGCGAATGGGGCTCAAATTTCTCTCAATCTATTTTCTATAAATTGAAAGAATTGTTCGCATCACGAATTTATAAATTTGAATCTGAAGATATTGTTAATGGAGATCCGAATTGGGATACTGAAATTGAAACTGACGAGTTCAGTAAATATGATGGATGAGAACAAACGATAAGTTAGATATATATTCATATTCTTAAAGTCTTTATTTGTGAGGTTCAAATATGTCTACAAAGTTTCATTTCAACCCTAAAACTGGGAAAGTTGGAGCTTGTGAAGCTGAAAACAACTGCCCGTTCGGTAACGTAAGCCCTCATTATAATACTGAACAAGATGCTCAAGTCGGATACGAAAAATATGCGGAAGAGAACGCTGTAGGAGTTTCAAAGACGCTTTCAAAGAAGAGTTCTTCAAATTCGAAAATGAGCAAAAGTGAATTAGCTAAAGCTGTAAAAGAAACTGATGATTCTTCAATCATTGATGCAGCTGTTGAATCAGATTCCGTTCGAGCTCGCAATAATGCTTTAAAAAACCCTAATATTACTTCAGAACAGTTAGCTCGGCTTGTAGAAAAGCATCCCGAACATCAGAAAGATGTTGATCGCCATCCAAAAACTGACCTTTCAACACTATCTGATGAATACATTACAAAGAAGTACACTTTCCGTTCCGATGATAGATTAAACTCTATTAATGAAGAACAGCTTGATCGTTTCAGAAAACTACGTGGAAATTATTCAGATATGGATAATGCAGTTTCAAATCCAGATACTGACATTTCTGAAAACAAGCGTGAAGAGGTAATGATCGAGAACGGTTCGTATCATACTGTTAACCGTGCAATAAGAAATGGTGTGCAATTCGATCAAGCAAAAGTTGCTAAAACTCTTGACAAGAGTTCGCAAACATGGATTGCAAGAGAAGTCACACAGCCTGAAGCTGTTAAAGAACTAGCAAAAAATCAAGAATTGCATGGCCATCTTTTGAGCAATAAAAATCTTGATGCAGAATCAATTCGAAACATTAACTCAAAAATTGATTCGCAAGATTTCACTTCACAGATTATTATGTATGAGAATAGAAACACTCCTGATGATGTTCGAAATGAGTTAAGAAACAGCTCAAATGAGAGAGTAAAATCATATGTTACTCTTTCGGATTTTGAACAGAAATATCCAGATAAATATAAACAGACTTTTGCTTCTTCAGCAAACCGAACCTCTGGTCAAAAGCGCGAGTATCAATTAGATCCTGAAAAGATTAAAAAAGCTGGATTCGATTCAACAGATGTTGACACATATTTCAGATTCAAACAGAACGATTACCTGTTCAGCTCTAGCTATAATGAAGAAACAGGAGTCTATACAGGATACATTGATTAAGTTCAAGTAGGAATTGTTAAAATAATGACATGACTACTTATTCAAATCAGGTTACACAGCTTCGTGAAGCATACTTAAACAAGAATGTTGTGATTACTGGAGGGCATGGTTTCAAAGGTTATTGGTTTGCCCTGTTACTTCATGAGCTAGGCGCGAATGTATCAATTGTAGGAATTAGGTCTGATTACAATTACTTAGAGATCAATCTTGATGGAATCAATTCTTATGAATGCGATGTAACTGATCCTGTCTCGCCTAAAGAGCTTATTACGTCACTTGATCCTGATTATCTCTTCCATTTAGCAGCACAGCCTCTCGTCAGCCGAGGCTTTGAGCAGCCTGAAATGACTTTTGAAACGAATGTTATGGGAACAGTTCATGTTCTTGAAGCTGCTCGAAATGTATCTGGGCCTCTTTCAATGGTGAATGTGACTACAGATAAAGTTTATAAAGATCAAAAACAGTCTAAAGGATACGTTGAAGATGATGTATTAATGGGAATTGATCCTTATAGCTCAAGTAAATCATGTTCAGAATTAGTGACTTTCTCATATAATGAATCTTTCTTTAAAGGAACTGAAAAGATTGTTTCTACATGCCGTGCAGGTAATGTTCTAGGTGGAGGCGATTTTGCAATTAACCGTATCGTTCCAGACCTTGCTCGAGGTTTGATTAATAATGAGCCAGTGACAATCAGGAACTTCAACAGTATTCGCCCATATCAACATGTCCTTGATGCTCTATTTGCTTATGCATTATTAGCAGCTAATCAAATGAAAGATCCAAATATTGCAGGATCATATAATGTCGGGCCGAATGAAGAAAGCATTTTGTATACACATGAAATTGTAGATTATGCAGTAGATTCTTACCCGACTTTGAATATAATTGATGAATCTTCAAAAGAGGATTTTCCAGAAACTGAAATTCTAAAACTTGATAGCTCTAAGTATCGTAAGACTTTCGATTGGTCCCCACATTGGGCTAGCAAGGAAGATATTCTTTATAATACGTTTAATTGGTACAATCTCTTAAAATCTGGAAAATCAGATATTGACATTAGTTTACAACAGATTAGGAACTTTCTCAATGACTGAGCAAAAGATTAGAAAAGTTGTTTTCTTCGCAGGGGGGCGCGGTTCGCGTCTGTCTGAATTGACTGAAGAGATCCCGAAGCCTTTAGTAACAATTGGTGATGATCCAATTATTGTCCACATTATGCGACATTTCTACTCTTACGGCTATGATGAATTTATTATTGCAGTAGGTTATAAAAGCGAAATGTTCAAACGTTACTTTAGAGACTATCTCTTCAAAGGTCATGATGTAACTTTTAAGAATGGCAAAATGCATGTTCACAATTGCGAACGAATGGAAGATTGGACTGTTCATATTGTCGAAACAGGTCTCGAGTCGACAACAAGTCAAAGACTTCATAAAGTTCGAGAGTTCATTGGTGATGAGCCGTTCTTTTTGACTTATGGGGATTCACTTTCTGATGTGAATCTTCATGAAGTCGAAAGAACGCACTTCAATCATGAGGTTCCTAAACTCGCTACAATGACGGCAGTCACTAAAGGTGAACGTTTTGGAATTCTTGATGTTGACGATTCAGGAACAGTTACGAAATTCAAAGAAAAACAAGATTCACGGATTCAGATTATTAATGGTGGCTTCATTGCTTGCAGTAATGAATTGCTTAATAAAGTATCTGAAGATTCAGGTGATTTCGGTTTTGAGACACTAGATAATTTAGCTGAAAATCGCCAATTGGGTTACTTTATGCATGATGGTTTTTGGCATGCAATGGATAGTAAAAAAGACCATGATGATCTTGAAGAACTATTCAGACATAATCCAAGTCTATTCGGTCAAACGCAGTAGACTGCAGAAATTCAGCACAAACGCGAAAGAATGAATATTGATACGGCTTACAGTCAAAAGTGCTGGTGCCGCAGTAAATGAAGATATACAAAATGAAAGTTGGTAAATTCTAATTATGAAAATTACTGTGAACACAAAAAGTTTTATTGACGCTATTGGTTGGACTGTAAAGTCAATGGACTCGAAAGACCAAGACGCTTTTATTGTCTTAGAAACTGATGAGAATTCTGAAGGAAGCCTTTCACATACTAATTCATTCTCGTATATGAAAGCACCTTTTGAAGTTGTCACAGCTGAGGATGCGTCTGACAACAAATTAGCATTAAGTGGGCAATTCCTCTCTAAGCTTGTCCCAGCCTTGAATAATTCAGGCGATACAGTCAATCTAGAACTTACTGAAAAATCGGGAACTAGGACTCTGAATCTCAAAGGGAAAACTGGGCGTTTTAGTATCCCTATCCATGGGTCACGAATTCCTAAAAAGCCTGAAACTGAAAAACTTGGTGAAGTTTCCGATACAGAGTATTTCGATTATATTCTTCGATTGACTAAGCTTTGTGCAGCTGATACGGAAGGGCTTATGCCGGCCTTGGGTGCAGTTGATGTTAAGCTCTCTAAAGAAGATGAATCGCTAGTCATGATGGCGAGTGACCGTTATGCGTTAGGTGAAATTACTTTAGATTTCGAGCCTGCAAATGATTTTGAAGACGATGATGAACGGCATTATCTCATTCCTCATGGCAATTCAGGTCTTATTTCACCAACTCGCGGATCATCAGATTCTATTGAATTAGTCTTTGATAAGACTTCTGAAAAGTTCGGTTACCGATTTGTTGATGGTCGTGAAGCTCTTTTCGTTCTTAAAGATGCTGATCCTATGACATACAAGAACATCAAGAGTTCTATGTCTGATATGGTTGAGCATTCTATTGTTACTGATCGTAAAGAGTTAACTAAAGCTATTAGTATTATGGCATCACTTTCTTGGGATGAGGATGATACATTTATTACAATTGATCCAAATGAGGGTCTTGTAGTCCATGATTCTCATAAGACTAACAAAATGAATGTTTCATCAGAAGATATTTCAGCTGATCAAGAATATTCTCTACAATTCGTTCGAGAGATCATTGAAGAGGCTTTTGCTCCAATTAATACTGCAAAGGTGAAAATTGAATGGGGTTCAAGTGATTCAACACCTGTTGTTCTGACTCCAATTCTTGATTCTGGTGACGATGATGAAAGTGTATTCGTATCTGCAGCAACTATTTGATTCTATAGAAATTTATGAAACCTGAATGGACAAATGATCGAAAATTTGGTTGGAAAACTTTCGGCCAATCATCATGGTTGATTAGTTTTTTCTTCTATACGATAGCAATATTCTGTTTAATACTTAATATTTTAGATCTTCATAAGATTTCAATTATTGTCTGTGCGGGAATTCTTATTCATGTTGCGATTGAATCCTGTTCTACAGATATGAGATTCAATCGTGTTTATGAGAATACTGTTTTTATAAGTATTTTCTTAATACTTATAGTGAATCTAATAACTATTGAAAAACCTTTAGAGTATGGTTTGATAAGTTCTTTGATTCTATTTAGTGCATTAATTTTTAGAGTCATGATGTCTGCAGATGCATTGTTAATTGCGATTGTTGCAATTTCAAATTTAGCAATAAGCTATTGGGCGTTATTGTTTTCAATTGCGGCTATTGGTGTGTCTTTTGTTATTTTCGGTAACATTAAATTATATAAAGAGGAAAATATTGGGAATAAATACCCAGTAGCTTTTCTTATCATGGGACCGGGATTACTAGTGTACGCTATAGCGACATTAGCAATGATATTTTCCGTAGTATAGATTAAGGAGTAATCATGGCGGACATTCTAGATAGTATTGATGAACTTGATGATGTAAATGAAGTTTACGAACCAGATTCAGTTGAAGACCCATCTAATGAATTACTAGTCAACGAAACAGAAGATATTCTTGAACTAGATGATCTTAATGATATGACTGAAAATGAGGCACAGGCTATTACTGATGCGATTCGGTCAACTGTAACTGCAACGTATGATTTACTTGAAAGAGCACATGAAGGCAAAGCATATAAGGCTTTAGGATATGAAACTTGGAAAGAATATATTCTAGGTGAATTTGATTTCAGTGCACAACGCAGCTATCAATTGTTAGATCTTTCTAAAACTGTAAAGGCTATTGAGGCTGCTGCCCCTGAAGGCTATGAGGCAGTTATTACTGAGGCTCAGGCTCGAGACATTAAACGTGAGTTGCCTAAGATCACTCAGCGTATTGAAGAGGAAACTGAAGGTAAGACTGCTGAGGAAAGTTCCGAGATCATTGATGAAATCATTGACGAAAATCGTGAACAAAAGAAAGCTGAAGAAAAGGCTCTAGCCGCAAAAGAAAAGAAGAAAGAAGAAGAGGAACTCGAAGCTGAACAGGCTGAGCTAGAAAAGCAAGCTGATGATCTGTTAGCACCTGATAGCGCTGATGGAGTTTCAGATGAGGCTGATTCCGATTATTTCGAAGTTGATGTTGCAGGCGATGGTTCTGAAACTTCACCACGAGACGCAATGTCAATTTACAATTTCTTCAATATTTTCTCAAGCTTTGATACGCTTCCAGATCCGGAAGATATGCTAGCGTTGATTCCGCAAGATAGAGAAGATGAAGTTGAACAAACATTACTTGATTTAACTGGTTGGTTTAACAGTTTCCATACCCTTTGGCAGGAACGTAAGTCTGACGATTAATTTTCGTTAGAATTAGTTGTATGAACAAAAAACAATATGCAGTAATAGGTGGACTTTAATATGCACGATGACAAATATGAAGAAATTCTGCAATCACTTCGTGACGGACTACCTGAAGATTTGAGCGTTCCAGAATCTGACACTATTACGAGTGTTGAATGGAAGGCATTAACGAATCCGGTTAAAGAAAATGTTCGCGGACTTGCAGAGGGATTATTCCATTCGAATCATCGTAGCGTGATTGTAATGGGCGAAGTCCTAACAGGTAAATCATTTATCATCGAACAGCTTATTGCACATGCTGATTATTTCGCTGAACGCATTCGAGATAAATTCCCGATGATGTTCATTATTGATGCACAAACAAGCTCAATGATGGATCCAAGAAAACTTGATCAGTATGTTGAGCAAATTTCTCGTATGTATCAAGTTCCAGTAAAAGATATTTGCTTTATTACTGAATCGCCCGGAACTGCATATTACCTTGAATCATTTGAATGCCGTGTTATTTTAGAAGTTTCCGAACTTGAAGACCCACGACCATTCAAATCATGGCCTGTTATTGATGTAACAGAAATCCAATATACTACTAACGAATTGATTACAACTCTTTCTCAATTCACACTTGAAGAAATTAACAATGATTACCAGATCAATTTGACTAAAAATGATGTAAAAGAATTTGTTAAATATATTCAAGATAGTTCAGAAGACTCTAAGAATGCATCTGTAGGTCGTTGGAGTGAAGCATTAGGCTTCGCAGCGTCTTCTCTTGCTTTCGGTGATTACCCATCATCTGATGATCGTATGTCACAAGTTCTTGATGAAGAGTTTGAAAGCTTCATTGACCTTTTGGGAATTAGTACTGAAGTTAGTAATAAGAGTGTTCCAGAATGGTTGACTAACATTCTTGGGCAATTTGGATCAGGTCAGCAAGTTGTTCTATCAGGGCTCGATCCTGAAATGCTAGAAGACATGGCGCCTCAAAAACAACACGATCATGTACAAGATGATGCTCCACTTAAATTCAGGTCATTGAAAGAAATTACTAGACGTTTGAAGAAAAATGTCATTGGCCAAGATGAAGCAATAGGTAAAGTTGTTGAAGATATTGCCGTCCCAGCTGCAGGGCTTCATCGTACTGATCGACCACTTCGTTCATTCCTTTTCTTGGGCCCAACAGGTGTAGGTAAAACTGAAACTGCACTTACTATGGCTCGTGAAATGTTCACTGATGAAATGAACGTTATTCGTCTTGATATGAGCGAATATAAAGATTCACATAACGCTTCTAAATTGTTTGGTTCACCTCCAGGATATGTTGGCTTTAATGAAGGCGGAAAGCTAACTACTGCTGTTCAGGACAATCCTAAATCATTGATCCTTCTTGATGAGGTTGAAAAAGCTCATGAATCTATTTGGGATGCATTCTTGCAAGTATTTGATGCTGGAAGAATGACAACAGGTACAGGTGAAGAAGTTGACTTTACAAATTGCATCATCATTATGACTAGCAATTTGGGCGCTAGTGAACTAGCTAAAGGTCAAACAGGATTTAATGTTTCTAGTGAATATGATTCTGATCAAGTAAAGGCTATTGTAAATAATGCACTTTCAAATTATTTTAGCCCTGAATTCCTTAACCGTATTGATTCGAATGTTATTTTCAGATCACTTCCTAAATCTTCAATTACTAAAATCTTGAAGAAGGAAATCAATATTGTTACTGATAAGGCAAAAGAACGTGGATTTGATTTGAAAGCACCTAAGAATGATATTCTTAAGGTACTATTGCAAAAATCTAATACAAGTAAATATGGAGCTCGTCAATTGCAGCGAGTTGTTTCGAAAGAAATTTCTCAACCTGTAGCTCATGCAATGCTTGAATCAAATTCAAAATCAGGAAAAGTTCTTTCATTGAAATTGAATAACAATCAAGATATTCACGTCGAAAAGGCACTTAAAAAGGAATCGGAGGCCACACAGTGACAATTAATGAAGCTGAAAACAACGACCAAGATTTTACAGATATGATGAATGAAGCGGCCTCCATGGCAGAATCTGAAAATTCAGATTTTGATTTCGCTTCTGAAGATCAGCAAACACAAACTCAAGAGCAAGAGGTTGTTCCAGCGCCTCCTGAAAATGATCCTGAACCTGTTCAAGTTCCATCACGAGATAAGGTTATGCCACAGGAGCAAGACGAAATTGCACATACTGCACGAGTCATTCGTGTTCTTGATTCATGGAGAGATCTAAGCGAAGATGAACAAGATGTTGCAATCAATCTAATCTCTAATACTGGTGTTGAAAATGAGAATGAAGCAGTTGTAAGCATTCTCCATGTCAAACCTATGCTTGGGCGTTCAATTAAAGCCTTAACGGAAGCTAAAGATCTTGATGCAGTTGAAAGAGCATTCTACATTATGCGCCTAGATCGTTCATTAGCTAAAAACCTTGCAGCTCTTGTAATGGTTTTCGATAATGAAGGAAGCGAATCAGTAAGTTCTCTTGATTCGATTGATCTTGCACGAGTTTTGGTTGACAAGATTGAAACTTTGTCCAGTCATAATATGAATTACATTAATGCTACTCAGTCATTAATTAACGCTTCGGAAGGTGCGCAGGAAGATAAGTGAGTGAAATTGATCTTTGGGCTGATGAAGAAGAGCTAGCACCAATTCCAGAAGTTAATAAAAAATTAGGTGCGAAAGACGCTTATATTCAAATAACTAACAAGCAGATTCAAATTGTTACACTTTTTGATCTTCGTAGAGTTAAGCCCTTTAAAGATATTCCTAAACTTATTATTGATAAGCAAGAGGATTTTTTCATTCACACTATGAGCGCATCAAATGCGAATGCGTTTTTTCTTCGTTATGCACTAAGGGGATTGAACGTATTAGCTGATAAGAGAAGTTTAGAACAACTTACATATTTAGCTGATAAAGTTCAAAAACCAAAAGCTGAATTATCTAGCAATGAGAAAACTATTATAGTTAATACACCAGCTTTTCCCACTTATCGAAATGTTCTAAAAAAGTTAGGTGCAAGAGCATTAAAAGATGGATCATATGGCATTAGCTCGTCACAAGCGTTAGATTTTAAAGCACTTGTAGATAGCATTCCAAATAGAATTCCCACAATTGAAATTGCGCCGGAAGTTGAAGCGTTATTTTCTGCACCTATTCCTGGTTTTCATGGTCAACTTAAAGACCTGAAAACAATTCCTGTTGATGAGTTGAACGTTGTTAACATTAACTCTCAATCCTGGAAGAGTCTTAAAAAGTCTAAAAAGACTTTACAAGAGAAAATGAATACTTTCGGCATTGAAACACTTCATGATCTTCTTTATCATTTACCTAAACGGTATATTGACAAATCAGAGCCACAAGAAATTTCCGATCTTATTGATGGGGAATCAGCAACAATTGTCGGTAAAGTTACTAAAATAGCTGCAATGGCTAGAAATATGGGTGTTGCTTTCACTATTCAAACACAAGTTGGTGAATCCATTCGAGTTAATTTTTGGCGGCAACATTGGTTGGAAGCGAAATTTCATACTGGTGATGAGGTTTTAATTACTGGTAAAGTAAATTTCTGGAATGGGCAAATCCAGCTAAACGGTTCAAGTATTGAATATTCTGAAGAGGCTGCAATACTCCCTATTGTCCCAGTATATAAACAATCTGAATCAAAAGGTATTACAACTAATTTCCTTCTTAAAGCTAACCGTGAAATGTTTTCACGATTAGACACAATTGAACCACCAGTATATCTTCCAAATAAGAGTGTCAGAATTAATTATTCTGACGCTTTCAATCAATTACATTTTCCTGAATCTATAGAAAAGCATGAAGATGCATTAGATCTATTAGCGTTCTACGAATTAGTCTATATGCAATTAGTGATTCAAGATTTTAGGAAGAATGAAACTGAGAAATCAGGAATTTCAGCAAAACGTTCACCTGAAAAATTGCAGAGTCAAGCGATTAAAGGTCTTCCTTTTGAATTAACTAACGCTCAGAAAAAAGCAGTTAAATTCATGAATGAGAAAATGGAAGATAAAACACCAGCATCAGTACTTTTAAATGCTGATACTGGTGCAGGTAAAACTCTTATTGCACAATTAGCGTGTATTCGATCAGTTGAAGCTGGGTATCAAGCTGCATTGATCGCACCTACAGAAATTCTTGCTCAACAGTTGTATTCGACATTTGAAAAGCTATTGTCTCAATTCAATAACAACATCAATTTGAGCTATTTATCTGGTGCTTTGAAAGTTTCTCAAAAGAAGTCAGTATCAGCTGGGCTTAAAAATGGTACTGTTGACATTGTTGTAGGAACACATTCAGTTCTATCCGAATCAGTGGAATATAAAAACCTTGGTTTTGTTTGTTTTGACGAGCAACAAAAATTCGGCGCTGAACAAAGAACATCAATTCTCAATAAAAGAGAGGATGGAAAACTTCCTGATTTTCTTATGCAGTCTGCTACGCCAATTCCACGTTCAACAGCACAAGTGTTCTATGGTGACATGGACATGCTAGAGCTTGACGAAAAGCCTGCTGGTCGCTTACCAATTAAAACTGAATGGATTGAACAAGACCCGCAAGAACTCTTATCACAACCTATTCATAAAATTTGGGAAGATATTCAAGAAGAAGTTAATAATGGTAATCAGATTTTCATTATTACTCCAATGGTCAATGATTCAGACAAAGTTGATGCTGCATCTGTTAAGAAAACATTCGAAACTTTATCTAAAGGTTCTTTGAATAATTTGAATGTGGGGTTTGCTCACGGCCAAATGAAACCAGCTGATCAGAAAGAAGCAATGGAGGCTTTCCGAAATAAAGATTATGATGTTCTCATTGCTTCAACTGTTGTTGAGGTGGGAGTTGACATTCCTGATGCTACTAGAATGATTGTTCTGTCAGCCGATAGATTAGGAGCTAGTTCACTCCATCAAATTCGTGGTCGTATTGGACGTAACGATAAAGAATCAATCTGTTATCTTGTCTCTTCAGGGAAGACAGATAATGCACGAAAACGCTTGCAGGCTCTTGTTGATAGTGAAAATGGGTTCGATATAGCTAAAGTTGATCTAGAAATTCGTGGAGAAGGTACAATGTTTAGTACTTCTCAATCAGGTGATTCATCAATGAGATTTGCTAGCATTCTTTCTCATCAGCATTTGATTGAAGATGCAGCAATTGAAGCTAAAGCGATTCTTGATTCGCAATTTGGTAAGTTAGCATTACGTGATGCTAAAGAAATGTTTAATCATAATGAGAGGCTGATCTAATGCTATTAAGGCGAGGTTTAGTAACTATTCGAAAATGGTACAATAAAGATTTTAAGTATGCTCTTAAAGTAGCTTTACTTGTCCTTTTCGCCAGCATAGCTGTAGGACTAGCCGCAGATTTCTTTCTACCTTTCAACGGATGGTGGAACGCTTTACGTAGTGTTATCCTGTTACCTACAGCGGCTGCAGGTTTTGTAGTTTCATATCTTTTAAGTTTGAAAATGCATTATAATCAAATGACTAATGATCCTGATTGGGTCCCTTATCGAGCGCGATTCTCTCCATTATGGAGACGTAGAATTGCATTGATTATTGGCGCGATTCTATTAGTTTTGATTTATGCACTTGGTTTTCAGCCAGGATATACAGCTCTTGCTTCAAGCATTGTAGTGGTCGGGCTCTCTCTTATTGCTTTCGTCCGTAGGACACAAAAGGAAATTCTTCGTGAAGAGCTAACAGTACCTGACCCTCGTGACACTCGTTTTAATAATAGAGTTAAAGAAGTTACTAAAAAGCGTGAAGCAGCTGCTGAAGAACGCCGCAAGAAAGCTAAGTTGCGACGAGAAAGAATTGTACGTGGTAAGAAATATGCGGATAAGATGGAAGAAGAGTTCGATCTTGAAGCTGAGGAAGTTAAGGAAGAATCATAAATGTGATGAGTGATTCAAAAATTTTTCAATCAGTTTTAAGATCGCTATAGCGCACTCCACGCTCTTAAAATGTTTCATTAAAACTTCTTAGCATTCGCTATATTGCGCTAGACTTAGCTTTATAGCTCTCTTACATAGAGCTAGTTTACAAAATTTTCTTTGTTAGAAATAATATATACAAGCATTTAATAAATAATCGACTGGAGGCAGTTCTATATGACTCAACTTGACCATTCCCCTCAGCAGTCTCACAATGAGACCATGGACTTCCATGCGCTAAACGCAATGCTGAATATTGTGAATGATGATGGTAGCATTAATTTCGATGCTGACAAACAGGCTGCACGACAGTACTTCTTACAGCACGTTAATCAGAACACTGTCTTCTTCCATTCATTAGAAGAAAAGATGGATTACCTTGTAGAAGAAGGCTATTATGAATCTGAAGTTTTAGATCAGTACAACTTTGAATTCATTAAAGATCTTTACAAACGTGCATACAGCTACAAATTCCGCTTCCCATCATTCCTAGGCGCATACAAATACTACACAAGCTATACACTTAAAACATTTGATGGAAAACGTTATCTAGAACGCTATGAAGATCGTGTAGCAATGACTGCACTTTACCTTGCACGCGGGGATGAAGAAGCTGCAGTAAAGATTCTTGATGAAATTATTACTGGACGTTTCCAACCTGCAACTCCTACATTTTTGAATGCAGGAAAGAAACAACGTGGTGAATTGATTAGTTGTTTCTTACTTAGAGTTGAAGATAATATGGAGTCAATTGCAAGAGCTATTAATTCTTCACTTCAACTTTCAAAACGCGGCGGTGGAGTAGCACTCAACTTGACTAATCTTCGTGAAGCAGGCGCACCAATCAAGAAAGTCGAGAATCAATCATCAGGTATTGTTCCTGTTATGAAACTTCTTGAAGATTCATTCTCGTACGCTAATCAGTTAGGTTCACGTCAAGGTGCAGGCGCAGTATACTTGCAAGCTCATCATCCAGATATTCTAAGATTCTTAGATACTAAACGTGAAAATGCTGATGAGAAGCTCCGTATTAAGAGCTTGTCAACAGGTGTTGTCATTCCTGACATTACATTTGAACTTGTCAAGAAGAATGAAGACATGTATTTGTTTTCTCCATATGATGTGGAAAGAGAATATGGTAAAGCATTCTCGGACATTGATGTAACTAAAGAATATTACTCAATGGTTGAAAATCCACGGATTAATAAAACGAAGATTCAGTCGCGTGATTTCTTCCAGAGAATAGCTGAACTTCAGTTCGAATCAGGTTATCCTTACATTATGTTTGAAGATAATGTGAATCGTGTCAATCCAATTGATGGAAAAGTCACAATGAGTAACCTCTGTTCAGAAATTCTTCAAGTTTCAACACCATCCGAATATAATTCAGATACTAGTTACAAGACAATCGGTAAAGATATTTCATGTAACCTTGGATCTCTCAATATTGCAAATACATTTGATTCCCCTGATTTTGCTGGAACAATTGAAACTGCAGTACGGGCCTTGACAACAGTTTCAGAATTGTCGGATATTTCATCCGTACCTTCTATTGAAAATGGAAATAACAAATCTCATGCTATTGGTGTGGGGCAAATGAATCTTCATGGTTTCTTTGGTAGAGAACATATTTATTATGATTCACCTGAAGCTATTGATTTCACGAATATTTATTTCTATTCAGTTCTTTATCAGTGCTTACGCGCATCTAACAAGATCGCTCGTGAGCGGGGTGAAACTTTCGAAGGTTTTGAACGATCAGAATACGCAACTGGAGAATATTTCGACAAGATCATTAACAATGGTGCTGAAACTCCTCAGACTTCAAAAGTTGCATCATTGTTCAAGCATTCGAACATTACTATTCCAACACTTGATGATTGGATTCAATTGAAAGATGATGTTCGAGAATATGGTTTGTTCAATCAGAATCTTCAGGCTGTTCCGCCTACTGGTTCAATTTCATATATTAATCATTCGACAAGCTCTATCCACCCAGTTGCAAGTCGTGTTGAAGTACGAAAAGAAGGTAAGTTAGGTAGAGTATACTTCACTCCACCTCATATGACTAACGATAATCTTGAGTACTTCGAAGATGCATATGAATTAGGACCTGAAGCGATTCTTAAAGTTTACGCAGCCGCTACGAAATGGGTTGACCAAGGATTGAGCTGTACATTGTTCTATGATGATTCAGCTACAACAAGTAAACTTATTAAATCATACATTTCCGCCTGGAATAAGGGAGTTAAAACACTCTATTATGCACGTCTCCGTCAGGCTGCAATTTCGGGTACAGAAGTTAAAGGACTTGCAACTAGCATTAAAGCGAAGAGTCCAATAGCTCCAACGTTAACAGATGCTTCTGGAAATATTGACGATGACGAATGTGAAGCATGCGTTCTATAATTAAATAAAAAGCTTTTTGAGCCGGTGGGATTTATTCTTACCGGCTCAAAAAGTATTCACTCAGGATAAGAAAATAGTCTAATAGCTGTAAATCCCACGTACTACACGGCTAATGTGTTTTCTTGAATTTTATGATTCCAATACGAAAAATTGTCAGCTACGATAATGCTATAGTGTTCTTATAGCTGACGCGCTCATAACGAGAAATTACTGTGTAGAGTATTGTGATTTTCTGTGTTGCTAATGCGGTATTCATTTTTCGTTAAGATATTACTATGTCTGATGATGAAATTGATTTGAACAAAGCCGAGGCTAATAATTTAGCTAAAATCAAATTACCTCGGTTTAAAGAAAAGACAAGTTTTTATGATTATGAAGATAATATTGATGATTATGAAAACATGGAGTCTTTAGCTGAGGCAACAAATAATGCACGTTTAGCTCTCTTTAAAGTTACTGAAGCAATTAATGAAGCAGAAAGAAAGAGCTCTCAAGCTAAAGTGAAATATGAACGTGCGTATCGTAGATTTTATCTTTCAAGTAATGAAAAACCTGATTCAGCTAGACGCTTGAGAGCTGAATTGAAATGTGAACAATATGAAGACGAAATGATTGCACAAGAACAATTGAAAAATGAGCTCAATCGAGTTTCCAACGCATTACGTCTAGAACTTCAGACATTACAGGGAATTGGGAATAATCTCAGGCAACAAATGAGAATGTGAGATTACTTATGGATTTAGCTACAAAAAATCTCGCAAATCGTGTTGCTTTCATACTATTCATCATCATCGGCTCATGTGTGTTGGCTTTGCTTGCAGTAATGGC
>Ga0079226_10000926_pt1 | contig 21926 bp, 18 predicted proteins | sample Poulit2014_FD_76345 | JGI IMG/M metagenome (GOLD analysis project Ga0079226, IMG submission 76345) | Agricultural soil microbial communities from Georgia to study Nitrogen management - Poultry litter 2014 | ecosystem: Environmental > Terrestrial > Soil > Agricultural land | place: USA: Georgia... | reverse complement strand
TGAGCCGCATAGTAGTTACTTAACAAATAATCAATTTTTTATCGTGTAATCCCCTGATTGATCATAATGTCAATTTCTTTTTAAGTCAATTCTATTTTTTTATTGCATTTCGGAATCGCATCGACTGCTTTTTTTAATTCGTTATATGATTTTTCGTTTTCATCTTTTAACTTTTCTAAATCATCGGCTGCTTGACGAAACTCTGACGATATTTCATCAAACAAAAATGGTAATTCACTTATTTCCGTTACATCAATCATATCAATAAATGCAAGCTCATCTTCAATCATATTTAACACGTCATTTATTTGATTCGATCCATTGACAAGAGGATTAGATGCGCGATTCAACTCATTTAAACCTTGTTTGAATTGTTGCGAACCACTAAATAAGTCTGTAGTTCCATCATTTAGTTGATGAATACCTTTGTTTAATTTTCCAACGCCATCATGCAATTCCGCAATCGCATCACTCAACGCACTGAAATCATCAACCATACCATCTGTTTCAAAGTCATCTAATGCCATCATAAATGGAATCGCTACAATATCAATCCCATCAAGTTCAAAATCAGAAACATTTGCCGTTACAGTTAGATCAGCCTCATCTCCAGGTAAAACGGTAAACGTTACTTGTTCCATTTTTCCCGCATTTGCAATCGTGGCATCTTCAGCTTGTATATTTGAAAATCGCTCGACATCCAATGGAACGGTCAACTGTAACGTATAATGTTCAAAAAACATCGGGTCAACCGTTTCATCCGCCGTTGATTGAATATTAATTTTAACGTTTCCATCTTTCCCAAGTAGTTCTTCCGGACTTATTTCTTGATCGTCCAAATAATACCGGACTGTAAAATCCCAAGGTAATACGACACTTTCTAAGTCGCCTTGATAATAAAATTTACCCTTATCTACATTCAATTTAACAGAATCAGAATTAATCGTCATGTTCGATAAATCTGTTAAATTTTTGACTTCAGAATAACTGCCATAATCGATAATTTCACCCGGGTTAGTGACCTCAAACACATTGACAACATAGGCAGCTTCACTTGCTCCTTTGGCTGTTAATGTACCGTACACCACTTCATCTTTTGATCGATACGCTGCTTTTTTTCCATCAGCATTTACAACAGGAATGGCGACAGCGAACGATAATATAAACATAAGCGCTACTTTTAGTAATCTATTTACTTGTTTCATGGTGATCCCCCTTATAAAAGTTCGCCTTCCATGTTGTTTTCTCTATCACTTTGTCTAACACGATTAATAATCCTGGCAGTAAAAATAACACCATCAGAAAAGCGAGTAGTGCGCCCCGTCCAAGTAGTAAACCAATCGCAGCTACAATAGGGTTCGTCGAAGTAAACCATAAAATGAACCCAACACTTGATAAAATTGAAGCAGACACCGCAATGGAATATGTTTTTTCGTTAATCGTACTAACGATGGCCTCTTTAACAGGTAATGTTTTCCTTTTCAACGTATAATCTTCTGATAATAAAATCGCATAATCGACCGTCGCCGCTAACTGAACCGTACTAATGATTAAATAACCGATATAAACGAGCGGCGATTCAGTAAAGTAAGGGACAGATAAATTAATCCAAACGGAAGATTGTATCGTTAATAATAAAATAACTGGATACGATATCGACCGGAATGTCACGACTAGAACCAGCGCAATGGTAGCTACTGTCAAGATATTCACTAGCGTATTATCCTTTTCAATTACTTCCTTCATATCAAGTAGTGTAGCACTCTCTCCCAAGACGTGCGTATCCGCTTCATAATATTTGTTCAATGATTGAAACACATTTTCAAGAATGGAGAAGGCGACCTCACCTTCTAACTCGGCATTCGTTTGAATAATGATTCGACTATAATTCTCCGAATAAAATGATTCCGTAACAGAATCATCTAAATAGTCATCCGGAATCGTCGCTCCGACCGCATTGACATAACCAAGTACACTTGTTACATGTGGTAACTGCTCAATGTCATCAACGAGTTGTTCCTCGCGGGCGACATCACCCTTAGGTACGAGGGCAACGAGTTGTGAATTTTTCCCAAACAGTTCATCAATTGTGTTAATATCTTCGCCTGAGCGTGTGTTGTCAGGTTGGTCTCCGAAGCCGTATGTAAAGTCTGTTTTACTCTGTGCCAAAAACGCTGGCACGATAAGCAATAATACGATAATTAATACAGGGATTCGTAGCTTAATAATATTTTGACCTACTTTATTAAACCGGGGTAAAAATGGACGATGCTTCGTTTTATCAATCCATTTATAAAAAGTTACCGTTAATGCTGGTAAAAAGACCATCACACTAATAAAACTTAGCGCAATTCCTTTTACTAAATTAATGCCTAAATCTGCCCCTATCTCAAAGTTCATAAATGACAATGCCATAAAACCAAAAAATGTTGTCGAAGCACTAGCAATAATCGCAGGAAATGAACGTTTAATTGCTTGGCGCATCGCCTCCTTTACATCAGGAATTTCTTCTCGGTAATCTGCAAAACTGTGCAGTAAAAAAATCGCATAATCTAATGAAACAGCCAGTTGCAATATAGGGGCAACCGCTTGCGTTACGAACGATATTTCACCTAAAAAAACATTCGTTCCTAAATTTATTAACACAGACACCCCAATGGCTGCTAAGAAAAATACTGGTTCCATCCATGATGTAGTCGATAAAATTAAAATAATAATAATAATCGGCACAAGGATCGACGCCGCAAGTAACGTCTCTGAAAATGTCATTTTTTGTTGGATAGCTGTATTTAATGCTTCCCCTGCCATGGCATTCTCTTCACCGATAAGCTCATAAATTTCATCCGTAACAGCTACTTCTTCACCTTCACGGATTCCAAAATTAAATAGTGCATTACCATCTTTATAATACGTTTCAACCAACGATTCATCTGCCATTTCAAGCGGTTGTTTAATATCATAAGCATCATCTAGCCATATGACATCCGTCACACCATCAATGGCGATAAGTTGACGTTTAAATTCAAGTGCTTCCGGAATCGATATATCATGCATAAGTACACGTGTATCCGCTAAACCAGTCGAAAATTCTTCCTCCATTATGTCCATCGCTTCTGTCGACGGTGCATGATCCGGTAGATAGTCAACTAAATTATAATTTACTTTTACTGTGAACTGTGCAATTGCACTTATAACCGCTAAGATTAGAAAAATTGTCACGATCGTTCGTCGATATTTTATAATTCGTCCTGCAACATTAATTGTTCTTCACCTCGGTTGCAATTTCCTTACACGATTATTATTATATAAACAGACTGTCGGTTTTACAACAAACAGTTCAAAGTGTTTTGTGCTATGGACAACACGACTGTTAAATATGTTGGAAAATGTTTCTTAAAACCGAAAAAGGAGGGGTTTTTAGATGAAAAAACTTGACCGTAGAATTCAGATGTCGAAATCCTTTTTAAAACAAGCACTTATTTCCCTATTAACAAAAAAACAAATTTCTCATATTACCGTAAAGGAACTTTGCGAACTAGCTGATGTGAACCGCTCTACTTTTTATGCACATTACACGGATCTTGATGCGCTCCTTAATGAAATGGAAAACGATATTATCGAACAATTAACACGAGCATTACAGGCCTATATCAAAAATGAAGAAGATACGAACATCATTATCGAAAAGTTAATTGAATTTATCGGAGAAAAACATGAGGAATGTGAAGTGTTATTAAGCGATCATAGTAACCTATCATTTGAAAAGAAAATTAGAAATGTCGCTCATCAATTTTTACTAACGGATTGGAAAAGCATTCCGATAACTGACGAACGACTATTCGATTATATTAGTGCGTTTATTATTAGTGGTAGTATCGAAGTCGTCAAAACTTGGTTATATAATGGAAGAGATAGAACACCGAAGGAAATCGCTCATTTAATTAATGAACTTGTAACCAATGGAAGGATGTTTTGATTGATTTCGTGCTGATTTTTGTGTAAATTACTTTGGCAACCGGTATCATTAATCGTGTTATTTCATAACTTTTCGTGCTTCACTTACAAAATAGGCGTATAAAAGTTGAGAAGCCTCATCCTGACGCTCTATAAGACGTTCTGGGTGCCATTGGACTCCGATTACAAAAAGCTCCCCCTCACGCTCAATAGCTTCGATAACGCCATCTTCGCTAATGGCACTTACACGAAGATTCCTACCTAATTGATTGTTCGCTTGATGATGGTTACTATTCACTTTTATATTGTTATGCTTGACGATTCGATACAAAAAACTCGATTTTTCTACTTTAATATAATGCGAAGGGTAATGTAATGGCCGATTTTGTATATGTTGGATTAATGGTTCACCTTTTTGACTAGATAAGTCCTGATACATTGTTCCCCCTAGTGCGACATTAATAATTTGACTCCCACGGCAAATTCCTAAAATTGGTTTTTTCAATGCAATCATCTCATGGACTAGTGCCAATTCAAACTTATCACGTAAAGGATCTATTTGCCCGAGTTGAGGGTGGGGTTCTTCGTTAAAGTAATGAGGATCGATATCGTACCCTCCCGTAATGTAAAGTCCATCGATATGTTGCGCTAGTAAAGTCGGGACATTTTTTGTTCCATACGGGAGAATAAGTGGAAGTCCTCCTGCTTGTTTAATCGCATCACAATGTGCACGATGCACGGTATACGTCGATTCATTCTTTTCAATTGAAGGGGTAATTCCAATAACCGGTTTCATGTTATTCCCCCTTTAGACAGCGATGAATCAATCTGTGATAAGAACGACATCACATTCTCACTTGCAAACCCTCGTACCTCTTCTTCAGAATAATAAGTTTGCAATTTAGTTATAAATGCAGCGTACTGCGAAGCATTTTGTAAATCATCTACGTATAAATCAATCCCATCAAAATCAGAACCAAACCCGATTCGATCAGTTCCACCTAATGAACAGATGTATTCAATATGACGAATAACATCATCAGTCGTTACGTCGATTCCTTCATAAAACTCATTAATAAACGGTGGATAAAACGTCACATTAACCATTCCACCTTTGACGAATAAAGCATTTAGTTGAATATCTGATAAGTTCCGTGGATGTTCACAAATCGTTCTGACATTTGAGTGGCTAGCAAAAACATATGCCGCACGATCGATGACATCCCAAAAACTTAGTTCAGATAAATGTGATACATCCGTTAAAATGCCATAATCATTGTTTAATGAAATCACTCTTTCCCCGAACGGAGTTAATCCATTATGACGTTGTTCCAAAGCCCCATCAGCACAAAGATTCGCCTTATTCCATGTTAACCCCACCGATAGAATACCTTCCTCATATAGGTAGATTAATTTGTCTAAATCCGCACCAATTGGTTCAGCCCCTTCGAGCGTAAGTACTGCACCTATTTCCCCTTCTTGTAAATTAGCTAGCTGGGCCCATTTCTGAATATGTTTCATTTCTGGATTATTACCGATAACTTCGGTATGAAACAACTCGATTTGTTCACAAGCATATGCCCATTTTTCATGATCGGGAACCGTTGGATCGACAAATATGGCGAAAAACTGAACGTATACTCTGCCCGCTTTTAACCGCTCTAAATTTGCTTCTATTTCCGACGACGTGCGAAAATAAAGTTCCTTATTGCTCATTCTTTTAGCCATTTGCAGCTTATACAACACATCGCAATGAGTGTCGATTATTCTCATTCAATCATCCTCTCACAAAATGAATGATACGATTCATTCCCCTTCATTTTATGTCTTTTATTTGAATGTATGAACAAAGTACGAGCTTAAAAACGATTACGTCGATAAGATTGTGTAAATAAATTCATATAGAAGTAGCGGATATTTATTTCCAATAGTCGTCATCGATTGTTATCATAGTGTATAAACATCGCCGGAATTTTTATTTATTCTTCATTATTTGAATCTATTTCTGTAAAAAACGCCTCTGGTATTAATGAAAACCCATCTATTTCTGTATCTTCATCAATTTCAAGGACTAAACATAACTTACCATCTATTTTCACTTGGCGAACGTATTGTAAATCTTTTGGTCGTAATGAAAAGTTAGCCACTTTCGTTTTAATTTTGAGCGATTTTGTCGTAAATTTTGGAACGGCGTTTTCTGCTTTTACTTCGTACGTTGAATCTTGGATAATCGATTCAAAAGCTTCTTTAACATCATCTGTTTCTACTCCTTGTACCCCACTTTGTACGAGCAATTCACCAACATCACGGTAATCAAATGTAGGTGCTTCTTCATCCTCCCCAAATTCTTCATGTTCAACTAACCGGTCATGAACTTCTTCATACATATAGCTTAATTTTCGAGTATTTAATTGTTCACCTGCGACTCGTTTAATGACTTCTGAGAAAATAACCTTATCATCTTCCGCCGTTGCCTTTTCTTCTACTTGTAACACTTCTTCCAACATATAACTATCGAGGACATACGCCTTTCTCGTCGTATAAAGCAATTCATTAACATTAGCCCTTCCTTCAGAAAATGTCGGAAATAAAAAACCATTTATGGGTGATTGTAAATCTATGACCGGATTCACCTCGACATGGTAAGTAAATTCCTTTTCAATATAATCAAATAACAGCTCATTCTCGGGCATTTTCGTTTCATTAATCGTACACAAAATAAATGGATTTACGAATGAATCAGTTCCCTCTTCTTCATCAACCGAATGGTTAGTTTGTTTTGTTGCAACTACGTATTCACCTCGAATAAACGTAAACACGGTATCAGTTTCATAAGGCTTCCCTTCAATCATTTTTTCAACGAAGGATACCATCTTTTCTTCCCATACATCACTTTCTGCTGATAGACCTTTATATAAAACTGATTGGCTTGTCAGTTCATCGGTATCCATAAATCGAAGGGGAAACAATTTTTGGTCTACTTGCCCCATTAATGTTTTGCGAAAGTTTTGGATAAACAGTTCTTGCTCCTCTTTACCTAATAACGCAAATGATACTCTCTGTTTGAAATAAATTTCAGAAGCATCTTTTACAATATAAACATTCATCAATTCATGAATCGTCAACAGATGATTATCTATTTTTAAATTTTTACGAAAATGATCAATATCTTTTTTTAACAAAGTTACCATTCTCCTTCATTGACATTTTGTCATATAGTTGTACTTCCTTTTCAATAAAAATCACGTTATAATAAACGAGTAATCTATAAAAAAGGCAGGCGTTTCAGAAATGAAAAAACGGTTTTTCATAACATTATTTCTAAGTATCTTAATTCTTGCTAGTTGCAGTAACGGAAACTCAAATAATGATGGGGCAACGAATAACCCTCAGGAAGACGACATCAAAGATTTAGTTGCGTCGTATAGCGGTGATAAATCTTCTAAACAAGAAGCATCAATTACAGGAACACAGCTAATCGTCACTGAAGAAAATGGTACTGAAACAACGTACCCACTTCCGGAAGATGAGTTTTTCGTCTCCATAGCGCCATTTAAGGATGAAACACACCCATGCACAAATCATAGTTTAACAGGTTGCCAAGGTGAATTAACTTCTGAAACATTTGAAGTTTATGTCGAAGATTCAGAAGGCAATGTTGTATATCAAAACTTGATGTCAACAGGAGAAAACGGCTTTATCGATTTATGGCTCCCACGTAATGATACGTTCTCAGTTTCAATTACTCAAGAAAATGAACAAGCCGAGACGGAAATTTCTACTTACGACGATAGCCCAACGTGTATTACAACGATGCAATTAGGCTAATCACCCGAATTTTAGTAAACCTTGAAGCGAACTACCTGTCTACGGATATCTAGTTCGCTTTTTAATTTTTTCCTTATTTATTTGATCAAGTGTATTTCCTTCACGGGCTAGCGATAACCATTAAAGATCATCTTCTAAAATTTCCTTAAGACGGCGGTACTCATTTTCATCAATTTCACCGCGTGCTAGACGCTCTTTCAATATATCGAGCGCATCCTTTTCAATTGTCCATTGTTCTTGTTTCGGCTTTTTAGTTAATTTAACAATTACAAAAACAACTAAAGCGATAATAATTACCCAAAAGATTAGCATGATAAAACTATCGAAGAAATTAAATTGATGCCACATATGCATGTACAATCACCTTCTTTTCAACTGATCACTTTCATTATAAACTATTTTCCCTATTATATTTAGTTGAATAAACTTCCTTACATTTACAGTTAAAGTTAATTTTTATTTCTAATTAAAACAGTATCTCTCTGCCTCCTCAGTTTTCTTGCTTAGGCAACACTGTACAGAAATTTTTGCACATACCTAAAAAAGAGTTGACAGACAATCAAATCGTTAGTCTATTTGGGGTAATTTTTTGCAAAACATTCTATTCGGCATTTTCATTCGATAAAATCAATGACATTTATACTGAACCAGATTATGGGATAATCCCCACTTTCATTTTTGTAAAAGATGATAGTTACATGTTGTAAGACTTCAAAAATGACCTTTTTCATTGTATGATATAAAAAAGTGCTCGTTTAATTCGTATCATTTAACTTAATTATTTCCTGGGAAATGTTGAACTGTCTATTTTCGATTCGAGTTTTGCATCTGTTTAGACGAAAGGATGGAACTACTTGTCTTCATTAAAAGGTATCACCGCTTCTACAGGCATTGCTTTTGGAACAGCTTATAAACTATTAATTCCCGACCTTTCTTTTGAGGAACGCTCTATTATCCATGTTGATGAAGAAATGAAACGTTTACAACTCGCTGTTGGAAAGGCGAGGGCGGAAATTAAAACGATTCGTCATCAAGTAAAAAACCATCAAGGCGAGGAAAACGCTGCAATATTTGATTCACATTTATTAATGTTAGATGATCCAGATTATATGGGAACAATTGAACAAATTGTCAATGATGAAAAGATTAACGTTGAAAGTGCGCTTGTGCGGGTAACCGAATTACTTATTTCAACTTTTAAACAATTAAATAACTTATATATTCGAGAGAGAATTACTGATATTCAAGATGTAGTTGACCGTGTTTTAGCGAATTTACTTGGCAAATCTTTACCTGACATTAGTCTTATCCAGGGAAATTCAATTATAATTGCACCAGAATTGAAGCCATCGGAAACAGTACAGATTGATCGGAAACTTATTCAAGGATTCGTCACAGATAATGGCGGAGAAACCTCACATGCTGCAATCCTAGCCCGCTCATTAGAAATTTCAGCAGTAGTTGGAACGAAAGAAGCAACGAAAAAAATTAATGATGGCGATAACCTGATTGTGGATGGAGTGAATGGAATTGTTCATGTGAATCCATGTGGACAAACGCTTGAACAATATAAAAGAAAACAGCAAATACTAAACGCGACTCAATTCCGATTAACTACCTTTAGGCGAAGACGAACGGTGACACGCGATAATAAATCGATTGAAATCCATGCGAATATTAATTCAGCTAAAGATATTGAACGTGCAGTCCTTAATGGGATTGATGGTGTTGGACTATTTCGTTCGGAATTTATTTATATGAATGAAACCCACTTCCCGTCAGAGGACGCGCAATATGACATGTATCGTCGAGTATTATTAAAAATGAACGGGAAACCTGTCGTTGTGCGGACACTAGATATTGGTGGGGATAAGCAGCTTCCCTATTATGCATTACCTGAGGAAACAAACCCTTTTTTAGGGCTACGTTCGATTCGTTTTACATTGAAAGAAAAAGAGTTGTTTAAAACACAGCTACGCGCACTACTACGCGCGAGTGTTCATGGGAATTTAAAAATTATGTTTCCGATGATTACAACCTTTGAAGAATGGCGAACAGCTAAAAGTATCCTTTCTGAAGTCACCGAAACTTTACGACGTGAAAAAAAGCCGATAGCCAAACATATCGAAGTCGGCATGATGATTGAAACACCCGCAGCAGTAATGTTAGCTGATTTATTTATAGAAGAAGTTGATTTTTTTAGTGTAGGAACGAACGATTTAATTCAATATACTTTCGCTACTGACCGTATGAACGAAAATGTTGCTCATTTATACGAACCTATTCATCCGGCTATTTTACGGATGTTGAAAAAAATAATTGATGTTACAAACGAGCAAGGTAAATGGGTTAAAATTTGTGGTGAAATAGCGGGAGATGAGCGTGCTATCCCATTGCTAATTGGACTTGGACTGACTTCATTTTCGATGAATCCTAGTTCTATTTTAAGTACACGGAAACAGATAAACTATTTAACTAAGATGCATTTGCAGCCAATTGCCCAAAAAGCATTACAATTAAAAAGTGCCGATGAAGTTCACCAACTTCTCATCGACCATAAAATTATTGACAGATAACCCTTTCCCTTTTTATTCGACTAAATAGCAAATGCCTCTTGACAAGTAATTGTTGAGGGGTGTTTTAATTTTTTTATATCCTTTTTAATTTAAATTCCTCTTGTTTCTTAATGAATTTCGCAACCACACAAATCACACATTAAATTCCCGTGCCGTAAATCCTCTTTTAAAAAAATATTGCTATCAATCATTAAGATGTAATTTCAATCTGACCTCCTTATGTTATAGGTTACTTTTAAACATAAATTACGCACACATAAACTCGAGTAGACGGGCGGATAGCTCCAGTCTACTCGATCGATTGTCATTAATCTTTACAATTATTATGGGACATTATAATACTTTTCTACGAATGTATATATATGAGATACTACCAAGTAATAATAAAGCAAGTCCTACTGCCATCATGTTAAATGTATTTGTAGATGTTTTAGGTAGTTGCTTTTCATTATCATCTGATCCATTATTATCATCATCTTCTAATCCATTATTATCATTATCTTCTGATCCATTATTATCATCAGAATCATTCTGGTCTGGCTTTGGTTTTAATGGCTCCTCTTTTTCACATTCTCCTAATTCATTAAATGTATGTTCATAGAAGCCATAGCCATCATTAAGTGTCCAACCATCTGTAGCAATTAATTCAACATTCTCATCAGGCCGTGCAACGATGGTAATCGTACCGCCTGCCTCTGCATCACCATTTACTTCAAATTTAATACCCTTTACTGCAGGGATAAAATAATAAACTTCTTGCACATCACAAGTTGCATCTCTCAAGTCTGGTGTAGGTAAGTTTACTTTTGTTGTTTCAGGGCTAGGAGCATCGCAATCCTCTAATCCATCAAAAGTATGTTCATAGTAACCTTTCCCACTGCCAATCAACCAACCATCTGTAGCAACTAGTTCTATATTTTCATCAGGTATTGCAGTGATGGTAATCGTACCACCTTCTTCTACATCTCCAGATACTTCAAATTCAACACCTTCTACTGCCGAGATAAAATAATTTACTTCCGCTTCATCACATGTCGCCTCTGTAAACTCTGGAGTTGGCAACTCAACTTCCGTAACGTCAACGTCATCCCAACTAATTGGCTGTATCACATTTCCTGAAAACCTGTCTTCTCCATCAGTTGAATCAGTAAATAGGAAAGTTCCTACAGTATCTGTTCGCGTTAACTCATCCCATTTAATCATTTGATTATTTGGATCATATGAACCAAATTTTACATCTATACCATCTAAAATTGACCCATCAAAATAAATAATAAAGTTTTCAATTTCTAAATCTGTATCGGTAGCTGATAAATTTACTTCATCCAACTTAATAGATTGATTACCTAGCGATATGAAGGTATCACTGTTCTTAAGATCCTTCAATGGTGACACGTTACTAATTTTGTTAGAAAAAAGCTCTAACTTCTTCAAGGTATGTAATTCCGCTAACGGAGAAACATCACTTATTTTATTAGTGCTAATATCTAATATCTGCAGGCTAGTCAATCCTTCTAACGCCGTAATATCACTTATGTTGTTGTTATATATCTCTAGCTTCACTAAATTTGTTAATCCAGATAGTGCAGATATATCACTTATATTATTAGAGTATATCAATAGTTCTACTAGATTTTCTAGATCAACTAACGGAGATATATCACTTATTTCATTAGTAAACAGACCTAAAGAATTTAGATTTGTTAAGTTTTTGATGGAAGATATATCAACCACTTTATTTTGTGAAACATCTAGGTGTTTTAATTTTGTTAAATTCCCTAATGTATCTATATTACCTATATTATTATTCCCAAGATCTAAACCCTCTAAATTTGTTAATCCAGCTAATGGGGATATATCTTCAACTTTATTAGTATAAAGTCCTAATTCAACCAGATTCGTTAATTCGGCTAATGGAGATAGATCAGTAATCTTATTAGTGTAAAGATTTAAAGTTTTTAAGTTTTTCGCATGCTCTAATCCCGTTAAATCCGCAATATTGGAATCATTTGCATGTAGCATCTCCAAGCTCTCTAAATCTTCTATAGTTGGTTCATAATTGTCTACATTAATAGAAGGATCCGATTCTTTCAGACTCTCATTAATAACCACTCTAAGTCCATCATCTGGAACTAAACTAGCTGCATGAACTAGTCCATCAACATTCTTCAAAGGGGTGTATATTAATGCCAAAGTAAAAATAGTGAGAATAACCCCTCTTAAAACAACCTTGCTAGACGTTTTATTATGTTTACCATTTGCTATCATAAAACCACTTCCTTTTTGTATAATTTTTATAGAGGGGTGATTGGAAAATTATTCCCCCCTATAAATATGTAAGTATATCATACAATTTTGAAACTTGACAGGTTAATATTCTAGATAATATTTCGGAGATTGCTAGGTCAATAGATATTGTAATAGTTTTTCCGTTTTTCTTTACAACTATAATTACCCTTGAATGAATCACTGTTTAATTCTCTTAAAAGCAATCTAATACATGGACTTTCATTCATCAACCTAAATAGTATATTAACTTGTTAATTATTCTTACATATCACTATTCATATTTTATACCCGTAATACAGAGCGAAATCCCCTTGCTGCATAATATGATTCCGCTCCATTATGATAGACGAACACGGTATTATAACGAAAATCACAAAATAGTGCGCCACCTAACTCTCTAATACCTTTTGGCGTCTGTATCCAACTAGATGTCTTCGTGTCAAAATTCCCCAGTTGTTGTAGTTGTTTATATTCTTCTTTTGTTAACAGTTCTACTCCCATTGAATTTGCCATATCTAGCGCGCTCGTTTTTGGTTTGTGTTTCTTTCTTGCCTCAAGCGCTTCACGGTCATAACAAACACTTCTTCGCTCCTTTGGACTTTCAGGTGAACAATCATAGAATATATATTCATTTGTTTTTTGATCATATCCAACCACATCAGGTTCACCTAACGTTTTTTCCATTTCATTAAGCGACCATAATTTTTCCGCATTAGCTTCCAACTTAGTCTGAACATCTTTCCAATCAATATTTTCATGACGGTGCATATAATTAGCAAATCTAACCTTTAACGTTTTAAATAATTGTTCACGTTCTTCATGCGATAGTTCCTTACGAACATTTTCCATATAATCTGCTCCTTTTAAATTCCTTCTATGTTTGAAACTGTTGTTTCACTTGGTGAAAATCAACATTATTCTTAAGACGTTATTTATTTTAGTTTATCCAAAAGTCTTTAATTTAGTAATCATACACAGACATAACTTAGATCCATCTATTTGTATAAAATTACGTTCATACCATGATGAGAATAGTACTAACAGCAATCCCGATGTCGCGAACCGCTGTTAGTACATCATTACCTATCTTTCGTCAACATATCGAAATATTTTACCGTCATCATTTCATCACCAATTTCACGTAAATTCCATTCCTGTTCGATGAAGATCTCTGCTAATGCTTCATATTTTTCTCCATGACGCTCCGCCCATTCCAAGGCAACTATAGTTTCATAAAATGAATTTATCTTTTTCGACAATTGTTTACTATAAAATGTCTGTTCATCGTACGCTAACCCCATAAACGAATAAATGTTTTCTTTAACTTTTTCAAAAATATCGACCACTTGCCCATACATCGATGAATTAGTTAAGCCACGTAATCGCTCCTGCATTTGATTTATATATAATTCAGCACCATCAAAGCGGTTAAACAAGCGAACTACTTCTAATCCTAATATATTGGCCGTCCCTTCCCAAACCGATAACACTTGTGCATCCCTTAATAATCGAGGTGTGACAAAGTCTTCAATATATCCATTTCCTCCAAGCATTTCAATTGCTTCATGTGCAAATTGAATCGCTTGATCCGCCGTTTCTTTTTTTACAACTGCAATGTTAAGACGGTTTAAAATAATATCTGCCTCTGTCACGTTATCGTCATTCGTTACTTTTTCATACAATTGAATCAAATCAAAAATCGTTGCTGTTTCAACATGTAACTTTGCTTTCATACGCATAAGTGTATCCTGTACCATCGGATAATTCGTTAATTGATTACCAAAAGCTTTTCGGCGTGTTGCATACTCATATGCCTCATCGTAAGCGCGCTTCATAATACCAACAGATGCTACAGCATTACTTATCCGAGATAAATTCAATGCTTCCATCATATAGTAAAATCCTTTTTTCGGATCTCCGACAAGATATGCTTTCGCGCCATTGAATTCCACTTCACCTGACGGAACGGCAATAACGCCTAATTTATCTTTTAACCTACGAATACTAACATTATTTAACGACCCATCATCTTGCCGCCACGGAACGGCAAATAAAGATAAGCCCCGTGACCCCGCCTCACTTCCTTCTATACGCGCTAACACCATCGCAACACCAGCCATCCCTACGTTAGAGGCGAAATACTTTTCTCCATATATTCGATACGTATCACCCTCTTGGACCGCCGTCGTTTCATTTGCGCCAACATCTGAACCACCTTGGCGTTCAGTTAAAAAAGTCGCCCCTTCGAATAACTCGTGCTCACCTGTCGAACATACATTGTATAAAAACCGCTCTTTCACCTTTTTATCGCCGTAATGATCAAGAAGATAGGCCGTAGCTAACGTTAACGTTACAGGACAATAAAATCCTGGTTCGGCTTGTGATAACATGTATCCTTGCGCAAAACTGTACGTATAATTACCTTTTTCATTTAATTCTGGAATATTTTTATGAACGTAACCGACAATTCCTTCGTTATACGTTTCTTCTACTGTTTGTTTATAGCCTTCATTGACAAATACTTCGGAAATATCCTCACCGAATTGATTATATTTAACAAGTTCTGGTTTCCCTTCCCGATCTGTAAACCGTGCCCGTTCATCAATTTCATTTGCACATCGCTCACCAAAGGAACGTAATCGCTCATCCGCATACTCGTAAAAGTTTTCATTTAGATATTCCTTTAAAATAAGCTGTAGCGTTTCATCATTATCATAAAAACTTCGCTTTCGTTCATTTTCTCTACTTCCCTCGACTACGGGAGGATGCTTTGGAAATCGATTCTTCCCACTTAATTGTGTCATGCACTTCATACCTCATCTCTTTTAATTTTTCTGAAAATCGCCGCTCCAACAACAATATTTCCCGTTTAATTTGTTCTAACTCCACAATCCGTTGATCTATTTCTTTTACTTTTTCACGACCGTATTCAATTGTCCGCTCTAATTGGGTTGCCCCTGAACGATCGATATCAAAAAGTAAAATCATCTCTTTAATTTCGTCTAAGTTAAAATTGTATCGTTTACCACGTTCAATTAATTTAATTTTCGCTAATTCCTTTTTACAATATATTCGGTGATTTGCTCTGTTTCGTTTCGGAGTAAGTAAGCCTATTTCTTCATAATAACGTAACGTACGTGGAGTTAAATTAAACAACTTGCACACGTCTGTAATCGTTTTCATTTTTATCACCTAGGGTAAGCTTTGTATATCCATTTTAACAATTTCATCGATAAAATACACCCCCTGCATAACTTTTTTCTAATTCACATACATGTTACGTATATTCATCATACCATTTACGTTAACGTAAAGCGCAACCCTTTTTTATTAAATAAAAAATCATCATTACTTTAATAGCAATGACGACTTTATAATTTGCATTAGTTTAAATATTTTCCGTAGTCTGGAATCGCTCGCTCATCAAATTCATTCACTAACTTCTCAAGTCCATCTGCTAATTCCTCCCCCATAACTGGATGCCCGTGACCGGCTACTGCTACACTTGGCTTCAGTGCAGCTACCTTTTCAACTGAGCGTTTCGCCGCTACCCAATCTGTCGTTAAATAACGAGGAGGGCCATTAATTTCTCTTTTCTGTGTTAATACTTTATATAACGATTCTTGTTTTACATTAACAAATACATCACCGGCAATTAACGTTCGGTCACTTTCTCTGAATAACGAGATGTGCCCTGGAGCATGTCCCGGCGTATGAACCCAACGCCACTCAGACATGTGAGGAATTCTACCGTCTCTCGGAAGTGGTTTTATATGCGTTCCTAAATTAATCGGTTCATTAGGAAATATCGGGGACATTTTTGCCACAAGTCCACCTTCTACAGTGCCATCCGGATCGGGATAACTTTCCCGACCTGTTAGATACGGTAATTCAGCTTCATGTGCATAGACAGATACTCCCCATTCTTTTACTAAATCAACAACCGCTCCTACATGATCAAAATGTCCATGCGTTAAAATAATGGCTTGTGGGGGATTATTTTCACCGAATCTGTCTATCGCAACTTGACGTAGACGCTGATAAGACCCAGGCATTCCCGTATCAATCATGATCCAATCGCTCGTTGTTTCTGGATCACCCACAAACACTACATTAACAATCTGATTCGTATAGCAATATATATCAGACAATAATTCTTGTCCGACCCCACTCATCGCAGAATACAAAGGTAAAAACTTTTCATCCTCTGCCTCGTGTATTTGATGATTGCGTTCATTTTCTCTCATGACTTTGTACCACCCTTTCATCATAGTCAATCATTAGTATTTACATGGCAAGTCTGTTTATTCTAAAAATATCCGCCAGTAATCGTTAATTAAACCAACCAGTAACCCCATAATACATAAAAAAACCCTTACCCTAACTGCACATGCAATTAAAGTAAAGGAGATTTAACAAGTGTTCATTATTACATGAACGGACGGCTAATTCATTATTTTTTATCGTCGTGAATTTCTTTTCATTACATTAAATTGATTGTTTTTCAGCTTTAATAAGATAAATATAACCCTTTATAACTTTATTCCTCATTTAATTCATCATCAACATTTCCATCAATTAATCCTTCAATCTCATCAAAAACATCCGGATAAATAACTTTTTCAAATTCCTCATTCGATGCTTCATCAATCAGACTCATCGTTACTTTATCTTTCCCAATATCTTTACCGTCAAATAATTGATAAAGAAGACTAGAAAAACCTATCGAAAAAAGCGCAATCCCGTCAAAGCTATTTTCAAAACCATCTTTCTCAACAAAAACCTTGAACTCAGAGAAATCACGATTATACGTTATGTCTTTAATTGTTTGATAATCCTTTTCATTGATAACGTTATCAATCGTTTCCATAAACTCATCTTGCATATCACTCATTAATTGTTTATGGTCTTTGTTAGACATTTTAACCGTAATACTACCATCGTCATTTTTAGTTACATTAGCATTATGGCTTTTTTCCATTTCCTCTTCAATATCTGCCAATTCATCGTCATCAAAAAACATCTCAGGCAGCGTAATCTCCACATTCATTAAACCTTTATCAACTTCAATTCCCGCTTCTTCTGAATCTGTTATTTCATTTGTAGAACTTTGATCAGACTTACCATTACTAGTTGAACATGCGATTAAAAATAGCGAACTCAATAAAACAACTAACCATTTTTTCATCATTAACACCCTTTTCTTTATAAATGAATCTTTTGTCACTATACCAAACATTACGAGATAAATATAGCTTCTCTATGTACCATGCCGACAAAGCGCTCTTACTGTATACGGATTTTATTATTCAAATTATTGTCACATTTTTCATTATTATTTTGGTATCTTTTAAAATTAAGTTACGCTATAATATTACTTATGCTTTCACAAGTTAATCTGCTAAAGCATTAGATAAAACTAACAACAAAGGATGTATACATATGACAAAGGTAAAATTTTATCAAGGAAATGAAGTAACTTTAGAGATGCATAAGGTACGAATCGTACAGAAATTAAATTTGTTACCTGTTGAAGAACGAGCTAAAAAAATGAAAGAAGCTGGTTACAATACATTTTTACTGCAAAATCGTGATGTATTTATGGATATGTTAACAGATAGTGGTGTAAATGCGATGAGTGATCAACAGCAAGCAGCGATGATGCAAGCTGATGACAGTTATGCCGGTTCAGAAACATTTACTCGACTAGAAAATAAAATTGAAGATATCTTTGGGATGAAATATTTTTTACCGACACACCAAGGACGTGCAAGTGAGAATATTATTTCTAAAAAATATGTCAAAGAGAACTCTATCATTCCAATGAACTATCACTTCACAACATCAAAAGCTCATATTACCATTAATGGTGGAATTGTTGAGGAAATTTTTATCGATGAAGCGTTAAAATTAACGAGTGATCATCCATTTAAAGGTAATATTGATATTGATAAATTAAATAACTTGATCGAAGAACATGGAGCTAACAATATTAGTTATGTTCGTTTAGAAGCAGGAACAAACTTAATAGGCGGACAACCCCATTCATTAGAAAACATGAAGCAGGTGCGAGAGGTTTGTGATGCCCATAATCTTATGCTCGTATACGATGCAAGTTTACTTCAAGATAACTTACACTTTATTAAACAACGTGAAGAATCCTGTAAAGATAAATCAATTCGTGAAATAACCCGAGAAATTTCCGACCAATGTGATATTATTTACTTTTCTGCTCGAAAACTAGGTGCCGCTCGTGGTGGTGGTATTATAACGAACAACGAAGATATTTATATGGAATTACGTGAATATATTACATTATACGAAGGCTTTTTGACTTACGGTGGTATGTCGGTCCGTGAAATGGAGGCTTTAACAGTCGGATTAGAAGAAACAATGGATGAAGAAGTTATTAATCAGGGCCCTATATTCATTAATTATATGACTGAACAACTCATCGAACGTGACGTACCTGTTGTTACACCTGCTGGAGGACTCGGATGCCATTTGAACGCTATGGATTTCGTTAATCATTTATCACAAGACGAATACCCGGCTGGGGCACTAGCGGCTGCTTTATATATTGTTAGTGGTGTTCGCGGCATGGAACGTGGCACCATGTCTGAACAACGACAAGAAGATGGTACAGAAACGCTAGCTCATATGGAACTGCTTCGTTTAGCATTACCACGACGTGTTTTTACATTATCACAGGTAGATTATGCTGTAGATAGACTTACATGGCTTTATGAAAATCGCCATCTAATCGGTGGATTGAAATTCGTAGAGGAACCTAACGTATTGCGTTTCTTTTTCGGTCGACTGGCACCAACTTCCGATTGGCCCCAAAAGTTAATCGAAGCATTCAGAAGCGACTTTGGGGAAAGTTTATAATTATTTAGGTTATTTATTTCACCCTATAAAAAGCACCCACAATTATTGATGCATTAAATTTCATCAATGATTGCGGGTGTTGATTTATATAAAGGGAGAATATCATGAATTTAGTTATTTCATTAGTTTCCTAGCTTTTCTTGTTTTCCAGGTGCAATGTGTAAATCCGAACTTTTACCAGCCTTTAAAAGAAAACTATCTGTTTGATTTGGATAAAGTCCAGCTATTTTTTTGGCTATTCCTAAAACTAGATCTAAATCAACACCTGTTTGAATACCCATTTCTTCAAATCCATGAACAATATCTTCAGTCGCAATATTACCGCTTGCATTCGGCGCATATGGACAACCGCCGAGACCACCGACAGCACTGTCAAAATCGACAATGCCCTCCTCGAGCCCAGCAACAGCATTAGCAAATGCCATACCGCGTGTATTGTGGAGATGTAACGAGAATTTAAAATTAGGAAATTGTTCGTGCAATGTGCTGACGACCCGTTTAATACTTACCGGCGTCGCCATACCTGTTGTATCAGCTAATGAAATTTCTCTAATTCCTAATTGTTCATATCGATTACATATTTCAATATGTCGATCAAGCGGTACACTACCTTCATACGGACACCCGAATGCTACTGATATTGATGCCGCAACTTTAATGTCCGTTTCACTCGCTCGCTTAGTAATCGTTTCAAAGTCTTTCATAGCTTCGTAAGTTTTTGCATTTGCATTATTTAAACTATGTGAATCTGTTGCCGAAAGCATTAACTTTACTTTGTCTACATTAGCGGCAATCGCCCTTTCTAATCCACGTAAATTAGGAACAAGCGCCCGTAAAATTACACCATCGGGTCGATTGATTTGTTTCAATACATCATCAGCATCTTTCATTTGTGGTACTGCTTTCGGATGGACAAACGATGTTACTTCCAATTGTTTAAAGCCACACGTTAGTATGTCATTAATAATGTCTACTTTAACTTCTGTTGGCACATTGTTCGGCAATGCTTGAAATCCATCGCGTGGACAAACTTCTGATATGATAACCTCTTTTGGTAAGTTCACTTATTATTCACTCCGCTCACTATTCATGACTACATTAAATAATTTTATCGTTTGCTAAACTTTCAATCTCTTCATCAGTTAAGCCAACTAAATCTTTTAACACATCTTCATTATGTTCACCAATGTCTGGTCCAATATTACGAATAGAACCCGGTGTTTCTGAAAACTTCGGCACAACTCCAGGCATTTTCATTTTTCCTAAACGTGGATGCTCAACTTCAACAATATTTTCACGTGCCTTGAACTGTTCATTTTCGAAAATATCAGCAATACTATAGATTGGACTAACAGGGACGCCATTTTCATCTAAATAATCTTGCAATTCATCACGATTTTTTGTCTTTACCCAATCAGCTACAATGCCATTCGTTAAATCAAAGTTTTCTAATCGAACAGCATTTGTATGGAATCGTTCATCAGTTAGCATATCCTCACGATCCATCGCAACTGCTAATCTTTCAAAAGTACGATCGGAGCTCGTTACTAATACAACCCAATGGCCATCTTTCGTTTGAAATGTTCCTGCTGGACTTGAATGACCACTTAATCCCGGAGTTCTTTCTTTAATAAGGCCATTTTGATCATAGTCTGTTACTAAAAATTCCATCATTCTAAATACAGACTCATATAAGCCCAGGTCCACATATTGTCCGACACCATCCTCTTTAGCATCACGATGATATAGAGCAGTTGATGTAGCAAAAGCTACGTAAACACCTGTAATGTAATCAAGTAATGAAAATGCTGGACTAATCGGTGGACGATCTGTATATCCATGTAGATACGTGAATCCACTAAATGCCGTCGCTGGTGTACCAAATCCTGCTTTATCCTTATACGGACCCGTCTGACCATATCCTGTCACACGTATCATAATTAAGTCATTATTTATCGTTTTTAACTCCTCATAACCGAGTCCCCATCTTTCTAAAGTACCCGTACGGAAATTTTCAATAACAACATCTGATTTTTCAACGAGTTTTTTTAAAATTTCTTTACCACGCTCTTGACGTAAATCAAGCGTTAGTGATTTTTTATTTCTCGCCATTGTTGGCCAACGTAGAGGCTCTTCACCCTTAAACGGGCCCATACTACGTAATGTATCTCCTGTTTCGGGTATCTCTACCTTAATTACTTCCGCACCAAAATCAGCTAATAATGTTGCTCCGTAAGGTGCTGCAATCATCGTTGATAAATCTATTATTCTTACTCCTGCTAAAGGACCTTTGTTTTGTTGTTTAGTATTCATTTAGTATGACTCATCCTTTCTAAGTTTGTACATATAACTTATGATATGCGAAATCTTCACCAATACGGAATGCGT
>Ga0079226_10000923_pt1 | contig 21948 bp, 16 predicted proteins | sample Poulit2014_FD_76345 | JGI IMG/M metagenome (GOLD analysis project Ga0079226, IMG submission 76345) | Agricultural soil microbial communities from Georgia to study Nitrogen management - Poultry litter 2014 | ecosystem: Environmental > Terrestrial > Soil > Agricultural land | place: USA: Georgia... | reverse complement strand
GAATTTGATAAAATGGATTATTATGACATTGAAGGAACACCTACAATTGTTCATTATGAGGATGGGGAAGAAGTAGACCGCATTGTCGGTGAGCAAAGTGAAGAAGATTTTAAAGAGTTTTTTGAGAAAAATGAAGGGTAAATAAAAGCAGTTCTAATCCGTGAATGATACGGGGTTAGAACTGCTTTTTTTAAGAAAAGCAAGGATAAATAGTTGTGTTTCATATACAGATTCAGCGTCTAGTCCGCTTGAGGTCTTTTGCAATATCCTTACGTGATAAAACGCAATTTCAGAATTTTACGTGAGGTTGTTGGTGCTGGACAAGACGCTTACGTTTTTCTTATTATGCTTCTGTTTCGTCCTCTAGCATATAATAATGATGAGTAAAAGGCCTTTCTAAGAAATAAGCAGGGAGTTTGGCAGATTTAGCAAAATTCAATTCATGTTCTGTAGACATCTTTTTCCAGCGGGCATGATACTCTTCTGTTTTCCATTGCGTTAGTATCACAAATGTACTGTTGCCCAGTTCCTTTAATAATTTCACCGCAGTTACGCCTGGTGCTTTTTTAATTTCTGACAACTTTTTTTCTGCTTTTTCTTTAAAATAAGTACCTTCTTCATCTGAAACGGGAATATAATCGATCACAACAAATCCTTTTTCTGCTAATCCAGCATCGCCGTATTGGATTTCATAGGTTTTTCCGGAAACAAAGATGCTTTTTTGTGAGGTGTCTTCATAATACACCAAGGTAGAAAAACCACTTTTCATAAAATAACAAGTTTTATCAGGATGCTTTGCAGTTACTTTCTGTAAAAATGCAGCTGTTCCTGTTGTCATAAAGCTATACATATAACCCCTCCTATCTGTATTTTATACTATTCCCTGAAAAAGATAAAAGTAATGCTTGAAATTACTTTATTTTATAAAATGTCGTATAATGGGAAAGGCAGGGGTGATAAAGTGGACCGAGAAGATAAAGATAAATACCGAAAAACCCGTTCAGAGCGACATCAGCCAAAAGAAGATATGAAGGAACAACCTAAAACGAGATCTGAACGGCATTATCCGAATGAAAAACAACCAACAGAAGCAAATACGAATATAGATACAGATGAAACGGAACAACCAAAAACGAGACAAGAAAAATTTGGCCAAAAGACTGATGAAACAGATGCTGATTCACATGAAGAAGGAACAGGAAAAGGTAAGAAAAAGTTTATACCGCGATTTAAAACATTTATGATTTCCATTGGTTCGGTATTTATATTAGCTTTAATTGCTTATACCATTATTTTATACGGAGGAAAACTTTTTATAGACGAAGATAAGCTGGCTGTTTCACCGCCAACGACAATCGAAACAGAAGATGGAACGATTATATCTTATGAATATGACCAATACCGTCTGCCTTTAGATTTAGAGGAAATTCCGGAAGATGTGCAAGACGCGTTTGTTATGACAGAAGACAAACGATTTTACAGTCATTCAGGGCTTGATTTCAGATCTATATTCCGTGCTCTGTATAAAGACATTATTTCAAGAAGCAAGGCTGAAGGAGGCAGCACGATTACGCAGCAGGTAGCTAAGAACCTCTTTTTAACGAATGATAAATCTTGGCTGCGAAAAACAAAGGAAGTCATGATTGCTTTGTATTTAGAAAGAGAATTTTCCAAGGACGAAATATTAGAACTGTACTTAAATGCGATTTACTTTGGTCAGGGACAATATGGTGTAGAGGCTGCTTCTAATAAGTTTTTTTATAAGTCAGCCGATGAATTGACACTCGATGAATCCGCCTTACTAGCAGGAATTGTTAATGCGCCAAATGGCTATTCTCCAATCGACCATCCGGAGAAAGCTTTGGATCGTCGAAATTTAGTACTGGAAAGAATGTATGAAGGAGATATCATCACGGAAGCGGAAAAAGAAGAAGCCGGCGAACAGGATTTAGGTTTAAATGTATCTCAGCAAAAATCAAACCCGGCCTATCAAGCTTACGTGGATATGGTAAAAGAAGAAGCCGAGGATGAATACGGGATTTCTGAAGAAGAGTTGAAGAAAAACCGTTATCAAATTAAAACAGGTTTAAATGAAGAAGCCCAACAAATTGCTTATGATCAATTTCAATATGACGGTTATTTTCCACAAGGAGACGGAGTAGAAGGTGCATTCGTTATGATGGATGTGAAGTCTGGTGAACTAGCAGCTGCCATAGGCGGCCGTGATTATAAGGAGAAAAATTTTAACCGAGCTTACAAAATGAATCAGCGCCAGCCGGGTTCCGTCTTGAAGCCGCTCGCTGTGTATGGGCCGGCTTTGGAGAAAGAAGAATATACGCCTTATATGAACTTACCTGACAAACAACAAGAGATTGATGGAAAAGAAGTAAAGAATGCGGATAATCAATATGACGGTTCTATCAGCATGTATAATGCGCTTATCCGTTCTAAAAATACAACAGCTGCCTGGTTGTTGAATGAAATCGGTGTTGATTATGCGGATGATTACTTGCGAAAAATGGGGATGGATTTTGATACAGATAGTGATAAATTGAGCCTCGCCTTAGGGGGCACTTCAAAAGGATTAACCCCAGTTCAAATCGCTGAAGCGTACCGGACGTTTGCAAACGGCGGAGAATGGGTGGAAGGACATGCCATTACTGAAATTACGAATCGCAAGGGGGATACGGTAGCAGCTCCTGATTTAAAAGAGACTGAAGTATTTTCAAAACAAGTATCCTGGATGATGACGGAAATGCTTCAGGATGTTGTGAATAACGGTACAGGAACAGCTGGGTATTACCCATATGAACTTGCAGGGAAAACAGGTACGACTAATAAAAATAATGATTTCTGGTTTGCAGGGTATACACCGGATTATGTCACTTCGATGTGGATGGGAAATGATGAAGGGGACCATTCCCTAGAAGGAAGCAGTGCAATGCCGACAGAATTAACGAAGAAAATTTTAACTGAATTAAGCGAATCCCAAGAAGTAACCCAACAGTTCTCGAAACCTGAAGGGATTGAAGAGTTGGAAGAACCGATTGATTTACCAGTTATAAAAGAAGCTAAAAGTACAACTACTTTCGGCGGATGGAAAGTTTTAAAAGGCAAGCTGCAATGGGAAGATGCAGGAGATGACCGGATTGTCTACCGGATTTATGAGGAAACGAAAGGAGAAGGAAAAGATAAAAAGATAGGAGAAGTCACTGGAGAAACAGAATTTGTGATTGACGACTTTCTTTTATTTCAGAAGAGAAACTACTATATAGTTCCTTATGATCCGATTGGAGATCAAACGGGTGAACGTTCCAATACGGTGGAACTTTCCATGTAAAGGATGCAGACAGTTTCAATCAAACAGCAATATAGTTTTGATTGAAACTGTATTAGCTGCTGTTATAATAAATCAAAAAAAGAAGCAACTATGAATTCATAGTTGCTTTATATTCATCCGGAAAGGAAGGATTTCTTCATCTGCTGTTACTTGATAATCCCTGTAAAGATTTGACATCTTAACGAGCAGGGTGATCACAAGTGTCACAGATATTGCCGTAGCAGTCAGCTTTCTCAACCATTTCTGCTCCGCAATGGTGACATCTCTTTCGTGGCAATGTTCTGAAAAATTCAAGTACGTTCATCATAAATAATTCCTCCTTAGATAGTTTGTTTATTTTTAATAACTTATTATCAATTTGTTAAACCCAGTGTACTATAACAATATAGCAACTGTCAACCTGTTTTGGTACAAAAAGTTAAAAAGTTTTTAAAATGTATAGATTAAACAGGAATTCAGAACCTTTTCCCTGTAATATGCTGACAAAATGGTGTTGGCGTTTTTTTACAGAAAGCTAAAAAAGTACTTTAAAAATGGTATAATAGGTATGGAATCATACGTGATGAAGAGGTGAAGAAAATTGAAATTGACAGTATTAGGGTATATGGGAGGTTATCCTTCCAGTACTGGCGCAACATCAACTTATTTGCTCGAAAAAGACGGTTACAGTATTTTACTTGATTTAGGAAGCGGCGGGTTATTAACGTTTCAAAAATATCGAGAAGTTACCGATTTACAAGCTGTTATTGTATCACACTATCACACAGATCATATTGCTGATATAGATGTACTACAACATGCACTGTTAGTTCAATCTTATTTTCAAGAAGAACAACCGATTTTACCAATATATGGCCATACAGAAACATTGGATGCCTACGAATCTCTTACGCATAAATATACGAAATCTGAACCATATATTGAACGGGAAACTTTAAATTTAGGGCCATTTTTTATACGATTTCTAAAAACAAACCATCCTGTTCCTTGTTATGGCATGCGCATTACGGACGGGAAACAGACTGTTGTATACACAGCAGACAGTGCGTATCAATCATCCTGGATACCATTTTCAAGAGACGCGGATTTATTTATTGCGGATTGTAATTTTTATAAGGGTCAAGCTGGTAATGAAGCAGGACATATGACAAGTCAAGAAGTTGGTTATTTAGCAAGTGAAGCCAATGTGAAAAATGTCTTGTTAAGTCATCTGCCGCACTACGGAAACCATCAGCAATTAATCGAAGAAGCTAAAGCAGAGTATGATGGCTCTGTCTATTTGGCCTGTGAAGGCTTTACCTGGACCTGACTGAACTTGCACATCTATAGTAAAAGTTTATACTGAAATAAGTGAGTATTTGAAAGACATAAAGGAGGAAATAAGATGAAATTTATTGATAATAAAGGCATTACAGATCCGTATATTAATTTAGCAATTGAGGAGTATATCTTAAAAAACTTCGGGGAAGAAGATACGTACTTACTGTTCTATGTTAATGAACCTTCTATTATCATAGGGAAAAACCAAAATACAATAGAAGAAGTAAATACAGATTATGTCGAGGAGCACCATATTAAAGTGGTACGCCGTTTATCCGGAGGCGGTGCTGTATACCATGATGAAGGAAATTTAAATTTTAGTTTCATTACAAAAGATGACGGAGACAGTTTTCACGATTTTGCAAAATTCACCGAACCCGTTGTGCAGGCATTAAATAAACTGGATGTTCCTGCTGAATTGTTAGGCCGAAATGATTTAGTCATTGAAGGCAGAAAAATATCAGGGAACGCCCAGTTTTCTACAAAGGGCCGTATGTTCAGTCATGGAACGCTTATGCTTGATTCAGAAATTGAAAACGTGGTGTCTGCATTAAATGTAAATCAGGAAAAAATAGAATCAAAGGGTATTAAATCGATTCGCAGCCGTGTGGCTAACATCTCTGAATATTTGGAAGGCAATGTTTCGATGGATGAATTTAAATCGCTTATTTTAAAACATATTTTTAATGTTGAAGAGGTAAGCGAGGTTCCAGAATATGAGTTGACTCAAGAGGATTGGGACAATATTTATGAAATATCCCGTAACAGATATCAAAAGTGGGATTGGAATTATGGCAAATCGCCTAAATACAATAAGCACGTCTCGCATAAGTTTCCTTCCGGGCTTTTGGATATTCGTTTAGAAGTAAAGAATGGAAAAATAGAGAAGTGTAAAATTTTTGGAGATTTTTTCGGATTAGGAGAAGTTACAGAAGTAGAACAAGCATTAGAGAATGTGAACCATGAAAAAACTGCAGTAGAAAATGCCTTGCAGGACATTGATGTTACCTATTATTTAGGGAAAATAACAAAAGAAGAATTTGTAAATTTAATTTTTTAATAAAGGAATTTGTTTCTTGTCATACGTCTTAAAAGACAAATACTTATGTTGAAAAAAATAAACCGAATAAAAAACCTGTTAGATTCAATTCTAATAGGTTTTTTTACTTAATAATCGTTTTCTCATTAAAATAGATTGGGCTTAATGAATCATATTACTTTCAATTTAAGGAATTTTCTGTTAAATTAGAAAGTAATCCATCATATTATTGTTCTTTTAGTTTTGAAAGGATGATACATTTAAGTGAAGAAAAGTGTTGATTTTTCCTATGAGGTTACCCCTTTGACTATGGCGCTTTTGAGTAAAACCAACGATGAAGGCTTAGTCCAAACAGTCGTTTTAGAAGAATCGCAACATTATTTTGTTAGCCCCCCTCCTACAAAAGTGATGGATAAGGCATGTGAATATTACGGACAAAGTTTACAAGGTCTTCAAAAAGGAACGAAAAATGTTAGTAATATCACCCACAAAGCGCCGATTGCGATAGATTCCAGAAGTGGAATGTACTTTTTTCCTACTGCATCACCATCCAAAAAAACCTGTTCATGGTTATCCCATACACATATTACAAATATTTTTCCAATTCATAATGGATCCGGAACAGAAGTGATCTTTAATAACGAACACCGTATTGCAGTGAATATATCTTTCGGATCTATACAAAACCAAATGCATCGCACTGCTCAATTTCGTTTTTATTTGGATAATCGAATTCAGCGTATTAAAGATGCTGTTATCTTGAAAGAAACAACAAGAATTGAATTATGAGATTCCCCCTTCCAGCTTATTTAATTATTAGAGATGATAAGATAATTAGAATGCTTTGAAGTTACTATTTGGATTATTTATACTATAATGACTAAAAGAACAATAATATAAGGATTAATACATAAGAAAAATGACTGCTTTATTCATTCTTTAGGGAAAGAATAAATATTTGCTCGGAGGGTGTCTTATGACATTACGTATGATTACAGGAACGTCTAACATACGAAAAGGAAACTTTATTTTAGATGAAATAAAACAGGAATTACAGGAAAACCCTAATGGGGAGCCTATTTTTTATATTGTGCCGGAACAAATGACATTTCAACAAGAAGCGGCGCTTTTTGAAGATGGGCAAATAAAGGGCAGCACACGTGCACAAATCGTCAGTTTTTCCCGTTTAGCGTGGCGGGTGCTTCAAGAAGCCGGCGGAAGCACCAGACAGTTCATGTCCTCGACAGGTACCCAAATGATGTTGAGGAAAATCATCGAACAGCGCACGGAAGGTTTTCAAATCTTTCAAAAAGCCGCAGATAAGCAAGGTTTTATTCAGGAATTGGACGGCATCATGACAGAATTTAAGCGTCATCGTATTACACCGGATATGCTGCAAGAACAAATTCATACCACAACAGATAAACCCTCCTTACAATACAAAATAGAAGATTTACACTATATTTACAAAGAGATGGCCCGTTTATTCGGGGAAAAATACCTGGATGGAGAAGACCAATTACAACTGCTCGCTGAAAATATAAACACTGTTTCATTTTTTCAAGATGCAACCATTTACATTGATGGATTCCACCGTTTTACGCCTCAAGAATTACTGATTATTAGTGAATTGATGCAAACAGCAGCTGATGTCTCTATAGCTTTAACGCTTCCTTTTTTTCACCAGCAACAAGAAACAACAGAGGTTGACTTGTTTTATCAAACGATGGATACGTACCATACGCTTGCGCAAACAGCGAATGATTTAGCTATTTCTGTTCAGGAAGACGAACGCCCCGGTGAAGCTTATAATGCATTTTCAGCTAAACCGGTCATGAGCCATTTAGAGCGGTATTTTGATGAACGACCGGCCCCGGCTTACCCAATAAAGGAATCTTCGCCGATTCAAATCAAGGAAGCAGTTCATCCACGAGCGGAAATAGAAGGAGCAGCGCAAGAAATTCGTCGCTTAATCAGAGAAGAGAACTATCGTTACCAGGATATGGTGATTTATCTGCGTGATTCTGCAACGTATAACGACGTCATTCAAACAGTTTTCCATGATTATGATATTCCGGTATTTATGGATGAAAAACGAACAATGCTCAACCATCCATTAGTCGAGTTTATTCGGTCTTTATTCGATGTCGTGGATTCTAACTGGCGGTATGAAGCCATATTCCGATTATTGAAAACAGGTTATATTCAAAGTTCTGATGCGACCTATCCTTTAACAGCTGATGCAATTGATATATTAGAAAATTATGTATTAGAGTATGGTATTCGTGGCAAAACGCAATGGATATCTGAGGACAAATGGGAATATCACCGCTTTGGAGGCTATAATCAAGCAGCAAAAACGGATCAAGAGATAGAGCACGAAAGAAAAATTAATGCATATCGTAATCAAGTTGTTCAAGCATTGCAGGAGTTTGACGAGACTATAAGAGAAGCAAGGACAGTGCGCGAAAGATGTGTTTGTCTTTATATGTTAATGGAGCAACTTAATATCCCCGAGCAATTGGAGGAAGAGCGCGCTGTGCTTGACGTAGAAGGTGATGTCGAAAAGGCAAAAGAGCAAGAACAAGTATGGGACGGAGTTATCCAATTAATGGATGAAGCTGTCGAAATGATAGGCGATGAAAGATTAAGTTTGAAAATTTTTCATCAAACGATCACAGCAGGTTTAGAAAGCCTGGAATTTTCTCATGTTCCTCCGACGATGGATCACGTCATCATTGCTTCGATTGATCATTCCCGAATCAGCGGTAAATCCATTGGCTTTTTACTTGGGGTGAATGAAGGACAATGGCCGATGAAACCGGCATTGGACGGCATGATTAATGAAGAAGAGCGTACTTTTTTAGAGCAGTTCGGTTTAAAGCTTGCTGCGAGCAACAAACGTGTGTTGTTGGATGACACGTTTTATATGTATCTGGCATTTACCAGTGCTGCCGATTATTTATGGGTAAGCTATGTCCTAAGTGATAATGAAGGCAAGAAGAAAGGGGCTTCCCCCATGCTTCCGCGTCTGCAAACGTTGTTTCCTGATATAGGACAGCCAGAGTTGCTTATCGAAGTGGAAGAACTGTACGATGCCAGAAGATTTATTACAACACCTGCGACAACAAGAAGTGCTTTAAATATTCAATTGGCAAGAGGAATCAAAGGATATGCACTGGACCCTGTCTGGCAAGACGTTTTAGAGTGGTTTATCCAGCATGAAACTGCCTCGTCCACAACTTATAAAGTCTTACAAAGCTTATTTTATGAAAACAATCCGGTTGATCTACAAGAAGAAACTGTAAAAGAGATGTACCCAAAACATGTAAAAGCAAGTGTATCAAGACTGGAAATGTTATATCGCTGCTCTTATCAGCACTTTGTACAATACCATTTAAATCTCGAAGACCGGCGTACATATAAGCTGGATGCTCCCGATATCGGGCACTTGTTTCATGAAGCTATTAAAACGATAACCGAATGGATTCGAGAAGAAGGCCGAAATTTTGCATCCATGACAAAAGAAGAATCAAAAAAATACGCCAACAAATCAGTCCAACACTTGTCACCAGCGATTAATCATCATATTTTAAAAAGTTCGAACAGATACCGTTATATTCAACGCAAATTGGAAGATACGATTGCTAAAGCAACCTACATTTTAAGTGAACAGGCTCGGCTCAGCGGATTTACACCTGTTGGCATCGAGCTGTCGTTTGGGGATAATGGAATGTTAGACCCAGTTTCAATGACGTTGCCAAATGGATATGAAGTAGTTTTAAGAGGACGCATCGACCGAGTAGATGAAGCTGTACAGCAAGAACAGCTCTATTTGCGTATTATTGATTATAAATCAAGTGCCAGAGGCCTTGATTTAGAAGACGTGTATTACGGTTTAGCTTTACAAATGCTAACGTATTTAAATGTCGTTCTGAACCAGTCAAAAGAGTGGTTAGGAAAACAGGCAGAACCTGCTGGTGTCCTGTATTTTCATGTGCATGATGCCATGCTGCAAGGGTCCTCCCGACCAAAAGATGAAGCTATTGAAGAGGAAATTTTCAAGAAGTATAAAATGTCCGGTCTCATTTCTGCTGATGAAACGGCGGCTCGTTTAATGGATACCTCTTTAACAACAGGGCGCAGTGATATTGCTCCTATTGGCTTTAAACAAAGCGGAGATTATTATGCGGATTCTAAAGTAGCTGGCCCGGAAACATTTGATATATTGAAACAACATATGGAACGATTGATTTATCAAGCCGGCATTCATATGACGTCAGGCAAAGTGGATTTAAATCCTTACGAAAATAAAGAAGGGATTGCTTGTACTTTTTGTGATTTTAAATCCATTTGTCAATTTGATTCTATATTGGAAGAGAATAATTTCAGGAAATTAACTTCTCTAAAAGAAAAAGAGGTACTGGATAAGATGAGACATATGCACATAGAGGAGAATAAATAATGGTAAAATGGACTGAAAAGCAACAACAGGCAATCGATGAATCAGATTCCGATATTCTTGTTGCAGCAGCTGCTGGATCAGGGAAAACGGCGGTCTTAGTGGAACGAATTATCCAAAAAATTATCCAGCCGGAAGATCCGTATCAAATCGATGAGATACTTGTCGCTACGTTTACCAACGCAGCAGCCGAAGAGATGCGTGCAAGAATTGGAAGTGCTTTGGAAGAAGCAATTGCTGATGACCCGGGATCGCATCACCTAAAAAAGCAGCTTTCTTTGTTGCAACGAGCATCCATCTCCACTCTCCATGCATTTTGTACCACCGTTGTCCGCCAATATGCTTACCGTATTGATATAGATCCCGCATTTCGAATTGCGGATCAAATGGAAATGGATCTTATACGTCAAGAAGTCGTCGATGATGTCCTGGAGGAAGCTTATAGTAAAACAGGAGAAGAATTGGATCGTTTTTTCCATGTGGTCGATATGTTCTCCAGCGACCGGAGCGATGAACCCATTGTTACTTTATTGTTAAAATTGTATCAATTTTCAATGGAGAGCCCCTGGCCGGAAGAGTGGCTGCAAAAAGTAGCGGAGAAATATGAGATACCAGAAGGCTGGGAGCAAAGTGACTTTTTTTGGCTGGAATACTTGAAGTATTCGGTGCAGGAAGATATCAAAGGCTTTAAACAGGAAATAGAGCGTGCACTTGAATTAGCGCGCACTCCTGATGGACCATACCAATATATAGAGGCATTAGAGAGTGATTTAGAGCTTGTCTCCCAAGTAGAAAGCGAAGACGATTGGAACAAGCTGCAAACTATCTTTCGTGACAGCACGTTTAAAAGCTTATCGCGGAAAAAGACGGAGTCCAATGAAGAGACAAAAGAAAAAGTCAAATCCATTCGCAAAGGGTATCAGGATGATTGGAAGAAATTAAAAGAAGGCTTATTCAAACGATCTTTAGAAGCACATATGGAAGATATGAGCATTTTGCAGCCTGCCATCCAGGAAATAACTGCTTTAACCATCGCGTTTAAGGAACGTTTTACAGCCGTGAAAAAAGAAAAAGCTATCGTTGACTTTTCTGATTTAGAACATTATTGTCTGGCTATCCTGATGGATGAAGCGTCTACTGAAGAGCAGATTATCCCGACTGATATCGCAGAACAATATAAGAAACAATTTAAAGAAGTATTTGTGGATGAGTATCAAGACATTAACTTTGTTCAAGAGACCATCTTATCCATTATAAGTAAACAGGAACCAATTGGAAATCGTTTTATGGTAGGAGATGTAAAGCAGAGTATTTATCGATTCCGTCATGCAGAGCCTAATTTATTTATTGATAAGTACCAGCAGTTTGCTGACGATCCGGCGATAGGAATAAAAATAGACTTAGCAGAAAACTTTCGGAGCCGGGAAGATGTATTGACGGGGACGAATTATATTTTCAGACAAATATTAGATGAGGCATTAGGGGAAATTGTATACAGCAGCGAGGCTGAGTTAAAATATGGCAATCAAGATTATAACCAATTCCCATTACAGGAAAAAGCAACGGAAGTCATTATTGTAGATCGTGATTCGTCAAGCGTGGAACAAGCAGAGAGAAGCAGCGAAGAAGAAACTTCCGAGGATGTTATGAACATTGAATTAGAAGCTCGTGTCTATGCACAAAAAATAAAAGAGCTCACCAGCGGAAATGGAACAGATGAACCATTTGAAGTGATCGATAAAGCAACAAATCAGCCACGTCCGATACAATATCGCGATATGGTCATCCTGCAACGATCTTTAACAGGTGTTTCCACAATTATAGAAGAACTTCGTAAGCAAGGAATACCTGTTCATGCGGAGTTGAGTACGGGATATTTAGAAGCTATTGAAATTAAAGTCATGATAAATATGCTTAAAGTGATTGATAACCCATTTCAGGATATTCCGCTCGCTTCAGTACTGCGTTCGCCTATTGTCGGTGTAAATGAAGAAGTGTTAGCTCAAATCCGACTCGCAAATAAACATGGCTCGTATTATGACGCTTTAAAAGAGTACACAGCCCAAGGAAAAGATGAGCGCTTGCAACAATTTATGAATCAACTGGAGAAATTCAGACATATTGCAAAAACAGAGTCTTTATCTGATTTAATCTGGTATATATTCCAAGAAACAGGTTATTATGATTTTGTTGCAGGTATTCCCGGGGGGAGGCAGCGGCAAGCGAATTTACGGGCTTTATATGATCGTGCCCGCGGTTACGAGGAAACTTCATTCCGTGGTTTATTCCGTTTTTTACGCTTTATTGAACGGATGGAGGAAGAAAAGAAAGATTTGGGCGAAGCACGAGCCTTAAGTGAACAGGAAGATGTTGTACGCATTATGACGATCCATAAAAGTAAAGGGTTGGAATTCCCGGTTGTTTTGCTTGGTGGTTTGCATAAGCAGTTTAATTTCCAGGATTTACGAGCGACTTATATGTTAGATAAAGATTTTGGCTTTGCAACGAAATTTATCGATCCGGAAAAACGAATAACGTATCCGACGCTTTATTACCAGGCGCTTAAACAAATTGCCCAACAAAAAACACTCGCCGAAGAAATGCGTGTATTATATGTGGCGATGACAAGAGCTAAGGAAAAGTTGCTGATGATTGGCAATGTGCCTTCTATGGAAAAACTGCAGGAAAAATGGACGTCCCTCCTGCAGCATAACGAATGGACGCTGCCATTACCAATGAGGAAAAAAGCGAAATCTTACTTTGATTGGATTGGTCCTGCTTTAATCCGCCATCATCAAAATACAGCATGGCGCGGAGAAACGGATACGGGAGCTTTTATTCCGGAAGAAATCAGTCAAGATACATCTAATTGGCATGTACAACTCCTCGAAACGGAACAATTGCTGAATATACAGGATGAGCAGATAAAGAAACAAGAAGATTTAAAGGAAAAAATAGTCGGCTGGAGCCCCTCAGTTGGAGTGGATCATGGATACTTTAACCATGTCAATGGGTTGCTTTCCTATACGTATCCTTTTGAAAAAGCGACAAAAACCAATGCGAAACAAAGCGTGACTGAAATTAAGCGGCGGCAAGAAGCGGTTGATGAGTATAGTGGGCAACAAGTAGTACAGCCTTTTCGAGCCCCTTTGGACAGCCGCCCCCGCTTTATGCAGGAAACGACAAGCTTAAGTGCTGCCGAAATTGGAACTGCCATGCATACAGTGATGCAGCATATACCGTTTCACAAGCCATTTGATGCTCCGGAGTTAGACGACTTTATTGAAACATTGGTGGTTCAAGAAAAGTTGACCGAAGAAGAAGCGATCGTGATAGACCGGGAGGCGATTTTGGCATTTTTTGAAACGCAACTTCTTACTCTGATTCAACAGAGCAAAAAAGTAGAGCGGGAAGTCCCGTTCACTTACTCATTGGACGCTGCTGAAATATATCCGGAATGGGAAAACAATCAGCAGGAAAAAGTGTTCATCCAAGGGGTAGTGGACTGTTTGCTGCAACAGGAAGATGGTTTAGTGATTATCGATTACAAAACAGACGAGATTTCAGAAGACCCGCCTTCTAATAATGCTGTACAAAAGCTGAAGGAAAAGTATGAGACACAATTATCTTTGTATAAACGAGCGATGCAGGATATACTAAATCAAGAAGTCACGGCAGCTTATTTGTACTTTTTTGATAAAAACTTGTTGGTCCAACTATAAAATAGAAATGTCTAAAAACAGTCACAACTGAGAATCATTGATATCAAAGAAATTCGGAAGTAAAATCTTTCGGATTTCTTTTTTTATGCTGTATAAAAGCAATACAAGTCAACAATATAAGGTTTTATCTTTCATAAAGAAGAGAGTGATTTTAACGTTAATTGAGAAAGAAGTGTGGAAAATCACCTGCTTTTGCCGTGTGATTTTTATCACAATTCTCAATTAGGAAAAATTCTATACTAAAGGTGAATCAAAATTCAGTACCCGGTAAGGAGGGTTAAAGATGGATGTATCCGAAACAAAAAGACAAGAAGAAGAAAAAAAAGAAATGCAATCTTTGAAAGGTACATTGTTTTCTACAATTGTATTTGTAGGAGGCGGCATCACCCTGTTTATAGTGACTTTATTTTATTTTTATATGACGAGAGTATAAGGAGGAGAATCAACCATGAAAATGCATCGGTTTGAAGAAATATGGCTGGTGTTCGCTGTCATTATCATTGTAGGTTCTATGGTTATCACTGGTTATCAGGGGTTTGCCATGGGGATGTCGCCACCGAGTCATAAAGAGGTGATTGACCCGGAAAATGTAGAAAATACAGCGCCGTTTGATGAACCTGGAGTGTATGAGGTGGGTGATAATGAGTACGATGTGGTCATGACCCTGGAAACATTCAGCTTTGACCCGGGTGAAATTGAAGTGCCGGCTGGAGCAAAAGTGAATTTCATTATTACTTCCAAAGATGTGGTGCACGGCATGCAAATTATTGATACGAACGTAAACGCGATGGTGATGCCAGGTCATATTCAAAAAGTGTCACAAACCTTTCATGAGCCTGGAGAATACTTGATTTTATGTAATGAGTATTGCGGGGCAGGGCACCAGTTAATGAGTGCAACGGTAACAGTAGAGTAAAGAAAGGAGGAAATCATCATGGAGACCGTTTTACATGAATCATTTAAAACAAAATCCAAAAATAAGGTGAAAAGGTTTTTAGCAACAAATCCACAAGATTCTAAACTATCTTTATCGTTTTTAGGAGTTTCTTTTGCAGCACTTCTGGTAGGAGCATTGCTCGGATTGTTACAAGGGTTGGAACGAGCAGGTTTGTTATCAATGCCAGTATGGTTTGACTATTATCAAACGTTAACGACCCACGGTCTTTTATTAATATTGGTTTTTACGGGTACGTTTTTAATCGGTTATTTATATGCTGGTGTTTCTCACACATTAGGCGGTTTAAAACCGGCAGTTCGTAAAATGGGGTGGGTTGCCTTTTGGCTGATGCTTGCAGGTACTATTTTGGCAGCATCGCAAATATTGATAGGGGAAGCTTCTGTCCTGTATACTTTTTACCCTCCGATGGCAGCATCACCTTGGTTTTATATCGGTTTAGTGCTGGTTGTTCTAGGAGTTTGGACGGCAGCGTTTGGTGTATTTATCAATGTAGCCAAATGGAGGAAAGAGAATAAAGGACAGCATGTTCCATTGTTTTCTTTCTTTGCAACAGGTATCTTTCTTTTGCTGTTTGTAGGAACGATTGGAGTTACGATTGAAGTGTTGACGTTAATTCCTTGGGCGTTTGGCTGGACAGAAACGGTAAACGTGCTCTTAAGCCGGACCTTATTCTGGAGTTTCGGCCATACATTAGTGAACGTCTGGTATTTTACAGCTGTGTCTGCCTGGTATGTTGTTGTACCTCGAGTAATCGGAGGCCGACAGTTCAGTGATACGTTAGCGAGAGTTGTCGCTGTATTAATTGTTATCCTGAACGTCCCTGGTGGATTCCACCATCAAATTATCGATCCAGGATTCACAGAAGGCTTGAAGTTTATGCATGTCTTTATGAGTCTATCGATTGCATTCCCTTCATTAATGACCGCTTTTGCCATGTTCGCTATTTTCGAACGGACGGGACGCAAAAAAGGCGGGAAAGGGTTGCTTGGCTGGTTCAAAAAATTACCTTGGAAAGACGCTCGCTTCTTTGCACCGTTTTTAGCAATGGCAACGTTTATTCCAGCTGGAGCAGGTGGAATCGCTCAAACCAATTTCCATTTAAACCAAGTCGTGCATAATACATTGTGGGTGACAGGGCATTTCCATATTACAGTAGGCGTATCGGTAGCCCTTACTTTCTTTGGAGTAGCGTATTGGTTGATTCCGCATTTGTCGAAAAGGCAAATCACTAAACGAATGAACCGTTTAATGATTACCCAAACGCTCTCTTGGATGGCTGGTATGTTCTTGATGTCCGGAGCGATGCATATGGTAGGATTATTTGGAGCACCAAGAAGAACTTCCTTCTCTGATTATTTCGGAAGTGAAACAGCAGCTGGCTGGTCTCCTTACTTAATTGTGCTGGCTGTCGGAGCTACTGTGTTAATTTTATCTGTGCTTTTGATGACATATATTGTGTTCCAGTTAATGTTTAAAGCCCCGAAAGGAGAAACAGAATTCCCGGTGGCAGAAGAAGAAGTGGATGCAGCTCCAACTCCAAAATGGACGGAAAGATGGAGTATCTGGGTGGTCCTGATGATTGCTGTTATTTCCATGGGGTACGTTATCCCAATTGTAGATATTATATTAAACGCACCTCCAGGATCTCCGCCATTTAAGACATGGTAGCTGGTAACAAAGGAGATAGGACTGACTATCTCCTTTTCCCTTTTTCTCCAAGATATTCCCGCGCAAGATTCCCCTTTTAAATTGTGTTTCTTCACAAGACAATAAGTTAGCCCTGAAATGGAAGCAACAAAAAGGGAGTGGTTGGCTTGTTTAAATTAAAACGTCAATGGATTTCTTTAACAGTGGTTATTTTATTTGGTTTTGCATTATTTTTTATAGGAACAGACGGCTTTACTGCTTTCACTGAAGAAACAGCACGCACTAATCAATTAGTGGAGGAGCAGCCGTCCCTTCCTCAAGTTACTTTAGAAGATACGTTTGAAAGAGAATATGACTTTTCAGAATTTGAAGGAAAGTACGTCCTGATGACTTTCTTTTACTCTTCCTGTTCAACTGTTTGTCCAATTCTTGAGCAGAACGTTGCGAATATTTATGAAGAAGTCCCTGCCAAATATTTGGGAGAAGATATTGTGTTTTTAAGTGTCAGCTTCGATCCAGAGAGAGATACACCCGAAGTGTTGGACAAATACCGAACTTATTTCGGCAGTGATGGAGAAGAATGGCGAATGGCGCGTGTTGCAGATGAGCAGGAATTAGACTTTCTATTAGATGAATTTGGTGTCATTGCCATCCCGGATGATGAGGGAGAATTCTCACATAATGTAGCATTTTATTTAGTGAATCCAGATGGTTATTTAGAAGATGTGATGGATTTCGAAGATGTGGACGGGGCGACAAATAAAGTCCTGCACGCATTAGAAAGCGAGGGATAGGCAATGAAACAAGCTATTTACGGAATCATTCTTTTCATTTTTTTAGCACTCCCTCCCGTGGTCGACTTAGCTGAATCCATCATGGCTATTCATATGCATGCGCAAATGCCGTTAATCGGGATTGCGGGTATGCTGATGGCCCCCTACTTACAACAGAAATTTCCGCGTTTTTTTGAAAAATGGAATGAAAATGGAGTGCCAGGTATCGTGTTATTTTTAATTGTCTTTATTTACTGGGTTATTCCCAGGGCTATGGATGATGCACTGGCTTCAGGTGCTGTTGAAGTGTTTAAGTTTTTCAGCTGGGCATTTTTAATTGGTGTGCCTTTACGATTAAGCTGGCCAAAACTCACTAAAGCGTGGCAATACATTGTGCTGCTGGTTGTAGCCGTTTCTTACAGTATTATGGCTGTATTATACCTTTTCTCACCTGATCAGTTATGTAATAATTATTTAATTGTAGACCAGCGGATACTGGGGTGGAGTTTTTTACTAATTGTTTTTGTTATTATATTATATATATTGCAGGATTTATTTATAGATAAATCAGCATATGAAGCAGAATAAAATAGATATATAGTTGCAACTCCTGAGGAATATCAGTACAATTGAAGGGAAGTTTCCTTTGGGAGCAGGGATAATTGATGAGTAAAAAGATGGTTATCAGTTTCACTATTTTATTGGTTCTGCTCTTGGTTTTTACGATTTGGCTTGGGAGAAATACATGGAATAACCAAGCAGAATCGTTCGCTCCAGAAGAACAGGCAGATACAAACAAGGATTCGGAAACAGTTTCAGCAGATATTCGGCAGCATGAAAAGAAGCTGGAGGCAATAGTGACTTCCTGGTCCAAAGAGGATTTGGAATTCCTGTTTGAAACAAACGCTTGGGAAGATGCTGCAGAGGAACCAGAAGAGTCGATAGAGGAACAAGAAAAATCAGTAGAAAATGAACCAGCAGAAACACCGGAAGAAGAGAATGAACCAGCAGAAGAAACTCCAGAACAGGACGTAACACCGCAGCAGGAAAAAACACCAGTTCAAGAACCAACACAGGATAATGAACCGGCGAATAATCCTTCCGGGGATTCCGGAAATACAGATAATTCTGGCAGCCAGAATTCAGGGGCTTCGAGCGAAAGCACGGAGTCTTCTGACAATAATAATTCGAATAGTTCGTCCAATAATGCGGAGACTGATACGAATAATAACGATGAGTCTAATGATGAAGAAAATTTTAATCATACAAATAATAATACGAATGATGACAAAGAGAGCAACTTTGCGAACAATAATAATGAAAATGATGAATAAACAAATTAATGTAAATAAACAGCAATAAAGCAAACAATGAAAGAGAGGATGCAGAATGAAAACAGCTATTGTAACTGGCGCGAGCAGTGGTATAGGAAAAGCCATTGCAACAAGGTTGGCCGAAGAGAAGATGAATGTCGTTTTAGCAGCACGAAGCGAAAATAAGCTGCAGCAAATTGCTGAAGATTTGACTGAAACAACCGAAGCAAACATCCTGCCAATTCAAACAGACATATCAAACCAGACCGACGTATCCGCAATGGTGGAGCAGGCAAAAGAACGATTTGGCACTATAGATGTTTATGTGAACAACGCTGGAGCAATGTTAAGCGGAGCTGTTACAGAGGGCGCTTTAGAAGACTGGGAGCAAATGATTGATGTCAATATCAAAGGTGTTTTATACGGGCTGCATCAAGTCATACCTGAGATGGTTGAACGCGGCGAAGGGCATATCGTCAATATGGCATCGGTTTCCGGTTTCGAAGTGTCAAAACAAAGTACTGTTTACAGTGCAACAAAATTTGCGGTGCGTGCCATTTCAACAGGATTGGAAAAAGAGCTTGCACGTACGGGAGTTCGAATAACGAATATTTCGCCTGGTATGGTAGATACTTCTCTGAACACAAGAGGAAATGCAGACAGGAAACCTTTAGATGCCTCTAACATAGCAGATTCTGTTGCACATGCCATTTTACAGCCGGCACATGTAAATATTAATGAAATGACAATACGGCCTGTTTAACACGTTCTCGATTAGATTACTTCGTTTTTCTAATCGAGATTTTTGTGTGAGGAGGAAAAATAAGGAATAATTAGCGTAATAAAGAGAAGTTTGGTATGATAAAAGGTGTGAGAAAACGATTTTTTACAGATTCTATGTAATATGTATTGGAATGATTTTTCTTGGTATTTCACGGGAAATCTTGTTCAATAATTCACTTACTAAGTTTTGCTTTTCTCATATAAGTGTGTAAAAGAAAGCTTTTAAATAAAAATCAGCAGATATGAAAGGGGTACTTTTACTATGAGTAATAAACCTAAAATTGTAGTCCTCGGAGCAGGGTATGCAGGACTCAAAACCGTTAGAGACTTGACTAAGAAATTGTCGGCAGAGGAAGCAGATATCGTTTTAGTAAATAAACATAATTATCACTTTGAATCAACTTGGCTGCACGAAGTAGCTGCTGGAACGATTAATCCAAATCAAGCGCGTTTCATGTTAAGTGATGTCGTTAATCCAAATCATGTACGTCTTATTTATGATGAAGTGACAAAAGTGAATAAAGAAGATAAGCGAGTGGTTTTGGAAAATGGTGAAATCACTTATGATTATTTAGTGATTGCGCTTGGATTTGAATCGAATACATTTGGCATCAAAGGAATGGAAGAGAATGCATTTGCAATTGTAGATATTGATTCCAGCCGTTTGATTCGCGAACATTTAGAATTACAATTTGCGAAGTATGCTTCAGAAGAAAATGCAAATGAAGAGTTGTTAAATATTTTAGTAGGCGGAGCCGGCTTTACAGGAATCGAATTATTAGGTGAACTGGCAGAGCGCGTTCCGAAATTATGTAAGAAATACGATATAGACCGTAATAAAGTAAGAATTATTAATGTGGAAGCAATGCCGAACATTCTGCCGACTTTTGGAGACAACTTAACTGCTTATGCGAAGAAGTCGTTGGAAGATCGCGGGGTTGAGTTCCGTCTGGATGCAGCCATTAAAGAATGTACGAAAGATGCCTTTATTATTGGTGAAGATAACGAAGAAATTAAAGCAGGCACGATTATTTGGACTGGCGGTGTCACGGGCAGTTCTGTTTTATCTAAATCCGGATTTGAAATTACAAAAGGAAAAGTAACAGTCGAGAATGATCTGCGAGCTCCTGAAGAAGAAGATATTTTTGTCATTGGGGATTGTGCTTGGGTTATGGATCCGGAAACAGGCAAACCATTCCCGCCTACTGCTCAAGCTGCAACACAGCATGGGGGAGTATGTGCCAACAATATTGTTGCTTTGATGGACGGTGTTCCATTAGAATCATTCCAATTTGATGATAAAGGAACGGTAGCTTCTTTAGGCGTAAATGATGGTATTGGAATGGTTTTCGACGGTAAAGAACTGACTGGAAAATCTGCGGCAGCAATGAAAAAAGCAGTCGATAACCGTTCTTTATTCTTACTTGGCGGTACTAAAATGATTCTTAAAAAAGGGAAAATTCGTCCATTCTAATAAATAGATTACAAGGAGGAACTGCATGATGAAAAAGATTTTACTTATTTTAGCAGCTACAGTTATTGGATATGCTGTTGCTACAAGAATGTTAGAAGACACGAGAGATTTTCGTTAATATTAAAAGTTCTGAAAGACTGCATGCGTTGGCATGCAGTCTTTTTTTACTTATGATCTAAAATTCTTTTTCTGCATAAGTGCAACGAAGGTTTTCGCAAATAAAGTCATGCGAAAGTCAAGTTTTCTGTTATAAGTTTTCAGGGGGGTGTGTTCTAAATCACACCTAATTGAGAATTTCTTTAATATACTGATTATGAAGTAATAATCAATTAAAGGAGTTTTTCGATATGAATACTATATTAATTTTGGGCAGCATGATTCTAATCATCGTGGCCGGTATTATCACTTGGTTTGCAGTTAAACAAGAAAATAAAAAGATACAAGAACATAAAAACGAATCTGCTGAAGAAGCAAGAGAACGTTCTTTGGAATATGAAAAAAATTCAGTCTCTAAAATGCTTCCAGTACAAATATGGACCTATGCTATAGTAACCGTTATTACTGTTGTCATCGTAATTATTTTTGCGATTAACTATTAAAAGAACAAGTTGTGTGATGTTGCAAGCAAATAAGAAAGCTTGAAACTTCCTTCCTGCATAGGCATAATCAGGGCATTCACCAAGAATGAACAGTGAATGCCCTGGTTTTTTTATCGTATAATTGGGTCAGTTGCTTTCCTTTACAGATGAAATTCACTTTTTTAGAAGCGGATCTAACTATTAATCATATGAGTTCCGACTTGTGTAAGGCGATCGTAGATTTGTGAACGGAAAGGTTCTTGAATATCTGCTTCATCTAAAGCGATGTCCATACAATACAACCATTGTCTGGCTCGGGCAGGAGTGATTTCAAAAGGCAAATGACGTCTGCGTAACATAGGAGCTCCGCGTTCTTCAGCATACAGCGCAGGCCCACCAAAAAATTGCGTAAGAAACAGACGTTGTTTTCGAGCTGATTCATTTAAATCTTCCGGAAAAATCTCAAGTAATTGCTTATTGTTTCCAATATGTGTGTAGAGTGAGTTGACAATGTTGTCGACTGCAGTTTGGCCACCGAT
>Ga0079226_10000922_pt1 | contig 21969 bp, 34 predicted proteins | sample Poulit2014_FD_76345 | JGI IMG/M metagenome (GOLD analysis project Ga0079226, IMG submission 76345) | Agricultural soil microbial communities from Georgia to study Nitrogen management - Poultry litter 2014 | ecosystem: Environmental > Terrestrial > Soil > Agricultural land | place: USA: Georgia... | reverse complement strand
TATATATATATATATATATTTATATGTTTGTTTGTTTGTTTGTTTGTTTGTTTAATGTGGATGTGTTTTGTTAATGCAGATATTTTATTTATTAGTAAAGGGATGAATGTAAATCACAACATATTTATTAAACAGTCTATATATATATATATAAATATAAATATATAAATATATATAAATATATAAAATAATAATAATAATAATAATAATAATAATAATAATAGATAGAAAGATAGAAATATATAAATATAGATAGAAAAGATAGAAAATATATAAATAGATAATTCATTCGATAAATTCATAGATAATTTAAGGTATATTTATATATAAAGGTAACTACCTGTTTTTGAACTTGGGTGAAATCAGCTAACCATTGAAATCAAGTGCTTCTGTTTTCTTTCAGTAATTACTTCGATATCAGTTTTACTGAAAGAATTATCTAAATAACGTGTTTTTCTATGAAATTTCGATAAAAGCGTAGATAATTGCATTTTCCCCTTGCAATTTTGACAAATCTATCATATAATTAATATGTACGGAGGAGGTGTTCAGATGAAATATAATTGGGAGGAAATAAAAGAGCTATATATAAATAGAGGAGAAAATGTTTCAGTAAGAGAATTTGCTAGGAGACATGATATCAATTACCACTACTTAGTGAGAAAGGCTAAAGAAGGTAATTGGGATGATGATAGGGAGTATCATTTAAAGACTAGACCTCTTACAGAGAGACAAAGACTATTCTGTTTATATTATATACAATATTATAACCAATCAAAAGCCTATAGAAAGGCGTATCCTAACTGTTCACCTAAGAATGCTAATGTTGAGAGCAGGAAGTTAATGAATAGACCTGAAATACGTCATTATATTGAGAGTATACAAGAGGAAATAGAAGACCAACTATTATTCGACGCTCAAGCGGTTATTCGTAAATACATCGATATAGCGTTCGCAGATATATTTGATATAATTGAAGTCCAAAATAACTTAGTGAAATTGAAAGAGGATGCTGATGGGACAATCATTCAAGCTGTTAGACCTTCTCCAATGGGAGTAGACATACAAATGGTAGATAGATTAGGAGCATTAAGAGAATTAGCTAAGAGATTTGGTTTAGATGAATCAGACTTTGACAAAGAGTTAAAGATGAAACGTATAGAAGTTCAACAAAGAAGAATGAATCTTCAAGAACTAAAAGAGAAAGGTGATGAAGAGGCATTAGAAAAATTAGATTCTATTCTAAATGCTATAGATAAAGAAGTCGGTGGTGCTTAGTGACTAAGTTCTTTACTGACAAACAAATGGAATTCTGGCAGAATGCTAATTCTAGATGGAATGTCAAAACAGGAGCTACAAGGTCAGGAAAGACATATATGGATTATTATGTCATACCGAAAAGAATTAGAGAAGCAGATCCAACAGGAGAAATAGTATTACTAGGACATACGCAATCAACCATTGAGAGAAACGTTATTACGCCGCTCAGAAGAATTTGGGGTAATGGTTTAGTAGGAAATATTTCTTCTAATAATACTATTAATTTATTTGGTAGACAATGTTATGCATTAGGTGCAGACAAAAAGAATCAAGTAGAGAAAATACAAGGTATGGGAATATCTTATGCATATGGAGATGAGGTTACAACTTGGTCACAAAATGTATTTGAAATGTTAAAATCAAGATTAGATAGACCTACAAGTAAATTTGATGGTACATGTAACCCCGAAGGACCTAAACATTGGTTTAAAGAGTTCCTTGATTCAGACGCAGATATTTATCATTTACCTTTTACTATTTACGATAATGATTTTCTTAGCGACAACTTCATTAAGGAGTTAGAGAAAGAGTATGAAGGTACTGTATACTTTGATAGATATATTCTAGGTAGATGGGCTAGAGCTGAAGGTATAATATATAGAATGTTTGCAGATGATCCAGATAAGTATAAAACAACTATTGAAGACATAAAACCAAAAGTTACAGATGTTAAAATAGGAGTAGACTTTGGAGGAAATAAAGCAAATCATACTTTTGTCGCTATGGGTATTATAGGAAACTATGAAGGAGTAGTAGCATTATATTCACAGAAGTTAAAAGCTACATTAACACCAGAACAATTATTTAATGAATTCACTTACTTTGTAACAATGGTAATGAAAGAGTTTCCAATGCTTAGTGTGGCATACCCTGATAGTGCTGAGCAAGTTTTAATAAGAGGAATGAAATCTAAAGAAGATAGAATAGTAATACGTGGTTCTAAGAAATTACCAATTAATGATAGGATCCATTTAGTAGCAAGTTTGATTTCTAGAGATAAATTTTATTGGACAGACGAAGCTAGAACAGTAAAAGAAGCTTTGGAAGAAGCTGTATGGGATGAAGATAAAGAAGATGAAAGATTAGATGATGGAACTACCGACATAGATACCCTTGACGCTATGGAATACGCAATAGAAAGAGACGCAAGGAGGTTGATGAGAAATGCTTAAATATATAGGAAAGGCGGTGGACAAATTGTTAGGCGGACATAAACAAATATTACCAACTAAAGATAAAATGAGAACTGAAATACAGAAATGGAATAATGTCTATAAAGGTAAACCCAATTGGCTTAGCGATACAGTTAAATCTATGGGACTTGGTGCGTCAATAGCTTCAGAATTAGCTAGACTAACTACTTTAGAAATGGAGTCAGAAATAGTTAATGAAGAAGAACTTAATAAAATATATCGAAAAGAAGTAATAGACAAACTAAGAGAACATATAGAATATGCAGCAGCTTTAGGTGGTATAGTTTTAAAGCCTTATATAAATGGTAGAGATGAATTAAAAGTAGAGTTTATTTCTGCATTAGATTTTATACCGCTAGATGAAGATTTATTATCTGGAATGTTTATAGATAGGAGACAAGTAGATAATAGAACTTTGATAAGACTAGAAACACATACATTAGATGTGAATGGTCTTTACACTATAGAAAATAGAGCATATGAAAGTTACGATGCTATTTCAGGATTTGAAGTACCGCTAGATGTAATTCCAGAATGGAGTCATTTAAAAGAAGTCGTAACATTAGAGAATATAGAAAAACCTCTATTTGCATATTACCGTATTCCAAACGCTAATATAATAGATCCCAAATCGCCATTAGGTGTAAGCGTGTTTTCTAAAGCAATGCATTTGATGGAAGAAGCAGACAAACAATATAGTAGAATTCTTTGGGAATATCAAGGGTCAGAATTGGCAGTTCATGTAGACATAAATATGTTAGATGAAAACCAGCAGATAGCTCATGGATGTAATAGATTATATGTAAAGATGGATTCAGGAGAAGATGGTTTTTACGAAGTATATAGTCCAGATATAAGGGATGAGTCATTCTATAATGGATTAAATAAATTACTTCAGAGAATTGAGTTTAACTGCGGATTAGCTTATGGAACGCTATCCGATGTACAAATGGTAGATAAAACAGCTACAGAGATTAAATCTAGTAAGCAAAGGTCATTCTCTACAGTAAGAGATATGCAAAAGTCCTTAGAGAAGACGCTTACAGATTTAGTAGATATATTAATTGTATATGATCACTTGTATAAATTAGGATTAGGTACTACAGAAGAACCTGAGATTTCTTTTGAATTTGATGATTCTATAGTAGTAGATTCTGAAACAGAACAAACTATATTACTTCAAGAGGTTTCTGCGGGTATTATATCTAAAGAAGAGTACTTGAAGAGAAGATATGGAATCACAGAAGAACAAGCAAAAGAAATGATGCCTCAAGATACTATGGAGGTGGATGATAATGTTAACACCAGAGTATTTGCAAGAGATGTCAGAGGCGATGACAAAGAAGATCAGGACAGTAGAAGATCAGACGATCCAGAAGATAGCCAAACAGATTAAAAGAGGTGTAGTACCGGATTACGACCTTGAGTTAATGATTAGAATAGGATATAAGGTAGATGATATACAAAGAGCACTAGAAAAAGAACTAGAAGTTGTTACCTCAGATATGCAAGAACTAATAAATGAAGGTATACAAGAAGCTTATGACAATGATGCATTCTTATATAGGCAAGGTGGAAAGACTTTAGATAATCCACAAGTGATCAAACAAATGCAAATCTACGCTGAAAGGACTTTAGGTGAATTTAAAAACTTAACTAAGAATACTGGTACAGTACACCAAGGAGTGTATAAGCCCATTGATCATTTTGTCCAATCGGTAATAGATGAATCACTACTTAGTGTTAGCAGTGGTTTATTTGATTATAATACCGCAATAGCAAGAGCACTAAGACAATTAGGAAATGAAGGTATTAGATTTATGCATTATGAATCAGGTAGAAGAATTTCTATTGAAGCAGCAGTTAGATCTAATATCCTAACTACTTTATCACAAGTAACAGGTAAGATGTCAGAAATGAATGCAGATGCAATGGGTCAAGATTTAATGATGATATCAGCTCACTTAGGAGCGAGACCGTCTCATTCAATATGGCAAGGTCAAGTAGTTAGTAGAAGTGGTCAACGCGGATATTTATCCGTTGATGATATAGGTTATGGTGATGTAGAAGGATTTAAAGGTGCTAATTGTAGACATGATTGGTACCCATACTTTGAAGGAATTTCAAGTCCAATCCATATACCACCAGAGCCAGACCCTATTGAACACTTGGGTAAAGAAAGAAGCTATTATGAATGTACTCAGATTCAAAGAACCATGGAAAGGCAAATGAGACAAACTATCCGAAAGCAGAAAGTATTCTCAGCAGTAAATGATGACAAAAATTTAGCAGTAGAGAAAATGAGGTTGAGAGAACAAAGAAGAAAATATGAAGCATTCAGTAAGAAAGCTGGACTTCATACACAATATGAAAATCTTATGACGTGATGCAACCACGTATAAAAGCGTAGAATAAGGAGGAGTGTATAATATGTTAAACAGAAAAATGCTTGAAGAAATGGGTTTAGAAAAAGAGCAAATCGATAAAATTATGAAAGCACATGGTAAAGGAATAGAAGGGTTTAAAGCAGACATCGCTAAGAAGGATGAAGAAATTGAGTCCTTAGCGAAGCAGGTTGAAGACGCTAATGAACAAATATCCGAATTCGAAAAAGAAGGCCTTGATATTGAGGAAGTTCAGAAGCAAGTAAAAGAATATAAAGAAAAATTTGAAGCAGCAAAGAAAGAAAGAGAAGAGCTAGAATATAACTACAACCTAAAAGAAGCTTTAAAAGAATATCAACCACATGACGTAAATGATTTACTATTGTTTATAGATAAAGATGATGTAGTTTATAAAGATGGGAAGTTTGTAAACTTAGACCAAATAATGGATGAGGTAAAAGAAAGCAAGCCTTACTGGTTCAAAGAGGAAGAGCAAGAATCTGAGTCAAAACCAAAGTTTTCTGGACCAAGTGGTAATACTAGATCTACAGAAATAACTGTAGAAGAATTCAATAATATGGGTTACTTCGATAGGGTAAAATTGAAGAGTGAAGATGAAAACTTATATAATGAATTAATGAAAGGGGAAAGATAATTATGGATTTACAATTTTTCGCTGGGGGAGCACCAGCAGGAGACAACTTAACTAAAATGCAGGATATGATTGATCCAGAGGTTATGGCAGATATGATATCAGCAGAATTAGAAGATGCAATAAGGTTTTCACCAATCGCTTCCATTGACACAACTTTAGAAGGAAGACCTGGAACTACTTTGACAGTACCAAAGTTTAAGTACATTGGAGATGCAAAGGATGTTGCAGAAGGTGAACCAATCGAGATGGCTAAGTTAACTACTGATTCAGAGACTTTCACTATTAAGAAAGCTGGAATCGGAGTTGAGATAACTGACGAGGCTATCTTATCTGGACTAGGTGATCCAGTAGGTGAGGCAGAAAAACAAATGTTAATGTCTATAGCAAATAAAATAGACAATGATTCATTAGAAGCATTAGATACAACTCCATTAGAGTTCTCTGGAACTAAATGGGATGCAGATACAATATCCGATGCGCAAGACATTTTCAATGATGAGGAAGATGAAACTATGGTGTTATTCTTACATCCAAAAGACGCTTCCAAATTAAGAAAAGCTATGGCAGACGAATGGGAAAGACCAACTGACTTAGGAGATCAAATATTAATAACTGGAACTTACGGAGGAGTATTAGGTGCTCAAGTAGTAAGATCTAGAAAGCTTAAAGAAGGAGAAGGTTTCTTAGTGAAACCAGGCGCATTAAAGATCTTCATGAAGAGAAGAGTAATGGTAGAAGATGATAGAGATATCATTAAGAAAATTACTTTCTTCACTGCAGACCAACACTACGGAGTTTACTTGTACGATGAATCAAAAGCAATAAAAGTAAAAGTGGAGGAAACAGGCGGTGGAGTAGAAGGCTAAGTCAACTAAGTAAAGAATGGAGAGGTTTAATACCTCCCTATTCTAATAAAGAAGGTAGGTGGTGAGATGAAAAGATATGTAGATTATGAGTTTTATAAAGATGAATATATGGGAAAGCTAGCAGAACCAATATTCAATAAACACTCAATAGGAGCACAAGCATATCTAGACCTACACACACTTGGAAGATTAAAGGGAAAAGAAGAAATCCCTATAGAAGCTAAATACGCTATATGTGAATTAACAGAAAGAGCTTTCAAATTAGAACTATCTGGAGGAAAGGATATAGCTTCGGAAACCGTTGCTTCTCATACAATACATTATAGTGGTAATAATAATAATAAAAACGCGACTAATACGTCAGATAAACAGTCTGAAGAATACAGAATAGTAAGAAAATGGCTGGCAACTACAGGGTTAATGTATAGGGGCGTAGGAAAATGCTAACTAATGAGCAAATAGTTTTATACAATAAATACTTTGACAAAAGTACTAGAGCAGAGAAATACCAGCCAGTAATTATTCCAGCGGTGTATTGGGAAGGAGCTAAAATAGCTAATACGGTTGCAAGCGGATTAGAAAACGCTGATAGTATAAAGATTATAATTCCTAGAACTATATTAAATTATGTAGATAAAGAATATATTGAGCCAATTAAATTTAAAAGGCTTAGCGACGACCTGAGAAAGAATTACTTTACTATAGCTCCAGGAGATAGAGTAATAAAAGGAAATAAGATTTATGACATAAAAGAATTAGATAAAGAGGTAGAAGCTTTTACACTAACTAAAGTAGATGAAAAACTCTTTGGAAGTTATCACATGCAACATTACGAGGTAGGTGATAGCTAAAATGGATAATATGTCTTTTGATATGAAGATGAAAGTTAAGAAAACTCAATTACTAATAGCAGCAAGAGGATTAGAAGTAGGAGGAAAAACACAGAAGTTTATAGACTCTGAAGTATTATTACAATCTAGCCCTTACGTACCTTTTAGAAAAGGAGTACTAGAAGGATCTGGTACTAGACATACAAATATAGGATCAGGGAAAGTAATGTACAAAACACCTTATGCAAGACGATTGTACTATAATCCACAGTACAATTTTCAAGGTGCACCTATGAGAGGAGCTTATTGGTTTGAGAGAATGAAAGCTGATAAATTAAGAACAATATTAGACGGAGCAGCTAAAGTAGCAGGAGGGAAGGGTGAGGTAAAATGATATTAGAAAGCATAAGAGATTATATGTTACAATGTCCTTACCTTAAAGATATGGCTCCATTGAATGTAGATTATTTAGGTAATGAAGCTACAGCTTATACTATTGACGGTGTTCCGAATACTCCAATAATAAGAGAGTATATCGATGGTAGCAAGCTTAAACAATTTTCTTTTGTGTTTGGATCTAGAGAATTCTATGGCCCGGACTATGCGCAGAATATAGAAAATTCGGGCGTATATGAAAATATTAGCAAGTGGTTTGATAGGATGTCTGAGGAAGGCAATCTGCCAAGGCTTAGCGATAACCAGACGCCTGTAAGAGTAGAAACTGTTTCTTCAGGTTATATGTTTGGTGCTACAGCTGATACAGCTAGGTATCAAATACAAGCAAGATTAGTATATTATGAAGAATAAGGAGGATGTGTAATATGGATAAGTTAACTCCTAAATTTGTAAGGAGAGCCGATAAGGTAACTTACTTGAAAGTAGGAGAAAATGAATATCATAGGATGAAAGGGTTTAGTGCATTAACGACTAACTTTAACCCAGAAGAATATTCCCGACAGTATGTAGATGAATCATTTGAGACAACTGACGTAGTAGCAATTTCTAGATCATTAGATTTTGAAATGGATCAAAGAAAGAATGATCCGGTGCACGAAATAATGGTTGACATAATCGAAAATGAAAAACTTGGAGATGATGCAGTGGTAGCATTATTGTCGGTAGACTTTACGGAAGAAGTTGAAGGCGGCTTTAAAGCAGTAAAAAGAGACTTCTCTGTAATACCAGAATCTGGAGGAGATGGAACTGAGTTCTATAAATACTCTGGAACATTTAATGTTAAAGGAGAACCAGTAGAAGGATATGCTACTTCAGAAGATGAGTTTAAAGTATCTTGTGAATTCCATGAAGCAGGAGAGGAGTTGATATAATATGGTAAAGAATACGTTTAATTTTAATAATGGGGATAAACTAAAATTAGATATCGCTGGAGAAGTTTTCTATGTAGATTCTTCCGATGTACAAATGATAAGAGAAATTGATAGATTTGCAAAAGAAGCAATAGAACTAGCGGACAAAGGACAAAAAGAAGGAATAGAAGCTCTTGAAGAGGTAATAGGCTATTGTGTAGAATTTGTAGATACAATTCTGGGAGAAGGAGCAACAAAGAAAATATTCAAAGATAGAAGGGTAAGTCTTTTTGATTTACTAAGTTTAATTGAATTCTTAGCCGAGAGAATATCTGAAGACAGAATGAAGAGACTAAAGAATTATACTAAGAAGTTTTAGTATATGAATATTCTTATAGATGACTTACCTACTTCAGTAGAAATTGACGGAGTTGACTATAATATAAGTTCGAACTTTAGGAGTTATATAAGGTTAGAATTAATTATGAATGACTCCGATTTAACTGAAGTGGAGAAGCTATATATTATGCTTCAGATGTTCTACGGTGATCAAAAGATAAATAATCTACAGAAAGCAGTCGATGCTATATTATGGATGTATAGAGGCGGAGAAGAAATCACTAAGCAAGAAACAACTGAATATGAAGGTGATTACATTACTCCAAAACCTATATATGATTTCAATTACGATGCAGATTTAATTTACGCGGCTTTCCTAACTCAATACAATATAGATCTAAATTCAATCGAGTATATGCACTGGTGGAAGTTTAAAGCTTTATTAAGAGGTCTTAGCGAAGAGTCAAAATTCAGTAAAGTATTATTTTACAGAACAGTAAAGATTACTTCAGATATGACCAAGGAACAAAAGAAGTTCTATAGGGAAATGAAAAGAATACATGGTTTACCAGACAATAGAACAGAAGAAGATAAAGAAGCAGAATTCCACAATGTGTTAGGAGGGTTGTTATAATGAAACAGAAATGGTATAGATGCCCGTTATGTAATAAGAAGATTTTAAAATATGAGAAAGAAGCAAATAGTAAGGGTTTGTTTATTAAATGTAAAAGATGTAAGGAGATTATAGAAATAGTTATTGAAAGGAGCCAGCAGAGCCATATAACTTTCAAATAACTCCATAGAAAAGGTGGTGAAAGTTTATGGCTGATGGTCGTCTGATATTTGATACCAAGATAAATAATACAGGTTTCCAGAGGGGAATGAGTAAGCTTAGATCTATTGCAACAGGTTCTATGTCTGCAGTTAATACCTCAATGAAAGTAGCTGCAGGAGCTGTAGGAGCTATGGGATTAGCCTCAATAAAAACCGGTGCACAATTCGATACAAGTATGTCCAGGGTAAAAGCGTTATCAGGAGCTACGGATAAAGAATTCCAATTGCTTAGAGATACAGCAATGAAATTAGGTAGGGATACTGTCTTTAGTGCTTCTGAGGCAGCTGAAGGAATGGGTTACTTAGCGATGGCGGGTTATAAAACTAATGAAATAGTAGCAGCAATGCCTGGTCTATTAGATATGGCGGCTGCAGGACAAACAGATCTGGCTACTACTGCAGACATAACGTCAAACATCTTAAGCGCTTTTGGAATAGAAGCAGCAAAGACAGGAGATGTAGCAGACGTACTAACTAAGACATTTACTAGTTCTAACACCTCCCTAGAATCATTAGGAGAGACAATGAAGTACGTAGGTCCAGTAGCTAAATCAGCTGGATGGTCTCTTGAGGAAACAGCAACAGCTGCAGGAATACTAGGTGACGCTGGTATTCAAGGATCTCAAGCAGGTACAGCACTTAGACAGATGCTATTAAGATTGATAGATCCGCCAAAAGAAGCAGCAGAAGCCTTAGATCAATTAGGAATTTCAGCAGTAGATAATGCAACTGGTAAAATAAAACCATTAGAACAAATAATTAGAGAAATAGATGAAGCGACAAAGGATTGGGATGATGCTCAAAGAGCCGCAATAGTTTCTCAGATAGCTGGTACTTCTTCTTCAGCAGCAATGCTAGCGTTGCTTGATGCCGGAGCAGATACGATAGCAGATTTCCAGGGCGAGTTAGAGAAAGTAGCAGAGTCTACGGAATCATTCGCTAAGGAAGTAGCAGAAATACAATTAGATAACTTAGAAGGACAATTAAGGTTATTAGGCTCTGTAATGGAAACTTTAGGTATTAAAATCTATGACGAATTAAAAGCACCATTACAAGAAGTAGCAAAAGACGCTGGAATAGCTGTAGGAAGATTAGTAGACGCTTTCGATGAAAGTGGTTTTATGGGACTAGCCGATGAAGTAGGTTCTGTATTAACAGACGCCTTACAGAAAGCAGCAAGCTTCGCTCCTAAGATGTTAGATATGGGAAAAAGAATTATACTATCTTTCCTAGAAGGTATTAGATCTAATATGGGAGAAATTTCTACATCTATGGTGACAATGTTACAGGGAGTTATAGAATCTTTTGTAGAAATATATCCAGCATTTATGGCAACAGGTATAGAACTAGTTGCTAATATACTACAAGGTTTAGTAGAAGGAATGCCTCAGATAATTGAATCAGTACAAACTGGTGCTTCGATGTTAATGGAAGCAATAGTAGAAAATTTACCGTTAATTTTAGACGCAGGGATACAAATAATTATAGCAATTATAGAAGGTATAGTCGAGATGTTACCTGATTTAATCACCTTAGCTATAGATCTAGTTATTGATATAGCTGATACGATAATCGATAATATCGATTTAATAATAGATGCTGGCATTCAAATTATAATAGCTTTGATAGAAGGAATAGTGACTAATTTACCAAAATTAATAGCAGAGGTACCTAGGATCATAAATGATTTTGCAGATGCTATATATGATAATCTACCAAAGATATTAAGGGCTGGAGTAGAAATAATATTAATGTTAATAAAAGGATTAATTCAATCTATCCCTACTTTAGTAGCGAATATACCACAAATAATTATGGCCATTGTAAATGTTATAACTTTATACAATTGGTGGAATTTAGGTAAGAATGTTATAGTATGGCTCAAAGATGGTATTATTTCTATGACTGGAAATGCAGCAGGTGCAGCAAGGAAGGTAGCAAGTGCAGCAGGAGAGGCTATCAAAAATATATTTAAAGGTTCAGGTTCCTGGGGTCGAAATATGGTAACTAATTTAACATCAGGCGTTAGAGGTGCGGCTGGTAGAGTAGCAACAGCAGCAAGGAATTTAGCGACTAATGCAGGCAAGGCTATTATCAATGCTTTTAAAAAAGCTCCTCAATGGGGTAAGAATATGGTAAAAGGTATTTGGAACGGTATTAACGATGTTACCGGTTGGATATTAAGTAAGATTAAAGGTTTTGCCAAGTCTATTACTGATGGAATTAAAGGTATATTTAAAATTAAATCTCCTTCTAAAGTAATGGAAGATGAAATAGGGAGAAACTTAACGTTAGGTATAGGAGTAGGTATAGAAGAAGGAATGCCAGAATTAAATAGAGATGTTGACAAAGAATTAACTGGATTAACTAAACAGATGAAGGCTACAGTTGATTTAGAAACATCAAGTATAGGAGCAACTATAAGCAAAGGCGGAATAAGACCTGTAATACAAGAAGTACCTGAACAACAAAAAACTATAGCAAAGGATACGGTTATTACTGGAAACAACTTTTATATAAGAGAAGAAGGGGATATTAAAAAAGTTGCAAGAGAATTAAGAAGGTTAGAAATTGAAGCAATGAGGGGTGGTAGGTAATACATGTATTACAAAGGAGTTAATTTAAAAAAATATTTCAATATACTAGATATACGCAGAAACATATTGCCATCACACACAGTATTAAGACAACCTATACCCGGGAGAGCAGGTAGTATTGTGTCAGGGAGAACATTCGAAGAAAGCTTTATCGAGGTTGATATAGAGATTAAAGGAAACAATAGGAATCACTTCAGGAGGCTAGTGAATCAACTGGCTTATATACTTGCAACTAATGAGCCTGGGAAGTTGATCTTTACAGACGAGCCTGATAAATATTATCTGGCTATATTAGAAGGGAATACTCAATTAAGAGAGTTTTATCTTTATGGAACAGCAACACTAGTTTTCTTAATTCCTGATCCAATTAAGTTTGGTAAAAAAGTTACAATCCCAATAGGGCAAGGAGTTTATACATTCTATAATAATGGAACACACAAAACAAGAGGAATACTAACAATGGAGTTAGAAACTTATAGGGTTGGCGTTACTAATCGAAAAACAGGTGAATTTATTAGTTTTACTAATCACTATGAAGTAGGAGATATCTTTACTATTGATTTTATAAATGAATATGTTACAAGGAACGGCTATTCTGTTATGGATGACCTTATATTGGAGAGTGATTTTTTCTCCTTAGACGTGGGAGAGAATACCCTGTCTATTGTTGGTGGTTCTGGGGAATTGGTTTTTAGAGAGAGGTGGTTATAATGCATCTAAAAGTATTCGATAGAGATGAAAGATATGTGTGTAATCTACAAAACCTTATAACTGCAGAACACGAAGAAGAATTAAATGGGAAAGATGTACTTACCTTCACCATAGATGCTAAAAACCAAAATGCTGATAAATTAGAAAAAAAGGGAAGGGTAGTATACAAAGACCGGCTAGGTGACTGGAAGGAGTTTATTATACAAAGGATAGAAGAGATCCATGACACCGAAGAGTTTTTAATAGAAGTGTATTGTGAGTCCGCTTTTTATGAAACTTTTGGCGACTATATTGATGATAAAAGACCATATAAAACGACTGCAGATATAGCCCTTACCATAGCTTTAGCACCTACTAGATGGGAAGTTGGTAGGGTAGATAACTTAGGCATCAGTTCCGCCAATTTCTATCATATCAGCGCAAAAGAGGCAGTACATGAAGTTGCTAGAGCTTGGGGAGGAGAAATAAAAACTAGAGTAAAAGTCACAGAAAACAAAATTACCAGAAGGTACGTAGATCTACTTGCACTTAGAGGTTTTGATACAGGGAAAAGATATGTGTACGGGAAAGATATATATTCTATTAAAAAAACAGTACAAGAGGATGATGTTATAACCGCTCTATATGGATATGGGAAAGGTGAACACATAGAAGAAACTGATGGTTATGGTAGGAGAATTGACTTTGCTAATATTGAGTGGCGAAAAGAAAAAGGAGACCCTGTAGATAAGCCTAAGGGACAAAAATGGGTAGGATTGGAGAACAACAAAAACATATGGGGTAGAAACAACCCAGATGGAACAAAGTCTCATGTGTTTGGTAAAGTGGAGTTTGATGAAATTGAAGATCCTGAAGAGTTACTAGAGGCAACATGGGAAGAGTATAAACAAAGAAGTAAACCCTTTATTACCTACGAGGGGCGAGTTATTGACTTGAAGGAAATTGAAGGGAAAAAGCATGAAGGGGTAGGGTTAGGAGATGTAGTAACAGTTATAGACAAAGAGTTTTCTCCTGAACTTAGGTTAAAGGCGCGCGTTATTGCGCACAAACAAGATTTACTTAATCCTACCAACGATGAAATAGTATTAGGGAATTTTATAGATGACATAACCAGTTCTATAAAAGATCAATGGGAGTTTATAGATCAATTTAGGGGCAAACAGGGAATCTGGGATAGAAGCCAGATTATAGGTGAAGATGGTAATATTAACGCACAATATTTAGAAAATTTAATTGATGAAATGAATAAGCGCCTTAACTCTCAAGGAGGCTATGTATACCTTAGCGAAGATGGAAAGGGATTGACAACCTACAATAAGCCTATAGACCAAAATCCAACTATGGCTATACAGTTACTAGGTGGGGCTTTTAGGATAGCAAATAGACGAAAACCTAATGGGGAATTTGATTGGAGAACGTTTGGTGATGGAGATGGTTTTATTGCTGATATGATTGTTGCTGGTACACTAAATGCAAGTCTTTTAAAGACAGGCATAATTTCAACGCCAACCGGTAATCTCTACATGGATTTAGATGATGATGTGTTTCGATTTGGTGGTGGTACTGGGGATATAGTAGAGCATGACAATAAAAAATCAAAATATATACACAGTGACGGCTCATATACGGAAATCAACGCTAAAGGTTTATACAGATACGATGCAAATTTAGAGCTAGAATACCACCACATGACTAAAATTATAAAATTTTCTGCTGGTGAAGATGGGCAAGCACCGTCCACACAATGGATACCTATAGGACCAGAATTCAATAATAAAAAATGGACTGCTGCATTGTCTATATCTGACTCAATGCAAGCTAGTTCAAACGAGGCGGCTATTCACAGGATAGCTCTCACACAAGCGCCGGGGAAAAATCCAAGATTTAGAAATAACCAATGGGAGGTTCCAGTTATGGGCTATAAAACTAACTATAATTGGAAAAATGATAGCAGGAGATTTGGTCCGGTTGCAGGGATTATGATAATTACAGCTTAGAGTTAGGAGGGGTACAATGACTGACGAAAAAATGACTTTATTTTATAGCAAGAGAACTGGGGAAATAAAAGCTTTTACAACAGGAATAACTGATATGGGTTATTTTGGTGAAGATGAAAAAGATTTTAGCGTTATATATGATTTTATAGTAGTTGAATTAGATAACTACGTACTAGATAATATTAATCAATTTAGAGTAGAAGATAATAAAATAAAATTAAAAGACAGCGTAGATTTAGAAAAATATTTATAATTCGGAGGTGATAACTTGGAATTAAAAGACTTAGGACTACAGGAGATAAGGTTTAATATAAATGATAGAATTGGTGAAATAGAGCCTATTATCGGCAAACAGGGAGATTATAAAACTAGAGGACTATTAATTCAACTTCTTCATAATAATGCTGAAATAGATACGACTGGTATAGAATGTGAATTTTATGCTACTCCAAAAGATGGACAGGTATATTTTGTTTTGGCAAATGAAGTAGATCTTGCAAAAGGAAAGTATGAAGTATTATATCCGACTAGTATAATGCAACCTGGTATTGTAGAGGCAGAAATAAGATTTGTAAAAGGTGAACAGATTTTATCTACAATGAAATTTGATATTTATATGTATGAAACAATGATAACGGATGAAATAGTAGAAGGCATAGATGAAAGACCTTTAATTAATGTATTAATTGAAGCTGCTAAAAACGAAGAAACTAGGATTAGGAATGAAGAAATAAGAGAAGGTAATGAAGCTATAAGAAAGGCCAATAATGAAATTATAGAAGGATGGATAGCAAATCCAGACCAATTTAATGGGAAAAATCTAGAATTTCACTGGAATGGAACTAGTTTAGGTGTAAGATTAGAAGGGGAAACAGAGTATCAATATGTGAATTTAAAAGGCGAAAAGGGAGATAAAGGCGACAAAGGTGATATAGGACCGATAGGGCCACAAGGAGAGCAAGGGCCACAAGGAGAGCAAGGTCCAAAAGGAGACCCAGGCGATGGTGATATGAAAAAGTCTGTGTATGACAAAAATAATAATGGAATAGTAGATAAGGCAGAGGTAGCAGAAACAGTACAAGGCAATGAAATTCAATTAGGTGATTATAAATTAAAATATAATTCTACTAATAATTCTCTAGATATAGAGGTGGTGTAATGGCGTTAATTGGAAGGATTAAAGATAATAAGCTTTATATAAATGGAGAAATAATAGAAGGAAATGATGTTATTCAAATAGAAAAAATGGGGAATATAAGGCTATCTGAAATAATTGAAAATGAAGTATTTGAAATAAATGGAAATGTCATTAAAGTTGATGAGATTATAGAGGATGGGATATAAATGGCTATTTTAAAAAAAGGAAGTGTGATTAGAAAAACAAGTTCAGTCGAAGAGATAGGAACCACTTCTTATTTAGATATGGTATTAGATAGGTATTTAGATAGGACTGATTATCTATCTACCCGAAAAACCTTCACCCCTACACTAGCTGGAACTACAACAGCAGGAAATCATTCTTATATAAGGAGAGAAGGGGAGTATATTGAATTTGCAGGACTTGTATTTTTTACTTTGCAAATCATGTTAAGAAGTAAAGGTTCTGATACTAGTGGAAACATGACTATAGAAGGGTTACCGTTTAAAGCTAAGCATAATACAGGGGTTACAATGGCAAGACCTAAGGGGATAGACACAGGTGGGTACGAACAGCTGTCTGGGATTATGGTTTCAGGTAGAAACAGAATATGGCTGTATAAAAACAGCCCAAGAACAGGTAGTAACTTTGCTTCTATTCCTAGTTCTACAATAACCTCTGATTTTGAGTTAGTTGCTAGTGGATTATATATGAAAGAATGAGGGGTGTAAACAATATGGCTATATTAAAAAAAGGAAGTGTTATAAGAAAACCAACTGGAAACGAACCTATTGCAAGTATTGTGGATGTACAAAATACGTTCTCGAATAAAGCATTAAAATCAGACTTCCCTATTACTAGAGGAACATTTACTCCTACAGTCAGGGGAGGTAATGTTGTGGGTAGTCACACGTATGGTACAAGAGAGGGCCATTATGTAACTGTTGGTGATTTAGTTATCATAACTCTTGATGTAGTGGTTCTTACAAAAGACACCAATATGAATGGAGGTTTGTATATTTCTGGGTTACCTTTTACATCTGATTTTAGAACTGGTTTAAATATAGGAAGGTTTCAAAATATAAGAAAAAGTACATTAAATCATGTTTCTGCTGTTATTGATAATGGTTCTAAAATGATACGATTTTTTGGTACGAGATATGATACAACTGGTGCAGGAAGAGTATCTATTGTTTCAGATGATGTAAGAGACAATTTTAGGACTGTAGTATCAGGAACTTATATAAAAAGATAAAGGAGGTAAAAAATGGCTGAATTGAAAGAAGGAAGTGTGATTGATACACATAAAATAATCACTATTCCAGATGTAGTAAACAGTGGGAAGGGTAAGTTAGATAAAGATGATTTTAAAATTACAACTGGAACATTTACCCCTAATTTGTTCGGGCAGACAACTGCTGGTAGTTTTACCTATGGTACTAAAGAAGGACGTTATATTACTATAGGCAACTTAGTATACTTTACATTATATCTTTATATAACTGATATAAAAACAGCACCTGTAGGAATTATGAATATAGGCGGGCTACCTTTTGATGCTACTTCAATGACTGCAGTTAATGTTACTAGAGTTGCAGGATTGAAATTTGGCACAAGTAAATTTGTTACTGGTACAGTCTCTGGAGATTCTGACTATCCAAATGCAGTCTACTTGTATAACAATAATAGAGAAGGTCAATTTTGGAATGTGTTTGGTGGAGAGGTTAATTCTTCATTTAGTATAGTAATATCAGGATTTTATTTAAAATAATCTCAAAGGCTAGGTGTTTATATGGAACAAAAACAATGGTATTCAAACAAAGACTTGTTGGAAATGCTAAATGAACTAAAAGAAGATATATCAGAATTAAGATTAGAAATGAAGGAAACCAAAACGTTAATTAGAGATTACAATAATCTTAGAGAAAATGTCAATAAGGCAAATAGAAAAATTGTAGAGTTAGAAAAGATGATAATTACTAATACCGATAACAGGAAAGAATACATTGGCTATATTGTAGCAGCCATTAGCACTCTTTTCTTAATTTTAAATTATGTAACATAAAGGAGGTTTGAAAAAGTGGTTATAGATGATTTTATTACACCAGAGATATTAGCAACCTTTTGGGGATTAGTTGGGGTAACAGCTTTAATTGTACAGAGTACTAAGGGATTAATAAAAGAAAGATTTTCAGATTGGGTAGTTAGGGTTTATGCATATATTGTAGCACTTACACTGGTATTTGTATTCGCACGACAAGGAACAGGTATTCAAGGTTTTGTTTTAAATTTAATAAATGCACTAACAATTGCTATTGGAGCTACGGGTAGTTATGAGGTTGTAGTAGATCCTTTAGCAGAAAAAGAGAAGGGAGAGGATATTGATGGCTAAAAAAGTATGGTTAGATGCTGGACATGGTGGTAATGATCCAGGGGCACTAGGAAATGGTTTAAGGGAGAAAGACATAACCTTAGCGATAACTAAAAAGGTAGGTAATATTCTGGAAAGACATGGTGTAAAGGTATTCTACACTAGGACAAACGACAAAACAGTATCGTTGGAAGAGAGAACTAAACGAGCAAATAGAAACAAGGCGGATATATTCGTATCTATACACACTAACGCCTTTGACAAAAAATCAGCTAAAGGGCTTGAAACATACCACTTCCCAGGGAGTAAAAACGGCAGAAAACTTGCCAATTGTATCCAAAAGAGAATAAAGGAAACGGGACTATATAATAGTGATAGAGGTGTCAAAACAGCTAGATTTTGGGTATTGAGAAAAACAACAATGCCTAGTGCTTTAACTGAAATGGCGTTTATAACGAATGCACAAGACGCTAAGTTACTACGTAACAAACAGAGTCAATTTGCTACAGCTATAGCTAAAGGTATACTTGATTACTTTGGAATAAAATACAAAACAAACAACAATAACAAAAATAAAAGCAACAGTAAAGGGCTATATAAAGTACAGGTAGGAGCATTTAAAGATAAGAAAAATGCCAAAAAACTAGCAAAAGAATTAAAGAAAAAAGGGTATAGCAACTTTATTAAAAAAGAATAACTGCATTTTACCCGCCGCAGCAGCAGTCTTTGGTGCCTTTATAGTAAAGGACATTGGTAGTATAATGGAGACCCTAATTGAAAGAGGTGAGACATTAAATCTATTAGATCAAATAATAGAATAAAAAGAGCCTATACTTTTTAGTATAGGCCTTTTTGTTTATGCGTCTAATAATATAAATCTTTTAGTTCCTTCTGGTAAATCTATTTCTACTCCTCCGTCTTTACTTTTTCTTATTTCTATTTCTCTTGGTAGCGCTGCGTGTGAAGTTTTAAATCTGTTACCTTCTATTCTTTCTACTATTGTATCTAATCTTCCTTCTGTTAGTAAGTCCTTTCCATTTAATTCAATTATTCTCTTTTTCATTTTCATCTCTCCTTTTTCTTTTTATTAGTTTTATTATCTTTCCTTCTTAATTATATTATATGATAGAAATGATAGAAATGCAAGGTTTTTGTTGAAATTCTTTTGGAAATATCTTATAATATTATTAAGGGGTGATACTATGAGAATCTTAGCAATAGATCCAGGTGAGACATCTGGAGTATGTATATTTAAAGATCCAAAAAAATTCGAAACTAAATCGATAGATAAAAGTTTTAAGGAAGTAGCAGACCTAATATATAGCACTAAACCTGATCTCGTTGTATACGAGCGATTTACGTTGTATCCTTCTCATGCAAAAGCTTTAGTTTGGGATGAAATGTATACTTCTCAAACGATAGGAGTAATTAGATATGTATGCGAATTATTAAATATTCCTACAGTAGTTCAAAGCGCCTCTGATAAGGAATACGTGGTATATCCAAAAGAACATAAGTTTCTAAGTGACCACGAGAAAGACGCTTACGGTCATGCTTGGTATTATTATATGAACAAGGTAGCAACTTAAATGGTTGCTACCTCTATTTCTGTTAACAAATCTTGCCAGTCTTGATAGCTGACATCAAATTCATATCTCTCTGAAATTGTTAAATCAGTCTCCTTAAAATAAATACTCTCCATCTGAATGAACAATTATTCTTCACCTCCCATATTCACTAAGCATATAAGCAAAGAGAATATTGATAGAGGAAAACTTAATATTATACTGCCGAATAAAAACTTAAATAAAATCATTTACAAAACTTCCTACTCTACTAGCCTACAATACAACCACCCCCAGAAATAAAATAATCAGCGAATATATAATTGCTATTTTCATAAAGTACCTCCTAGTCTTAGTGATAAGGAATGGAAATTATTTCCATCCCCTAGCAACTACTACTCCCTCCTTATTAAGAACGTATACACTCATTTCTCCACTTATTATTTTTCCTCTGACCATTAAGTCTGGTGATAATCTTACATTTCTTATACGACTGCTTATCAACGGATCATTATCTTTATCTACTCCACATCTATAACATTCACCTGTTAATATATTTAAGTTAAAATCTTCCCCACATCTTTCACAGAACATTTACAATTCCTCCTCTATTTTTTAATCAAATATTTCTTTCGTAATTCTTCTTACATTCCAGCCATTTGAAAAGTTTTTCGTTGCAATTTCTACCATTGATTCACCTAACCCTGCACATATTTTAATTATTGATTCTTGTAATTCTCCAATTATTTGAGGTTTTACTTCTATGAGCATTTTCTTTATTTCATCTGCCAACTCTTCCTCTATGAACTCATTAGCAACTTCTCTAATTTCATCTTGTAGACCGTAATTTATTTCTCTGATAATTGACTCTTGCATTTCTTCTTGCAATTTTTTCTTAATAAAATCAGTATCCATATTCATTAATTCTTTAATTTCATTTTCCATTGACATTTTACATTCCTCCTTTATTTTATTGAGAGAGTAAGGCGTAAGCCTTACTCTATTATTTCTATACTTTCTACTTCCCAGTTATACATATCTAATCTTACACCTAAGTCTATACCATCTAGACAATCTCCAAATAATGATTTACCTAATTTGCTTGAGTCAAAGTACTTAGCGTCGTTTGTAATTCTATAAGTTCTTTCCTTCTTAGAATATGGTTTACTCCAATTGCTTTCTTTGTAAGTTACATGTGCTACCTTCCAATCTAAATCATGTAAGTCTGACAAATATTTTAATTTCATTTTATATTCCTCTTTCTTATTATTATAGTATTTCTATTGATTCTAATAATGCGTCTATAGCTTCTTCTTCTTTTCTAGCTGCTTTTACTACTTCTTTCTTTTGATCTTCTATAGCTAATTCTACACCTTCTGCTGTTTGTAATACTTCCAATTTTTCTCTTTCTTGTTTGTATTTGTCTCTCGCTCTCTTTACCCTTAATGCTAATTCTTTAATTTCAATTAATTTACTTATCATTTTCATCTCTCCTTTAAATTTTTTATTTTCTATCTTTCTTATTAATTATATTATATGATAGAATAGATAGAAAAGCAAGGAACTTTTCTATCTATTTTTGATATTTATTATTTTACTTCTACTAGTTCCATTATCTCACCTTCATTATTCTTCCACGCTATCAATCCTAAATATTTTTTATCTATTACCTCTTCCGTAAATCCTCTACCTTTTGCGTATCTGTTAAACTCTCTCCAAACACTTTTCATATCTGCCGTTCTCTTTACTATCTTCTTTCTATGTTCTCCATTTACTTGCGCACTGAATACTCTCTTTTTCATTTTCATCTCTCCTTTAAATTTTTTTTTTTTTTTTTTTTTTTTTTTTTTTTTTTTTTTTTT
>Ga0079226_10000921_pt1 | contig 21976 bp, 18 predicted proteins | sample Poulit2014_FD_76345 | JGI IMG/M metagenome (GOLD analysis project Ga0079226, IMG submission 76345) | Agricultural soil microbial communities from Georgia to study Nitrogen management - Poultry litter 2014 | ecosystem: Environmental > Terrestrial > Soil > Agricultural land | place: USA: Georgia... | reverse complement strand
TGCGATCGAACTTTATAATGGCGATCGCCCGCATTTAAGTTTAAATTATAACGCCCCCGACCAAGTCCATCGGGCGGCTTAAATTAATCTATAATCTGTCAACCTATAGCAGGACAAGACCTCTGTATGCATTCATTAGGAATCTTATAATTAATAATAAACGTTACCGTATACTATGGCTGAAGTTTCAACACCTACCGATATGGAAGCGCTAAGCGCTGAGATTGAACAAACAAGTAATTTTATTGAAGATATTTACAGTGAACTAAATAAGGTTATCGTTGGTCAAAAATATATGATTGACCGACTGTTGGTAGGCTTATTAGCTGACGGCCATGTACTGCTGGAAGGTGTTCCCGGACTTGCCAAAACGCTCACTGTTTCTTCACTGGCTAAAGTAATTGATACCGAATTCCAGCGCCTGCAGTTTACCCCCGACCTGCTGCCTGCTGACCTGATTGGTACGCTCATCTATAATCAAAAAAAGGGGGAATTCACCGTTAAAAAAGGCCCGATATTTGCAAATATCATACTGGCTGATGAAATCAACCGGTCTCCTGCTAAAGTTCAGAGTGCGCTGCTGGAGGCTATGCAGGAAAAACAAGTTACCATTGGAGAAACAACCTATCGTCTCGACCGGCCGTTCCTAACTTTGGCTACACAAAACCCCGTTGAACAAGAAGGAACCTACCCTTTGCCTGAAGCTCAGGTAGACCGCTTTATGATGAAGATAAAGATTGATTATCCCAGTGAAAGCGAAGAGCTCGAAATTATGCGCCGGATGGCTCAAACGGCTGAAAAGCAGGCACTTAATCCCGTTACCACTACAAAACGAATTTTGAAAGCCCGTGATGTGGTCGACAAAATATATATCGACGAAAAGGTTGAACAATATATTATAGATCTTGTTTTTGCTACGCGAAACCCTGAGGAGTATGGCATGGATGACCTGCCTGATCTGATAAACTTTGGTGCTTCGCCCCGGGCCTCTATCAACCTGAATTTAGCTGCCCGCGCTCATGCATTTATGCAACATCGTGCGTATGTAACGCCGGAAGATGTTCGTACTATCGCGATGGATGTGCTGCGTCACCGCGTAATTCCTACTTTTGAAGCAGAAGCTGAAGATATTAGCTCTGAAGATCTGATTGACAAAATTATGGGAACTATACAAGTACCCTAATCCCACCTGTTATAGCTGTGGGAAAATATCCACTTGAATTCTGGTTTTTATTTTCTCACAGCCTTTCTATCAGGCCCCTTTGCAAAACCAAGGCCTAATCCTAAACCGAAATCCGAATATCCATTACGATACCGTTAAGTCTGTAAATATTTCAGTTCAAGCCCAGAATGACATTTATAAATAGGCTTTCAATAGGTCTCTGTTACTAAATCGTGGAACGGCCCTGGCCTATCCATCTCATTTCTATATATAGAAAAACTATTTAAATTGTTTAATTTTTTGATATATAGTTTTAAGTAGCCCGCCTCCCTGCAATAAAACAGTTGTTAAAGCTTTGAAACACTCCACTTTGAAAGTAAGTATGCAGAATGGCTCCATTGAATGCCCAGTGCTGTATAGCTCACGCTATAGAATCTTTCCACTTCCCTATTGTACTTAACCCTTCAAAAAAGGCTGAACCACTTACCTGAAAGGCGCTGAAATACTTTCATATAAACCCCTCTTTTGTATGTTGGTGTTTTTGGGCAGAATAAAAATATAGGTATCTCAAAGTGCTTTTAGAATGATATCCCAGGGCTCGGAATTAAAAAAGCAGCTGTCTCCCCTTAATTGTTAGAACCTAAAACAAAAAAGGCTCAGCACTAATCAGCGCTGAGCCTTTTTATTTTCTGCTACCTGCCGTTAAAGCTCAGGTATTACTCTTCTTCATCTGCCGCATCCTCTTCGCCGGATTCTTCAGCAGCTTCCCTCATTCGCTTTGCAGCTTCCGCTTTTTCTTTGGCAGCCATCTCTTCTTTGAGATCAGCCAGACCAGACATTTCACCGAGCGTAGGCGTTCCCGTCTCCGTTTCGGTTTGCTTAGAACGGCTGGATTTGCGTTCTGCAGACTTCGCCCGCTTTACATCCTGATCGCGCTGACTGAGCGTAATGTTTTTATCCTTCTCATCAAGCTCAATAACGTAGGCTTCTACGCTATCACCGTTCTCAAAGTGCTCGGGGGGATTACCGCCAGCTTCGGTTTTACTGGCTGGAATAAAGCCTTCGAGCTCATGGGGCAAGCTTACAAATACGCCCTTATCAGTAACGTTAATAACTTCACCTTCAGCCTTATTAGAGCCGCTGTATTCTTCGGCAAAGGCCTCCCATGGATTCTCTTCAATTTGCTTGTGACCAAGCGTAATTCGGCGATTCTCAAAGTCAATAGCAAGAATCACAACCTCAATTTCTTCATCCTTGTCAATTACCTCATTTGGATGGTTTACTTTCTCCGTCCAGCTGAGATCAGAAATGTGGATGAGTCCGTCAATGCCGGGCTCAAGCTCCACAAACACACCAAAGTTAGTGAGGTTGCGCACAGTTCCCTTGTGCTTGGATCCAACAGGGTAGCGCTTGTCAATATCCTCCCACGGGTCCTTCTCAAGCTGCTTGACGCCGAGAGATATCTTCTTCTCGGGTTCATTAACATTGAGCACCACACAGTCGATAATATCGTTTTTGCTGACCAGCTGTGATGGGTGCTTGATATGTTGTGTCCAGGACATTTCGGAAATGTGGATAAGTCCTTCAACGCCTTTCTCAAGCTCGATAAAGGCTCCATAATCAGCAATAGATACCACTCGTCCCTGGATTCGAATATTTTCAGGATATTTGAGATCAATTTCATCCCATGGATGCGGTTGCAGCTGCTTAAGCCCCAGAGATACGCGCTTACTTTCTTCATCAAAGTCAATAACGGCCACATTGAGGCGCTGATCCAGCGAAACAATTTCGCTCGGATGGTCCACCCGCCCCCAAGAGAGATCCGTAATGTGCAGTAGACCGTCTACACCGCCAAGATCAATAAAGACTCCAAAGTCAGTAATGTTTTTAACCAGTCCTTCAAGAACCTGTCCTTCTTCAATAGTGGAGAGAATTTCTTCACGCTGCTCTTCCAGATCAGACTCAATAAGCGCACGGTGCGAGACCACTACGTTCTCAGCATGCATATTAAGCTTCACCACCTGGAATTCCATCGTCTTGCCGACATAAGCATCAAAATCGCGCACAGGACGCACATCAATTTGGGAGCCTGGCAAGAAGGCGTCAATACCCATAACATCTGCAACCATACCGCCCTTAATGCGACGATTAATAGTTCCTTCGAGCACCTCGCCTGTTTCAGAAGCCCGCTCAATCGTCTCCCAGGCATGCAGGATATCCGCTTTGCGGCGGGAAAGAATCAGTTGTCCTTCTTGATCTTCAACCTGATCCAGGAATACATCAATTTCATCCCCCGGAGTCAGCTCTTCAACTACATCATTGGGAAATTCATTGGCTTGTATAATTCCTTCCGACTTAAAGCCGATATCGACAACAACCACATCATCTGCATCTACTGATACAACCCGGCCTGTAACAATTTCTTTTTCTTCAATTTCATTGAGCGTTCCTTCATACATTCCTTCAAGCTCATGAAACTCCTCATCAGTATATTCTTCTGAGGCCGCCTGTAATTGATCGTACGTAAATGTTTCATCTCCTTCTACGTCGCCTGAAAAAGAGGGGACTTCTACTGGTTCTGTCTCATTCTCATCTGTGGTTTCCACATCAGCAGCTTCTTCTTCAGCTAAGTTGTCTTCCTGCTCAGAAGTTTCCTATTCAGCCAAAGCCTGATCAGTCTCCTCTTCAGTAACTGCTGCTTGCTCTGTTTGTTCTTCTTGTTCTTGTTTTTGTTCGTCTGCCATTCGTTAGTTTAGTTAAAATTACCGCACTCCGGCACCATGATGGGCCAAAAGTGGGATTAGTGTTCACATTATAGTTAAATTGCTATTAATCTGTTCGTTCTTCAATATAGGAACAAATTTGATCAACCTGTTGTTCGAAAGCAAGATTAGTTGTATCAATCCGGATGGCATCTTCTGCCTTTTTTAACGGATCTGCTGCTCTGTTTGCATCTTTATAATCTCGCTGCTCAATACTTTGCCGAACCTCTTTGAGGGTTAATTCCGGATTTTCGGCTTTTTGTTCTTCATATCGTCGACGAGCTCGCTCATCCAAGTCTGCCGACATAAAAAATTTTATATCAGCATCCGGAAAGACTACCGTACCAAGATCCCGCCCTTCGGCTATATAAGCTCCTGCTCGTACAGCCTCGCGCATTAAGTCGTTCACAAAATGCCGCACGCGAGTCATGGCCGCAACCTTGCTCACCTGTTCAGCCACTTCTGACTTGCGCAGCTCATCGTTAACCGACTGCCCGTCAATAGCGGCATGAAAAGTCCGTTTAGAGTATCGAAATGATATTTCTTTGTCCTCTAATAACGTAAAGAACGCATCCTTATTTTCACCGGCCTCCATATATAATAGTGTAACAGCCCGATAAAGCGCACCGGAATCGAGATATTCTATTCCCAAACGGTCGGCAACAGCACGCGCTGTTGAGCTTTTACCAGAGCCAGCCGGCCCATCGATCACTATGATCATAATGGAAAGTCCCCTAACTTAAACTTCTTTTGTTAATTATTCAATGTTTCCTTGTATAATAATACCAGAAATTTTAACTTTGGCACTCCTGAAACGGCGAAGAATAATACAAATAAATTTGAAGAACTGTTAAGAAACTCATAAAAATATATGCCTCAACATAAATCAGCTGTCAAACGCGTTCGTCAAAACAAGAAACGACGTCAGCGCAACCAGCCTAAGCGCTCAAAAATGAAAACATTGGTTAAAAAAGCGCTCAATACAACCGATAAAGAAAAAGCACAATCTGTTGCCAACGAGGCCATATCCTACCTGGATAAGATGGCCGGCCAGGGAATTGTGCACAAAAACTTTGCTGCACGTAGAAAATCTCGCATCGACAAGCATGTAAATAACCTCTGAAATTCTTGATTTGGCTGAATCATTCTCTAAAGCACTTCTTATCATTCTCGATGGTTTTGGAATAGCAGAGAATCCAGAAGTGAGCGCAATTGACCGTGCAGATACCCCCTATATTGATTCCCTTTTTGAGAGCTACCCAAATTCCAAACTTCGAGCAAGCGGAAAAGATGTAGGTCTTCCTCCCGGACAGTTTGGAAACTCTGAAGTAGGTCACCTTAATATTGGGGCCGGCCGCATTGTGCCCCAAGAGCTCGCGCGCGTGAATAGATCTATAGATGATGATTCTTTTTTTAAAAATGATGTGCTCTCAGCTGCGGCTGAAAAGTCCGCAAAGAAAGGACGACTCCACATTATGGGGCTTTTTTCAGATGGAGGCGTTCACAGCACAAACGAACATCTCTTTGCCCTGTTAGAGCTTGCCGATAAAGCCGGTATTGACAACACTTATGTCCATGCTTTTACAGATGGCCGCGATACGGATCCTCATGGAGCGCCTGAATATGTAGAAGAATTCCAAAAATACGCTTCTGAATCCGGGAACGGCCATATTGCTTCTATTGTGGGTCGCTATTATGCAATGGACCGGGACCTTCGCTGGGATCGCACCCAAAAAGCCTATAACCTGCTAACCAAAGGCGAAGGAGAGGCTTTTGATAGCCCGAAAGAGGCCCTTCAGTCTTCTTATGATGAAGACGTGACTGACGAGTTCATTACACCAAAACTGATCGACCAGTCGCCGGAATCCCGCATTCGTCCTGATGATGTGGTCATTTTCTACAATATCCGCGGCGATCGTGCACGGCAAATCACTCGTGCTTTTACGGAAGATGGCTTCGATAAGTTTGATACGGGTCCGGACCTGAATCTCCATTATACCACATTTACCTCCTATGACGATGAATTTGATGTAGAAGTAGCCTATCCTCCGCTGGATATTAACAATACCCTGGGTGAAGTAGTCAGTAGCAATAATTTAAAGCAGCTGCGCATTGCCGAGACGGAAAAATATCCGCACGTTACCTATTTTTTAAACGGCGGCGTTGAGCCTCCTAATGAAGGGGAGGAACGCATGATCATTCCCAGTCCAAAAGTAGCTACTTATGATCTTCAACCCGAGATGAGTGCTCCCGAAGTGGCAGATACGCTTTGTGAACAACTTGAGTCAGATAAATTTGACTTAGGTATCGTCAACTTTGCCAATCCCGACATGGTAGGCCATACCGGAGATATGGATGCGGCGATTGAAGCCGTAGAAACAATTGACCAAAAGGCCAAGCAAGTTGTTGAAACAGCTACGGAACACGATTATAAAATACTCATCATTGCTGATCACGGCAATGCTGACTGCATGATCAAAGAAGACGGCCGTCCGCATACCGCACATACTACGGCCCTCGTGCCCGCTATCATTATTAATGAGCCAGAGGCTCATAAGATATCTGATGGTATTTTAGCTGATGTAGCACCTACCCTTCTCAAGTTTATGGGCGTTGAGCAGCCAGGCGAAATGACCGGAAAGCCTTTATTCTAATCCCGTTACAATACAAGCATATCCTCGCCAATTCCGAGTATGATCCTTTCGAAGATCATTAAATTATCTCCGCAAAAAAACCTCTTTTAGAACCCTTTGCAAATCCCAGGACATCATCCTGAACCCTGATGGCCGGGACAGGTCTTATTCAGAACCTCCTTTTTAATGCCCTAACCCAGAATAGATTCCTGAACATGCCCAACTGCCGGCAGATCAAGTCCGGGATAACGTTTACTATGAAGGGTTTTATAAAAACTCTCTTCAATAACCAGGAAGGGTTTTGCATGCTCTACGAAACCTTAGTACAATAAAGGAGAAGCCAAAATAAAGGTATTCCAAAAGGGCCTACTAAGCAGCCTCTGTACTATAATTATGCCACAGACACAGAATATTTTATACAGATATTCTTTCTCTAAATATATATGGCGCCTTATGGCTATATCCCCCACCATTATTAAAAATGTATTTCAAGTATTTTCAGCGCTGCTGGTGCACATTTCCTTAAAATACAATACATTGTACCATACCTAATATATAAATCTTGGTGTTTAAAATGGATTAGCCTATTTTTAAGTGCTAAGCTTGGCTGTTTTTGGCTTTTCGCTTGCTTTTACACCAAGCCAATACTAATTTCGTAATTGAAGTGAACTAATTTTTCAACGCGCTCGTTTTATAAACTGATAAACAACCCTAAAATCTAAGAGGATTTGTTTTATGGAGGGTAATTTCTCAAGTAAAGTTCGTGATGTTATCCAATTTAGCCGTGAAGAGGCTTTGCGATTGGGACACGATTATATTGGCACAGAACATTTGATATTAGGCATTGTACGCCTCGGAGAAGGAGTAGCCATTAAAATCCTAAAGAACTTAAACTGTGATCTATTTAAGCTAAAAAAGACGGTAGAAGATACCGTGCGCGGCACCGGAGGCTCTGTAAAAGTAGGGAATATACCGCTTACCAAACAAGCAGAAAAAGTACTGCGTATTACCTATTTGGAAGCAAAATTGTACAAAAGCGATACCATTGGAACTGAGCACTTATTGCTTTCGCTGCTGCGTGATGATGAGAATATTGCCGCACAAATATTACAACAATTTAATGTATCCTATGATGCAGTGCGTGAGGAGCTTGATCTCATTATTTCGGGTGATCCGTCCGACAATGACCAGCCGGATGCCCGCTCAGTATCATCGAACCTTTCCTCATCAGAAGGTTCAAAATCATCAGGAAGTTCACGAGAAAAGAAAATGGAAAAATCAAAAACACCCGTACTCGATAATTTCGGCCGTAATCTGACTGAAATGGCTGAAAATGACAAGCTTGATCCTATCATAGGCAGAGAGGATGAAATTAAACGGGTGGCTCAAGTATTGAGCCGCCGTAAAAAGAATAATCCCGTCCTCATTGGTGAGCCGGGAGTAGGTAAAACCGCCATTGCCGAAGGTTTGGCAAGTCGCATCATAGAACACAAGGTTTCGCGGGTGCTCTACGACAAGCGCGTCATTGCCCTGGATCTGGCAGCTCTTGTTGCCGGTACAAAATACCGCGGTCAGTTTGAAGAACGTATGAAAGCAGTGATGGGTGAGCTCGAAAAATCGGAAGGCATTATTCTGTTCATCGATGAGCTTCATACTATTGTTGGTGCTGGCGGAGCAAGTGGTTCCCTGGACGCATCGAATATGCTCAAACCGGCACTGGCCCGCGGCGAGGTTCAGGCTATTGGAGCAACCACCTTGAATGAGTACCGCGAACATATTGAAAAGGATGGAGCCTTAGAACGCCGGTTCCAAAAGATTATGGTCGATCCCACATCGCCGGAAGAGACCGTTGACATTCTTAGCCAGATTAAGACCAAATATGAAGAACATCATAGCGTCAGCTATTCCGAGGAAGCCATAGAAGCCTGCGTATCGCTGACAGATCGATATGTGGCCGATCACTATCTGCCGGACAAAGCTATTGATGCTATGGATGAAGCAGGTGCCCGCGTGCATCTTTCGAATATCCATGTCCCGCAAAATATTATTGACCTGGAGGAAGAAATTGAAGGAACCAGCAATAAAAAGAACGGCATGGTCAAAAAACAGCGTTTTGAAGAAGCAGCGCGCCTCAGGGATAAAGAAAAGCGTCTGAATCAAGAGCTCGAGCAAAAGCAGAAGGAATGGGAAAAAGAATCCCAGGAAATCGTTTATAATGTTGAAGAAAATGACGTATCCCAGGTAGTCGGCATGATGAGCGGAGTTCCTGTCAGCAAGATCAGCGAAAGCGAAAGCAAGAAATTGGTGAAGATGAAAGAAGAGCTTTCTAAGCAGATTATTGGCCAAAACGAAGCCATTGTTAAGCTAACGAAAGCCATTAAGAGATCACGGGCCGGCCTGAAAGACCCAACGCGCCCTATTGGTTCATTTATCTTTTTGGGTCCTACCGGGGTTGGTAAAACGGAAACGGGAAAAGTACTTTCCCAGTATCTGTTTGATAAAGAAGATGCGCTTATTCGCATTGACATGAGTGAATATATGGAGAAGTTCTCCGTCTCACGGCTGGTAGGAGCTCCTCCCGGCTATGTTGGTTACGAAGAAGGCGGCATGCTTACCGAAAAGGTGCGTCGCAAGCCCTACAGCGTAATTCTGCTGGATGAAATCGAGAAAGCCCATCCGGATGTATTCAACATCGTGCTGCAGGTCTTAGATGATGGAATACTTACGGACAGTCTGGGCCGTAAAGTAGACTTCCGAAACACCATCATTATTATGACTTCTAATATCGGTGCTCGTGATATCCGTGACCTCGGGAAGGGAATTGGATTTTCTTCGGACGATGATAAAATGGATTACGACCGGATGAAGTCCACGATCCAGGATGCCCTCAAGAAAGTCTTTAACCCCGAGTTCCTAAACCGTATTGATGATGTCATTACTTTCCGTTCGCTTGAAAAAGAGGATATCTTTCAAATTATTGATATCCTTTCAGACGAATTGTTTGACCGCATCAACGAGCTGGGCTTTTCGGTGGAAATTACCGATGGAGCAAAAGATTTTCTCAGCGAAAAAGGCTTTGACAAAAAGTATGGTGCCCGCCCGCTCAAACGGGCCATCCAAAAGTATATAGAAGAGCCGTTGGCTGAAGAGCTGCTCGAGTCTGAACATCCGGAAAATGGCAAGATTCGCATTAAGATGAATAAATCCCGCGATAAACTCGCTTTTGCCTGGGAGGGTGAAAAGGAGAATAATGATGACAGCAGCCCAAATAATGAAAACAAGGAACAATCGGCACAAGAAGCTAAAGCTTAACATTTAACGCTAAATACATTGAATTAAAAGCGTCGCTGCCCCATACCAGCGACGCTTTTTTTATGGCTAACCTTTAAAGAGTGGCAAGACTCCCCTACCTGATATTAGATTACCGCAAAATCAACCTGACGCATACATAATATTTGAGCATACAAGCCTCTAAATTTCTATCGATTTATTTGTAGATTAGGGCTAATTATAATTTTAGTATACTGTACATGTTTTTCTCGGTCATCATACCCGTTTATAATCGTCCCGAAGAGATTGATGAACTTTTGGAATCGCTTACGCAGCAAAGCTATACGCACTTTGAAGTCCTAATTATAGAGGACGGATCTGATAATGTATGCAAAGAAATAGCAAACAATTATAGCTCGAAGCTTGATATCCGCTATTTTTATAAAGGCAATTCAGGTCAAGGATTTAGCCGAAATTTTGGATTTGAACGTGCAAAGGGGGACTACTTTGTCGTTTTTGATTCGGATTGCCTGATCCCATCCCACTATTTTGAGACGGTCAACAACTATTTAAAAAAGCATCCGATAGATGCTTTTGGCGGCCCGGATCGTGCCCATTCAAGCTTTAGCCCTGTGCAAAAGGCTATCAGCTATGCTATGACCTCTCCCTTGACCACCGGCGGTATACGTGGAAATAAGCGACACGTGGGCACTTTCCATCCCCGAAGTTTTAATATGGGAATCTCCAGAGAAGTTTACGAAAGAACGGACGGATATCACATCACACGCATGGGCGAGGATATCGAATTCAGTATCCGTATTATTGAGAACGGCTTTACCACAGCCCTCATTGAACAGGCCTATGTCTATCACAAACGACGGACCAATCTTGCAGAATTCTTTAAGCAGCTTCACTTTTTTGGCAGAGCACGCATCAATATTAGCCGCTTTTATCCGGAAGAAATTAAGTTCGTCCACCTGATCCCGTCCCTGTTTACTATTGGTTTATTATTTTTTATCAGCCTTCCATTATGGAATATTGGATTGTTTAAAATACTTTTAATACCCTTTTTAGTATTATGCGCACTAATGTTCTTTCACTCACTCATCTCAACCAAAAATATAACCATAGCCTCCCTCAGTGTCCTCACCTCATTTATTCAGCTGACAGCCTATGGCATCGGTTTTTTACAAGAGACATGGTCACAATGGTGGAACTAAATTCATTTATTTTTGTTATTGATTTCAGATCTCAATAATCTTATATTTGAAATCTTTCTGAAAAGAAGTACGGGGAGTGGCGCAGTCCGGCAGCGCATTCGCTTTGGGAGCGAAGGGTCGCAGGTTCAAATCCTGTCTCCCCGACAGATTGTTATCTTAGTTATTTGAAGTACTGATGCACGAAGTGTTTTGAAGTTCAGTATGAATTTTCGGCAGGCTTCGGATGCTTCTATTCTGAGCGCCCGTAGCTCAACTGGATAGAGCAACGGCCTTCTAAGCCGTAGGTTACAGGTTCGATTCCTGTCGGGCGTACTGAAAGATATGGCGACATGGCCGAGTGGTCAGGCAGAGGTCTGCAAAACCTCCTACGGCGGTTCGAATCCGCCTGTCGCCTCAAAAAGATAGACTTCAAAATACGGCATTAATAATCTAATCAATTATCTGATGCCAATATTTATTGAATACTATGCCGCGTTCGTCTAGGGGTTTAGGACGCCGCCCTTTCACGGCGGTAGCACGGGTTCGAATCCCGTACGCGGTACTCATTCGCTGATACCGGTAATCAGAAGATGGCCAGTCAGCGATTATGGAGCTCGTAGCTCAGTTGGTTAGAGCGCCAGGTTGTGGCCCTGGAGGCCGTGGGTTCGAATCCCGTCGGGCTCCCTTTTTTGGCTGTTAATAATAGTGGATAATTCATCTTATCGCTGTGCAGCCTTAATCAGTTTATAAAACTGTTTTTTGTAAAGTCCTATTTGTTAAATACTATGCCGCGTTCGTCTAGGGGTTTAGGACGCCGCCCTTTCACGGCGGTAGCACGGGTTCGAATCCCGTACGCGGTACTTCCCTCTCCCTTTTCCCTTTAGTATATCACCAATTTTTATTTATTAGAGGTCTTTTATAAAATACCTGCTTGCCCAAAGGTACAACTATACTAATGCATCACCTTATTCAACATATTTCGCTATTCTTTCCATCCAGGCTATATAACCCTTGCCATTTATATGCAAACCATCTTCTGTATATTCAGGCTTGAGCTGATCATTCCCGTTGCTCATAAGGGCGAATAAATTGATATAGGTAGCTCCCTCCTTTTTAGCCAGGGTTGCTAATTGCTCATTCACCTCTTTAATTGTATCCGTCTTGTTTACATGGTCCGGAAATTGTGTAAAGTCATTATTTACCGGCAACACGCTTTGTACAAAAACCTTCGTCTCCGGTGAAGCCTCTTTTATGCGATCAACAATCCTGATGATATTACGTACTACATAATCCGCCGATCTTCCTCCTGCCAGATCATTTACTCCAATCATCAAAAAAACCTTGGCCGGATGCGATTCAGTTACTTCATCCAGCCTGTAGAGCACACCATCTGTAACATCGCCGGAAATGCCCCTGTTCTTTATTCGCTGGCTGCCGAAGTATTCTGCCCATTCATTGCCATCTGTTATGCTATCACCCAGAAAAATAATTTCTTTTTTCTCATTCGGTAGCAATTCAAAAAGGTTTTTCCGGTGATAATAATAGGCGCTATAATCCGGCTTTTTCTTTTCTTGCTGTGCAAACCCCTTGTTCGCCGGAAAGACCAGCCCTACCAATAACACGAGCGAAAGTATATGTTTTAATTTTTTCATCACATCATTTGAATTATTTAAAGTTAATTTTTAGGGCACCTTGAAGAACGGACTCTCCGTTCTGATTTTAGCACTTAAATGCCATTAAGGCGATCAGCAGCAATGATATTCACCATCAAAAACTGGAAGGACGCGTTTATAAAAAAATTCAAGGGTCTCTATTATTGAGTACTACATAGTTAATAGCTTATTTCTTCATTTTCAAGCTATCGAGCTATTTTATTCCTTTCTTTTCTGTGCCAGTGCATAAACACCAGTGCCTTTTTCATTATCATCACGCATATCCAGCTTCATTAAGATGAGACCTACCGGCAGCGTAAATATATAGTATATAGCCATGATCGGAAGAGCCCACAGCTTTATTTTATTCATCCAGAGCATTGGGTGTTTAACAAGCAGCTCCCAAGCTAAATGCCCTTTGGATCCGTAAGTGTAGGCCACCTCTACGGGCTGTAGACCCGTGCCCTCCAGTTTCTGCTGAATATCTTTTTTTGAATAACCAATCCGTGCATGTTCATCAACGAAAGTCTCATCACCTCCGGCATCTTCCTCTGAGTAAATGGATGGCGAATGCATCAAAAAGTAACCGCCCGGGCGAAGTGCACGATAAACATTTTCCATCACCTGTTCATCTTCTTCAATATGTTCCAGTACATCAATGCAGATTGCAAAAGAGAAATCTCTATCAAAGTCGAGATCTAATAGGTCCATTTCTTCAAAGCAAATTCGTCCTGCCTGAACCTCATCAATAAAATATTGTCTGGAATCATTTAAATAATCTGTTTTAACATCTACAGACTTCACTTCTACATTAGAAAATTGCTTAAGGATAAACCGATCATATTGACCAAAGCCGGAACCGGCATCCAATAATCTCCAGCGGTCTCGTAAATCCAGCTTTGAACCATACTGCTTTAAAATCTTCCGTACATACCAGCTTCGCAGAAAGAACATATCCAGCATCCAGTAGAAAAGAGTCCTTAGCCAAGAACTATTACCAACAATATCTGCGAACCGGTCCTTCACCGGATCATATGCAATGCGACTCATATATTAGGTTTTGAATTAGTAATAAGATATGCTTTACAATGAAATTGGTGGATTAATAGCTAAATCATATTCCTGATATTGGGCTTATTACGCTTTTCACTCTGCTTTTGGATCAACTCGCCCAGAAATCCTATAGAAAATATTTGTGCTCCCAGTACTATCAACATTACACCAAATAACAGAAGGGGACGCCCACTCAAATGAGCACCATAAACCAATTTATCGATCGTCAAATAGAGGTTAATCAAACCACCGATAAAAAGGAATAAAAAGCCAAGTGTTCCAAAAAAATGCATGGGCTGTTGTAAATACCGTTTAACAAATAGCAAGGTTAGCAAATCCAGGAAGCCGTGCATAAAGCGAGAGATCCCAAACTTTGTCTGGCCATATTTGCGAGGATGATGCTTAACAACCTTCTCGCCAATACGATCATATCCTGCGAGTTTAGCTAAAAAGGGAATATAGCGATGTTGTTCTCCATACAGATATATACTGTCAATAACTTCACGCCGATATACTTTTAGACCACAATTAAAATCGTTTAGCCCAATACCGGTGAACATTGATGTGACTTTGTTAAAAAGTCGTGAGGGAATTATTTTTGTTAAAGGATCGTGGCGTTCCTTTTTCCAGCCGCTGACTAAATCCAAATTCTCTTCTTTGAGTTGTTGGAGCATTTGTGGAATTTCCCTGGGATCATCCTGCAAGTCCGCATCCATTGTAGCTACATAACGCCCTCTTGCGTTCTCAAAACCAGTCTGCAGCGCCGGGCTTTTACCATAGTTGCGCTGCAGCTGAATTCCTTTTATATGCTCTTTATCAGCACACAGCTTTTCAATGACTTTCCAGGACTGATCAGATGAACCGTCATCAACAAAAATAACTTCATAGCTCGGTATTTTGGCAAGAGCATCACCAAGCAAACGCACAAGCTCTTTTAGTGATGCCTCTTCGTCATAAAGCGGTATTACCACGCTTAGTATTATATCCGGCTGCTGTAAATTTTGTTCAGACAAAATCTTATTACTTATTTTATCGCAAAGAGTTAGAAAATATCCCTAATAACATGTATTATTAAGAGCAAAGATACACTTTTAGATTTGCTATGAAAAAACTTTATTATTCAATAGGCGAGGTCAGTGAAATTACGGATGTGGATGCCCATGTATTGCGTTACTGGGAATCAGTCTTTGATGAGCTGAGTCCAAAGAAGAACAAGGCCGGCAATCGTACCTACAAAGAGAAGGACATTGAGACCATAGTCAAGCTCAAAGAGCTGGTTCAGAAGAAAAAATACAGTACAAAGGGTGCTCAGCAAGTGCTAAAGCAACAAGGTGAGGCAAGCAGCACAGGGGATAATGAGGTACCTGTTAGCCTCAAAAAGGATCTTAAAGAGATGCGTGTTTTTCTGAAGAACTTGCTGAAAAGGTTATAGTTCCAGCCCCTTACCAGGTGCTGTACTTCATCCGAATATTCGTAATTATTTACAAAAAGGTTTTTCTATGTCACTTTCAGCGCTATCTCTCGGTCCATTTCATCTATATACTATTGAAACCGGACGTTTTCGGCTTGACGGAGGTGCCATGTTCGGGGTAGTTCCCAAAACGCTGTGGGCGCGCCAGATTGAGGCTGACTCTAATAATCGCATCCCCATGGCTATGCGCTGCCTGCTCATCCACTCCAAAAACACCGACCGAACCTATCTAATTGATAACGGATGCGGCACTAAGTTCAACGATAAGATGGAAAGTATCTATCAGCTGAATCATAACCACAGTAACCTGCTTCATTCGCTGGACTATCATGGTTTTAAGCCTTCGGATATTAGCGACTTAATACTCACACATCTGCACTTTGACCACTGCGGCGGCACAACTTATTACGATGACGACGGAGAACTCCGCCACCGGTTTTCTAATGCAAACTATCATGTGCCCAAAGAGCATCTAAAAACAGCAACAGAACCCAATGCTCGTGAAAAGGCCAGCTTTCTTCGGGATAACATCCAGCCTATTGCACAATGGGGGAAGCTGAATTTAGTGGATGAGTATCACAGCTACGAGTCCGGCCTGGAAGCTATGCCTGTCAATGGGCATACTACCAGTCAACAACTGCTTAAAATAGAAGCTGAGGGCCAAACCATTATTTACGCAGCCGATCTCATTCCTACGCATGTCCATATTCCTTTGCCCTGGATAATGGGCTATGATATGCGGCCTGTTGATACGCTTAACGAAAAAGAGCCTTTTCTGGATCAGGCCATTGCAGAAAATTGGTACTTGTATTTAGAACATGACGCAAAGGAGGAGGTAATTACTATAACGAAGGAAAATGGAAAATATGCCGTTGATGATCGGCTACTACTGAGTGATATACTATAGCCTATACCTATAAAACTTCACTGGCTCAGCGTATCCCCTGCTCATCAAGTTAGATCCATCTGCTGTTTATGGCTCATAATAAATCCTCTTTTAGCGAAACGTTTAAAATACGTGCCACCGAAATAGATCAGGCTCAAAAAGCAACCCTGCCGGCCCTTTGTAATCTACTGCAAGAAGCGGCCGGTAACCATGCACACCAGCTCCAGTTTGATATTACGGACCTACAACGCAACAAGCTAACTTGGGTACTGCGCCGCCTGCACATTCATATCAGCCGCTTTCCCTACTGGAGAGACTCCATAACCATAGATACCTGGCACTCAGGCAGTGACGGACTGCGAGCATATCGCGATTTCATAATTAGAGATAAAGATGGAAAAGAGATCGGAAAAGCACTCAGCTACTGGCTGATACTGGATATTAAAACCCGAAGGCCCCGGCGCATTCCGGATGATTTAAAGGCTCATATTCCTGATGATACTGAACATGTATTGCCCTTAAGTAAACCCCATTTCAAGACTATCGATCATATAGAAACACAGCATTCCTTTAATGTCCGACAATCTGATCTGGATATGAACTGGCACGTCAATAATGTGCATTATATCGAGTGGATGATGCAATGCCTTCCTGGGGATTTACAGCCGACTGATATCGAAATCCATTTTGTGGGTGAGGCCATTCAAGACGACCCCATCATTGCTTCCGGTTATTCAAAGGATGAAGTTTATCGGATACAAATTCACCGCGAAAGTGATCAAGAACCGCTGGCAAGGGCCTGTATTAAATAAAAAAGGCACCCCTTTTTGATGGTAATGCCTTTTAAAATTTACAGACTCTTTATCATGCATTTAGTCCCATTTCGGGGCAAAACTTGGATTTACCAGTCGTTCTGATTTATCCAGCTGATCAATGTGGTTAAAGTCTTCATCTTCAAGATAGAAGTCAAAGATATCAATATTTTGTTCTATATGATCTTTACTGCTGGCCTTTGGAATAGCAACCACATTTCCCTGTTCTATGAGCCATCGCAGTGCTATCTGCGCAGCTGTTTTACCATATTTATCAGCTATATCTCTCAACTCATCGCTTGTATTTACTTTGCCCTGTGCCAGCGGCGCATATGCCGTTAACATAATATCATTATCTATAACATAGTCAAGCATATCCAGCTGATCGATGAACGGATGAAATTCCACCTGGTTGCAAAATATTGGTGCTCGTATTTCATCATTAACATGCTTGAGCATAGATAATGGAAAGTTGCTCACTCCAATATTCATTGCCTTTCCCTGATCGCGCAGCACCAGCATTGACTCGATAGTTTTTCGTAAGTCATACTGGTCGTTGGGCCAGTGAATCATCAGCAGATCCACATAAGGAGTATCCATCTGCCGAAGACTTTCCTCAGTAGTCTGCAATACATCATCAGCCTCCAGATTGGTATGCCATATTTTGGTAGATAAAAATATATCTTCGCGGGGTACATTGGATATGTTCATTGCCTCACCAATCTCCCGTTCATTCTTATACATCTGGGCCGTATCAATATGTCGATAACCCAAATCAAGCGCCATCCGAACAGCCTGTTCACATTCGTTACCGTGCATTCTATAGGTTCCGAAACCTATCTCAGGGACTTCCATCCCTTGTATATTTTCATATTGCATTTTTATAAAAAGAAGTACTCCGTTTTTTTGATTAAAAGCAATGAGTTGCTTTGTGTATTGTAATAAATGATAAAATATAGAAAGTAGACCGATTCTAAAAAAATATTATGGAAACGCGTTTATCAGTTAAATATAGCAGCAAATCGCCCCCTATCATAGACGGAGACTACTGAGAAGACGTGCCTCCATCGCTCAGTGGCCGGTGCAGTCCGCCTTCCAGGGTAGACAGCGCCTTATTCTGATAAAAACATAGTTCTATCCGTTAAACACGTTATAGGAAGCCTTCGTTAGTCAATAAGGGAGCTTTAAAATACCTGTGAATTGTCCCCTGCCTTTCCTAAAGCCTTAAGAGGATTTAGAAGGATGTATCCCCCAAAGTTACCTAATCAATGTTATTCTTCGAGTAAAAACTTCCTTTCCTGCCTCAAGTTTGGCAATATACATTCCGCTGGGCATATTAGCAGCATTCCATGCAATGTCCAGATCATTGGTATGCAACCCAGCTCTTTTAAGCTCTTTTTCAATGAGTGTAGCTACTTTCTTTCCAATCATATTCCAAACAGTAAGACTCACTACCGCTGTGCTGCTGAGTTCATATGGTATCATAGTTATAGAAGCGAAGGGATTTGGGTAATTTGGTTTCAAATTTGCCTGAGGAACGTTCAAATCCAACGTATCTGCTGTTGATACTTCTTGTTGTATAGGCGAAATAAGCAATGAAAAACGGTTGGCCGCCCTACCATTTCGCAATGACATTCCGGAACTATTACCGGATTGAATATCCAATTGTGAAATCCCAGACCTGCTAAAAGAATATGAAGAGTAGTTTTTTAAATCCACTATTTTGTTTTCCAAACGATCAATAAGTGCGAGTTTCCATTTTTCAATTTGCTGTTCGTGAACCTGCCAACTAAAAGTCATCTCCTTATGTACATCCGCAGCCAAAATTAAGAGTGGTATCTCCAGCTGCTCGTCCAATTCTAACGGTAACGCACTTTTGCTGATTTTTTCCCCGGTACTGAGCATGCTCAACAGCTTTAAATCCTTTTTATGTCCCCCCTTTGGTTCATATACATCCAGTGGATCGGCTCCTACCTTCCCGTTTTTACTAAATACTACGTCAAAGATATCTTTTATTCCTCCATTAGACAATGTGATATTTAACCGCTGTGGGCTTTCTGACCTATTCTGGCCCTGTAGAACATACAAACTGTTTTGAACTAAGCTTGCTTTCTTAGTGCTAAGTTTTTCACCAAACGCCGACCCTGCATTTTTTTATCTAATCGAGCACCTGCATGAAGATAGCCTACTTTCTCCCAAAATCCCTTAAATATATCGTCAGTTATTAGCTGTAAACTATTTGAGGGGTTTTGTGAATTTACAGGATTCAAAATGCTAATAAATTCGTTTTCAGGGTAATTATTGTCCCCTTTTTCAAATAGTTTATGGCTCTCTTTATTCAAGCTAACTGGAGTTCCAGGGATAACCGGAATTGAGACCAAATCGGACTTAGATATAACTTCCTTTAAGCCTAAAATAAGCCCTAAATATAACATTAACCCAATTCGTAGCGTGGTCCTCATTTACTAAACCTTGTTTGTCTAAAGGATCAGATCTATATGTACATATATTATTGAGTATAAAACAATAACTCAATTACCTTACATATACTTGTATCTTATCTTCAATCTAATGGCACGAAGCTTTGATTATCTGTTAAATTAAATAGCATCAAAAAATACTGACTATATCAGTTATCTATATTTTCATACAATTCGCTTACCCGGATTATTCATCCTCAAAATGTTTTTCACCAAGCAGCCCTTCCGAATGTGCCACCGCTACCGAGACCGCCGCATCCCCCGTAATATTCAACGCTGTCCGGCACATATCTAAAATCCGGTCTACCCCCAGTATAAGGGCAATTCCTGCTACCGGCACCTGTATAGCCTGTAGTACAATCACCAGCATAATAATACCCGCACTCGGCACTCCGGCCGTTCCGATAGAAGCCAGTGTGGCTGTAAGTACAATAGTGATTTGCTGGGCTATGGAAAGGTCAAGACCCAGTGCTTGTGCAATAAATACTGCTGCAACAGCCTGGTAAAGGCTGGTCCCATCCATATTTACAGTAGCCCCAATAGGCAATACAAAGCTGGAAACCTCTTCATCTATTCCGACATTATTTTCCATACAATCCATTGTCACCGGCAAGGTAGCGGAGCTGGAGCTGGTACTGAATGCTACTAATACGGCCGGACGTATAGCACGAAAAAAGTCGGTAAACTTCATATCGCTAAAGAGCCTAAACAAGCTTGAATACACAATCAATGCGTGCAGCAGCAATCCTACAATTACGGTTAAGCTATACCATCCCAAAGCGCCCAGTAAATCCAGCGCGCGTGAAAGGTCATCTCCGGCCAAGTCCACAATCACAGCTGCCATGAGCGCAAAAACACCGTATGGGGCAATAAGCATGACAAAGTCTACAATCTTAATGATCACCTCATTCAGGGAATCGAAAAACTTGATCAGTGCTTGCCCCTTTTCATCTGGTATCTGAATAATTCCAATTCCAAATAAAATAGCAACAAAAACAACCTGCAGCATATTTCCGTTATCAGCCGCAGCTGAAAATATATTCTGTGGTACAATGTCTACCAGAAATCTGAGCGGCGACTCTTCTCTGACCTGCTTGGCAGCCTCGGTAGATCCTTCAAGATTCTCCTGATAGCCAGACATCAGCTCCTTTTGGGTCTCGGGCGGCAAAAAATTACCGGGCTGAACCACATTAACTATGGTTAGGCCAATCGTTATCGCTAAAATAGTAGTTACAATATAAAAGCCTACCCTTTTACCACCCATTCGCGATAGTTTGGCCATATCATTTAAACTCGTCACACCCACAATAAGTGAAGCAAGTACCAGCGGTACGGCAATAAGCTTCAGTAGGTTAATAAAGATCGTACCAATGGGCTTAATATAGTTTATGGTAAAACTTACAAGCCCTAATATGCTGGCCGTCAGTCCCCAGACAAGTCCAAGGATTAGGCCAATAATAATTTGCCAGTGTAACTTTTCATACCACTTTTTCATAAAATAATGATCTTTAATATTATGGCTGCCAGTGCACCAGCTCCGGTAGATATGGCATTTACCATATTATTGTTGAACATAATTTGAAGATCAATTATGGGAACCACTATGGGCGAATCATTTTGCTGGAGGGCAGCCCCAAGAAAAGAATCGAGCATACAACCCAGTGCTCCGGCAATAAAAATAAAAAAGAAGGCTATCAGCGGAAGTGACAAAAAGAAGCTGCTTAAAGCGGCTATGACCAGACTTCCCGCCAATGCCCAGTACGTACCCTGCAGGCTTAAACCTCCATCCATTCCGGGAGAAACCGATTCAAAAGTTGTAATAAGGTAAGTGGAGTCAGGATTTTGGCTACGAAGTTCTGAAGACCAGGTATCCGCCGTTGCTACAGCAATAGCAGCCAAGGCACCAATCAGAAAACCAGATTCATTTGTAATACCATATAAAAGCAAAAATACGGCCACCCAAAAGCCGTTAGCCCAGACTTGTAATCCGTTTCTTCGTACTGCATCTTCGGCCGGCGACTCACTGATATTAGATATTGCGGAGCTACTTATAAAAAAGAATAACATAATAAGCGCGGTGGGCCAGCCGCCTATACCATAAACTATGGTGCCGGCAATTGTAGCTGAATATAACCCATCAAGGGACAATTGGTGGGTTAAAAAGGCTGCTAAAGATACAATAAAAGAGAAGAATAATCCTAAACCAACTTGACCGTATAGAGAACCATTACTGGCTGTTATTGAGAAAATAAAGATGGCTGCAAAGGAAAAGAAAACATTGAGCTTACTATCCACGATATATTAGGATTAATCAGAAGCAATTGAAGAAGTGTGGCTGTGCTTGAGAATAGCCACTATTACCCCAACATATCCGGCCATAATGACAATCGGAGAAATATACAGCGAAATAAAACCATATACCTCATTCTCAATATTCATTGCTGTAAACCCGGCAATTACCAGCAGTAAGGATACTGCAAGTACCTTATAGTTCCAGGAATCGAAAATCATTGGATTAGATCGGCCTCGTTTCCTATGCTTCCTTGATGCCATAATATAAATTCCTAAATTTAAGATAACTTTTCTGAAAAATTGT
>Ga0079226_10000920_pt1 | contig 21978 bp, 17 predicted proteins | sample Poulit2014_FD_76345 | JGI IMG/M metagenome (GOLD analysis project Ga0079226, IMG submission 76345) | Agricultural soil microbial communities from Georgia to study Nitrogen management - Poultry litter 2014 | ecosystem: Environmental > Terrestrial > Soil > Agricultural land | place: USA: Georgia... | reverse complement strand
CTTCTAATAATTGGGTTCCTTTTAATGTGATTGATCCAAAAACTTCTTCTCCTTCACCCATTTCAAGTGAAAAATCACGTTGTACAACTAGATTTTTATTTATCCAGATAGTAGATGTTAGCCCATCCGGGATATAAAGTTCATCCATATTTTCAAGCACTTCTTCTAAACCATCTTCATATTCTTTTATAAAATCTTCTACACTATATTGAGCAGTGGCGTTGACAGCTTCACCTAAGTTGCCAAAATCATATAATTTTTCAAGTCCTTCTTTAATATGTTCATCATTTTTCATTTTTTCGAATAGGGAGGAAAGAATGTCTTTTACATCTTCTTCTGACAAATGCATCGTTAATTTTTCTGCATTGATGGATTCACCTTTTACAGTGATACTATCTTTATCAGATTGAAAGGCATCTTCCGGTAATTTATCATAAATCATTGGTAAATATTCATCTTGAAAATACCCTTTATCCTCTTCAGAATAGAAGCCTTGCATCCATTCAAAAATAGTATCAAAATCTATTTCGAAATCTTCATCGGTAGAATAAGGGTCTACTGAGTGGAAGATATAACCTACATCTTCTTCCTTTATTTGTAAAGTTTCATCTAAAAAAGGATAATCCATTAAAAATTCATCTGACGTTAAGTAATAATGAATACCATCAATTTCAATTCCTGCAATATTACCTGCGATGCCTCCTGAAACAACTTTATTGTCTAAATCGGATGCCGTTGTTATTGTTAGACTAGAGTTATTAATGATTTGTTCCGGACTAAATAATCCTGCTGAAAAATTTGTTCCCCCATCAAACTGAGCTGAAAATTCATGGGATGCTTCCACTGGATTATTTTTCTTCTTTTCATTCCATTCTAATTCGTGGCCAAAACGTTGTTCAATTTGATCCATAATAAACTCTGATGATTTCTTTTCGGCTAAAAAGTACTTTTCTTTCTCTGACTTGTTTAAGAATGCATATGTAGTAATTCCAGCACCAATAATTAATATAATAATAAGAATGATAGAGATTAGTCGTTTTGAGCCACCACCTCCTACTTTATTTTGTTGCTTTGAAGTTTCATCCATTTTTTTACCCCTTTCATTTGAATTAATACATAATAAAAGTTTAACTTTAAATCATATGTATATGAATTCATTTTATACCACTTATGAAAAATACAGTCAAATCGTTACAAATTTTTAAAAGATGTATATAGTTCCAAAAGCCTATCGTTAACAAAGTATCTATTTATTAAAAGTAGTTCTTTTTTACCGAGAAAGAGAAAAGTTTATAACAAAAGATGAAAAATATGGAGTGGGAATTAATAATTCACTAGAAAATTGGGTCTAAAGTTATGTTTTGATTAAAAAGAAGGTTAGAAGTGAGAATAAAATAAGCCTTCAAAAATCAATAATTTAAAGGCTTATTTTTCGTCTTTTCGAAAGTGGTAGTTTTAGAAATATCAAACATGGGTAAATGAATTTTCAAAGGTGTCCTAATTTTAAAGTGAGGTAGATTCTTCCTTAACACCTTGTTCCAAAGCATCAATCATAGACTGTTTATCTTGTTCTTTTGACTGTTTCCAGATTAATTCAAATAAGACTCCTAATCCTGGTAACATTTTTTCTTCTCCATTTTGTATTGCATCTACTATAGTTTCCTCTAGCTCAGAGTGATCATTAGAGGAAATATTAGAGAGAATTGCTTTTCGTAAATCGAGGTTCATTTAAGACCATCCTTTCTGTAATTTAAATTTTACTATATATAGTTTGACCATTGATGAATAAAGTATGTATATTAAACAAGAATAGATAAATGAAGGATGAATAAATTGATAACATCAACACAAAATGAACAAGTAAAGAAATGGAGAAAGTTACATAAGCGAAAAGGTCGCGAAATGTCAGGCCATTTTATGGTTGAAGGGTTTCATCTTGTAGAAGAAGCTTGCCAAAGTAATTGGAATGTAATAGAAATAATATTACAGGAAAACATCGAACTCCCTTCATTTTGCCAAAAACATCCATATAGTTATGTAAGCGAAAAGGTGTTTGCTCATATCTCTCAAACTAAATCACCACAAGGAATTGCCGCAATAGTTAAGATGAGACAAACAGAGTCAAAATCGAGTTCAAGGGTTTTATTGGTTGATGCAATCCAGGACCCTGGAAACCTTGGGACAATTATAAGAACTGCTGATGCAGCGGGATTTCATTCCATTATTTTAGGAAATGGCACGGTTGATGTCTATAATGATAAAGTTATCCGTTCTACTCAGGGTTCCCTTTTTCACGTTGCGATTTCTCAGGGGAATTTAAACAACATAATACCGAATCTCCAACAGGATGGTTTTACAGTTTGGGCATCGGCTTTAGAAGACGCTAAAATTTATAATCAAGTAGAACGGCAAGGGAAAACTGCATTAATTGTTGGTAATGAGGGTTCCGGCATTGATAATTCTTTAATAAAAAAAGCTGATATCATTGTAAAAATACCGATTCATGGACAAGCTGAATCACTCAATGTAAGTATTGCTGCAGGAATACTCATGTACTACATAAACAGTTAACCCTTGAAATAAAATTTACTTTTATCTATAATCTATATAAAAGTATGTTAAATAGTTATAAGCTATGAAAGAGACCGTGACAATTCAAAGTTGTGGGTAAGGGAGGATATGCCATAGACTGAGAGCATTTCCGCCACATCAATTGTTCATATTTCACTCTGGAGCTGACACTTAGACCTTAAGTACCTTAAGTAAAGGTGTTCCGGATAAAAAATCCGTTAGCAAATGAAAGTTGGATGCATTTAGTATGAAGTGTGTCAACAAGGGTGGTACCGCGAATAATAGCCTCGTCCCTTTTTTGGGATGAGGCTTATTTTTATTGGAAAATAAATAGGAGGTTGAATGGTGAATGAAGGATCAATTACATTCTTTACGTGAAGAAGCGATTAAGCAAATTGATGAAGCGAAAGATGTTAAACATCTTCAAGATTTAAGAATATCTTATTTAGGAAAAAAAGGATCGCTTACAAGTATTTTAAGAGGTATGGGTAAGCTTTCTAAAGAAGAACGTCCTGTGATTGGAGAAATTGCGAATAAAGTAAGGCAATCCATTACCGAAAAACTGGATGAGAAAAAAGAAGAATTTGAACGTATTCAGTTAGAGAAAAAATTAGCAGCAGAATCAATCGATGTAACTTTACCAGGACGTCCTGTGAAATCAGGTGGTCCTCACTTATTAACAAAAATCATTGAGGAAATTGAAGATTTATTCATTGGTTTGGGGTACGAGGTAAGAGAAGGTCCGGAAGTAGAAACGGATTATTATAACTTTGAAGCATTAAATTTACCAAAAAATCACCCAGCAAGAGATATGCAGGATTCGTTTTATTTAACAAATGACCTTTTACTACGAACACATACATCACCTGTTCAAGCCAGAACGATGCAAAAGTATGAGGGAAAGCAGCCTGTAAGAATGATTTGCCCCGGTATTGTTTACAGGAGAGATGCTGATGATGCAACACATTCACATCAATTTACGCAAATCGAAGGGTTATATGTTGATAAGAATGTCCGAATGAGTGATTTAAAAGGAACGCTCAACATATTCGCTAAGAAAATGTTTGGCGAAGACCGTGAAATCAGACTTAGACCAAGTTTTTTCCCTTTTACTGAACCTTCTGTGGAAATGGATATTTCTTGTAAAGTTTGTGAAGGTGAAGGATGTTCCGTCTGTAAAAAAACAGGATGGATTGAAATTTTAGGAGCTGGAATGGTGCATCCAAAAGTGCTCTCTATGGCAGGTTATGACCCAGACGTTTATACTGGTTTTGCTTTTGGGATGGGGCCAGACCGTATCGCGATGCTGAAATATGGAGTCAATGATATAAGACAGTTTTATATGAATGATGTTCGTTTCTTAAAACAATATCATAATGCATAAGGAGGATCTTACATGTTAGTATCATTAAATTGGTTACAAAACTATGTAGATATAAGTGATGTAAGTACAGAAGAACTAGCTGAGAAAATTACGAAGTCTGGTGTAGAAGTAGATGGAATTAATTATATTGCAGAGGAAAGTAAAAATCTTGTTGTAGGCTATGTGGATGCCTGTGAACAACATCCGAATGCAGATAAATTAAATCTTTGTCAGGTTGATGTAGGCGATGAAAAGCTGCAAATTATTTGTGGAGCTCCAAATATAAGTCAAGGGCAAAAGGTAATTGTTGCTAAACCTGGAGCTGTTTTGCCTGGGAATGTAAAAATTAAAAAGGTTAAATTACGTGGTGTTGAGTCGAATGGTATGATTTGTTCTTTACAGGAAATTGGTATTGATGAAAAATATGTGCCAAAAGATGTTGCAGATGGAATCTTTGTTTTCCCTGAAGATGTTGAAGTTGGAGAAAATGTTAAAGCCTTATTAAATTTAAATGATGCCGTGTTGGAATTTGACTTGACTCCAAATCGTGCAGACTGTTTAAGTATGATGGGTGTTGCTTATGAGGTAGCAGCTATATTAGATCGAGATATTAAATTCCCAGATGAAACGGTAGAAACGATTGATGACAAAGCGGAAAACTATATTTCAGTAGATGTAGAAAATGCTGAATTAAACCCTTACTATGGTGCTTTTATAATTAAAAATGTAAAGGTGAAGCAGTCTCCTATATGGCTTCGTAACTACCTAATCGCGGCTGGAGTTCGACCAATAAACAATGTAGTAGATATTACAAATTACGTCTTGCTTGAATATGGTCAACCATTACATGCTTTTGACTATGATAAACTAGACTCGAATCAAATAGTCGTTCGCCAAGCAAAAGAAAATGAGAAAATGATTACATTAGATGGTGAAGAAAGAACTCTTGCAAAGAAGGATCTTGTTATTACCAATGGAAAAGAGCCAATTGCTTTAGCCGGGGTAATGGGCGGAGCAAATACGGAAGTTAGTGATGAAACTTCTACTATTTTACTAGAAGCAGCTTATTTTGATTCTTACACAGTACGTAAAACGGTTACCGCAACAGGTCTTCGAAGTGAAGCAAGTACTCGTTATGAAAAAGGAGTGGATCCCAACCGTGTAAAACGCGCAGGATTAAGGGCGTGTCGACTTCTGGAAAAATATGCGGATGGAGATGTGTTGTCAGGTTGTGTTGAGTTTGATGAGCTTGATCATTCTAGTAAAACGGTAAATATAAATCAGAAAGAGATTAATAAACGTTTGGGTACAGACATTAGCAATGAAGAAATTAGTGAAATTTTAAGGAAGTTACGTTTTGATTTTAAACAAGATAATGAAGATTTTGAAGTGATTGTCCCGACCCGCCGCGGAGATATTACAATTTTTGAAGATATGCTGGAGGAGATTGCAAGAATTTATGGGTATGATCATCTAGCTTATACACTGCCACAGGGATCATCAAGACCGGGCGCCCTTACTGAAAGACAGAGACTTAAGCGTGAGATAAAACGTTTTATGCAAGGTATTGGCTTGTCTGAGACTGTAACCTATTCTTTAACAAATAAATCATTTGTCAGCAAGCTTATTAGTCCGGAAATTCAGGCAAAACAACCAGAGCCTGCTCATATTGCAATGCCGATGACGGAAGACCATTATTATTTACGTCTAAGTCTTTTGCCAGAGATGTTAAAGTCATTAGCGTATAATTTAGCGAGGAAACAGACTGATTTAGCTTTCTTTGAGTTGGGGACAATTTTTGTAACAGATGAAGGAGTCTTAACAAAGCAACCAGAGGAAAAAGAACGTCTGGCAGGTGCTTTAACAGGACATTGGTTAATTCATGAATGGCAGCAAGAGAAAAAGTTAGTTGATTTCTATGTAGTGAAGGGAGTTATCGAAGGTTTATTTGAATTTTTAAAGATTGAGGTTGAGTACAAACGATTAAGTCATCCTGATCTACATCCTGGAAGAAGTGCAGAGATACTTTATAAAGGAAAAACAATTGGATTTCTGGGACAGCTTCATCCTCAATTAGAAAAAGAAATGGATTTGAAAGAAACGTATGTTTTTGACATAAATATGGACGAAATATTGGATGCTTATGAGGGTACTCCTTCATTTACCACTATACCTAAATATCCGGCTATTGCTAGAGATGTGGCATTTGTGTTGGATGAGGAGGTTCCTGCTGCCGATGTTCAAAACATGATCGAAGAACTTGGATCTCCTTTGGTTAAAGATGTCCATGTATTTGATTTATATAAAGGTGATAATCTTCCAAAAGGGAAAAAATCCGTTGCTTATAATTTAATTTATCAAGATACCCATAAAACATTAAAAGATGATGAAGTGGAAAAATCTTTCCAGGAAATCATTCAAACGGTTAATGATAAATTTAACGCATACGTACGTTCATAACGAATTAAACTACAAACACCAGGCTAAAATAAACCTGGTGTTTTTTCTATACCCTTTTCGTAAGTTTGATTGCATTTTTTGTAACAGGAGATATAAATTGTGCACTATTTGGGTCTGAAATTTTTCATTCTCTAAAAGATGAGTGCTAATCCAACGCTGCGGAAATATACTACGCTAGATTGTAATTATCTAACTTCTAATCTTGTTGATACTTTGGATATACGATATTGGAATAGCTACTCATCAAAGTAAGTCTTTATAAGATTTTTCTTATGGTCTGTAACTAATAATTAATCAGAAAGTTAATACAAGCGAAGTATTCTGCCGCAGCGAAGGCAAAGCACTCAACCATTATTGAAGGTAAAAACGAAATTTCATTATTGGACAGTTTATGGAAACTACCTATTTGGGAATGGTCTTATTCAATTAGCCTTATAAGTATTTTTTCGTTTTGTTGTATTGGTAATTTTAAAATATGTTGTGACATAGCTAACCTCCATTTCAATAAAAAACTATAATAAAAGGAGTATGTTTAAGGAATTATATGATTTAAAAATGATTTTTAACTATCTTAGTTTCTAAATAAGGCGCTTCATGTTAAAATATAGAAGAATACTACTGCATAATTTAACGTTTTAAAATAAACTTATGAATAACGTTTTGATGGTACAGGAGGAATACGTGTGTCCCATAATGGAAAAACACGAGTATCAATAAAGATACATAATAGAACATATACTGTTGTTGGGGAAGAATCTGCCAATGAAGTTCAATTGGTTGCAAGTTTGGTGGATCAAAAAATGCGTGAATTGCAACAAAAGAACAGTAAGCTCGATATGGCAGATTTAGCCGTATTAACAGCTGTTAATACAATGAATGATTATCTTAAATTAAAAGAAGACTACGCATCTTTGCTTGGGTCATTAAGAGGGAAAGAGGATAAGTAACGTATGGTTGATTTGATTTTACTTGTTTTATTACTGTTTGGATTTTTAATGGGACTAAAAAGAGGATTTATTTTACAATCTTTCCATTTAATTGGATTTATTGTTGCATTTGTTGTGGCAGCGGTTTACTATGATACAATCGCTGAGAAATTATCACTATGGATACCATATCCTGACCTTTCTAGTGGTAGTGAATGGGCGGCATTTCTACAATCCGCTCCACTTGAAAATGCATTTTACAATGCAATTGCTTTTGCTATTATCTTTTTTAGCATTAAAATTATACTTCAGATTATTGCTTCCATGTTAGATGTTGTAGCCTCTTTACCAATTTTGAATTCACTTAATAAAATAGCTGGGGCAATATTAGGTTTTTTGGAAATTTATTTAATTATCTTCGTTGTACTATTTATATTAGCTTTAACACCAATAGGAAATATTCAGGAGTGGATCAATGATTCATTCATTGCTCTATTTATTATTGACTACACCCCGTATTTATCTGAAAAAGTAAAAACACTGTGGTTCATGGAACTTGGCAGTATATTAAATTTTTAGTTTGATAAAAAATGAGTAAAGACCGATTCAAATTTGGGACAAGTACCTGAGAACGAATGGGTCTTTTATCACGTTAATGAACTTTTTAAAAAAAATTATAATTAATAAACGAAGCAGGTGGAATGGATTGGCTATAAATAAAAAAGATGTTATTCGATTACTTGAAAAAATTGCAATATATATGGAGTTAAAAGGGGAAAATCCTTTTAAAATATCAGCATATCGGCGAGCAGCACAAGCACTTGAGAGAGATATTCGAGCCTTGTCCGAAATTGACGACTTCACAAAAATAAAAGGTATTGGTCAAGGGACAAACAGCGTCATTATTGATTTTATAAAAAATAAAGAATCAAAAACGTTAATCGAATTGGAAAATGAAATCCCTTCAGGACTAATTCCGTTGTTAAATGTACCAGGACTCGGCGGAAAAAAACTATCCAAGCTTTATCAAGAGCTAAATGTTACAGATGCCGCATCTTTAAAGCAAGCACTTGAAAATAAAAAAGTAGAAAATCTTCCGGGATTTGGCAAAAAATCAGCTGAAAATATTTTAAATGCACTTAAAAATACAGGAGAACGACCAGAACGGTTACCAATCTCCGTTATGCTTCATGTAGCGGAAAGAATAGAAGAATTTCTGGGAAGTATCACAGAAATAAAACGCTTTTCTCGAGCAGGAAGTCTTAGAAGAATGCGTGAAACGATAAAAGATATTGATTTTATTATTGCTACTAATGAACCAGTGAAGGTACGAGAAGCAATCTTAACTCTGGATAATATTAAAGAAGTAGTTGCGAGTGGAAACACAAAAGTATCGGTTGTTTTAGAAGAAGTGTATGATATAAATATTGACTTTCGTCTTGTGGCTGAGAAAGAATTCGCATCTACACTCCATCATTTTACTGGTTCAAAAGATCACAATGTTAGGATGCGTCAACTGGCGAAGAAACAAGGTGAAAAGATTAATGAATATGGAGTGGAAATCGAAGAAACTGGCGAAATAATTACTTTTGCTACCGAGGAGGATTTTTTCCAACACTTTGGTGTGAATTATATTCCACCGGAAGTGAGAGAAGATAGGGGAGAAGTGGATGCATTTAAAAAAGATATCTCCCTTATTAAAGATCGTCATATTCTCGGAGATCTTCATATGCATACGACGTGGAGTGATGGGGGGCAATCAATTGAAGAGATGGTGCTTAAAGCAATCGAAAAAGGCTATCAATATATTGCTATTACAGATCACTCCAAATTCTTACGTGTTGCTAATGGACTAAATGAAACAAGGCTCCTTAAGCAAAGGGAAGAAATAGCGTTATTAAATGAGAAATACCCGGAAATTCATATCTTTGCTGGAGTAGAAATGGATATTTTACCGGATGCTCGTCTAGATTTTTCAAATGATTTTTTAAAAGAAATGGATTTTGTTATTGGTGCAATTCATTCAGGCTTTAATCAGTCGCAAAGTAAAATAATGGACCGATTATTTGCAGCGTTAGAAAATCCATATATTTCTTTAATTGCTCATCCTACTGGAAGATTAATTGGCAGGCGGGATGGATACAAGGTAGATGTTGAACAATTAATTGAACGTGCTAAGGAAACGAATACTGCTCTTGAAATTAATGCGAATCCGAATCGGTTGGATTTATCATCTATATGGGCTAAAAAAGCACAGGAAGCTGGTGTATCTATAGCTATCAATACGGATGCACATAGTTATAAAATGTTGGAGCATATGAAGTATGGAGTTGGTACTGCTAGAAAAGGCTGGATTGAAAAAGACACTGTAATAAACACTTGGTCGAAAGAGAAACTTATGAGTTACTTTACTCGTAATAAATAAGTGATATAAAAAAGGAGTATGAAAGAATGGAAGAACGAGTTCTCCGTGTACTCGAATTTAATAAAATAATTAACCAATTAATTGGTCAAGCGGAAACAGCGATAGGAAAAGAGCTTGCTCGAAATATAACGCCACTTACAGACATTAATATTGTAAATGAAAAACAGAAGGAAACCGATGAAGCTTCTACGGTACTGCGGTTAAACGAAGTTATTCCACTTGGCGGTATATTCGATATACGTCCTAGTCTTAAAAGAAGTCTTATTGGCGGAGTTTTAACTGCAGAGGAATGTTTAAATGTTTCTAGTACGGTCTATGGAGGACGTCAGGTTAAGAAGTTTTTAGAAGACATAGAAGAAGATTTACCGATTTTAAAAGAACACGCAGAAACGATTACGCCATTACGACATTTAGAACAAAAAATTAATAGCTGTATCGATGATCATGGTCAAATGTTGGATAGTGCATCTGTTAAACTACGTAGCATTCGTTCATCGGTTCGAACTTTTGAGAGTAGGGTCAGAGAGAAATTAGATCATTATACAAAGTCAAAAGCGAGTATGCTTTCAGATGCTATTATTACCATTCGTAATGATCGCTATGTTTTACCAGTTAAACAAGAACATAGAGGTTCTATAGGAGGCATTGTTCATGACCAATCCGCTTCCGGACAAACGTTATTTATGGAACCAAGAGCAGTAGTGGAATTGAATAATCAACTCCAAGAGGCTATTTTAAAAGAAAAACAAGAAATCGAACGAATCCTAAGTGAGTTAAGTCAGCAGATTGCAGAATCTGAAGCATATCTTACCGAAAATGTACTGACTTTAGGTGAAATAGATTTCATTTTTTCAAGAGCAAAACTTGGTGCAGTGATGGATGCAGCGATGCCAAAAATGAATAATAATGGATTTATTAAAATGGAACAAGCCCGTCACCCTTTAATACCTAAAGAAGAAGTCGTTGCTAATGATGTGGAAATAGGAGAAGATTATACAGCTATCGTTATTACAGGCCCAAATACTGGAGGAAAAACAGTTACTTTAAAAATGATTGGACTATGTACGTTAATGGCTCAATCCGGTTTGCAAGTTCCTGCTTTAGATGGGTGTGAAATGTCCGTTTTTGAACATGTATTTGCAGATATTGGTGATGAACAATCGATTGAACAAAACTTAAGTACATTTTCTTCACACATGACAAACATCGTAAAAATAATGGAAAATGTTAATGACAAATCTTTAGTTCTCTTTGATGAGTTAGGAGCAGGGACAGATCCACAAGAGGGAGCAGCCCTTGCTATGTCTATTTTAGATGAGGTCATGTCACGCAACGCTCGTGTTATTGCAACAACTCATTATCCGGAATTAAAAGCATATGGTTACAATCGTGAGAAAGTTGTCAATGCTTCTGTTGAATTTGATATTGATACTTTAAAACCAACCTATCGTTTATTGATTGGTGTTCCTGGTAGAAGTAATGCATTTGAAATATCACAAAGGCTCGGCTTACAAAGTGCCATCATTGATCATGCTAAAGAATTGGTCGGTGTAGATTCTAAGAATGTTGAGAGCATGATTGCTTCATTAGAAGATTCAAAACTACAATCTGAAAAAGAATATGAAGCAGCACATCAATATTTACTGGAAAGCGAAAGACTAAGGAATGAGTTACAACAAAAATGGGAGCAGTTTGAAAAACAAAGAGAAGAACTGTATAGAAAAGCTGAGGAAAAGGCTGAAAAAGCATTACAAAATGCTCGAGAAGAAGCGGAATTAATCGTTGATGAAATTCGAAAAATGAAAGTCGAATCAAACTTAAAAGAACATGAGTGGATTGAAGCTAAAAAAATGCTTGAAGAGGCACAACCAAATTTATCATATAAACAACCAAAACCTGTTAAGACAAAACAAACGAAACAAGAAATTAAACCGGGAGATGATGTGAAAGTATTATCTCTTAGTCAAACTGGCACCGTGTTAGAAAAGGTTAACGACAATGAATATCAAGTACAAGTAGGTATTATGAAAGTCAATGTTAAACAAAATGACTTACAGGTGACAAAGCCACCAAAGAAGACAATGGAAAAACCTATAGCTACAATTAAAGGTTCAAATTATCATGTGAAAACGGAACTAGATCTTCGAGGTGAAAGATATGAAGAGGCTTTGTTGAAGTTGGAAAAATATATCGATGACGTTTTATTAGCCGGATATCAAAAGGTGTCAATCATTCATGGAAAAGGTACCGGAGCACTCAGAAAAGGTGTCCAGGATTTCGCGAAAAATCATCCGAGTATTTCATCCTATCGATTTGGTTCTCAAGGAGAGGGTGGAAGTGGTGTTACAATTTTAGAGTTTAAATAGTTTGATTTGTCTTTAAGAGTTAGGGGGATGTTCCAATGAATGGGTTTTGGGAAAATTCAATAGTAGAGACTGTGGCAAGTTCTAGTGTTGCCATTTTATGTACGATTGTCTTATTGGCGATATTTGAACTGGTGACATCCTATAATAATTGGAAGGAAATTAAAAGTGGAAATGTAGCGGTCGCTATGGCTACAGGTGGAAAACTTTTTGGTATTATGAACATTTTCCGTTTTTCCATTGAGCATAATGATACATTATTACAAAGTATTGGCTGGAGCATACTTGGCTTTATTCTATTGCTTATAGGTTATCTCATGTTTGAGTTTCTTACCCCTTCTATAAAAATTGATCAGGATATTGGAAAGGGAAATAAAGCAATTGGTTTGATTTCAATGATTATTTCTATAGGTTTATCGTATGTGATTGGGGCCAATATCATTTAAAGGAGCGAACAGTGTGGTATTAGAAACGTTAGCCAAAATTTCAATAGGTGTTGCTATAATATTTGCAGTCGTAGGCATAATTTACTTATTTTAAGAAGCAGATTTTTTCTGTTTCTTTTTTTATTGTCTAGAATTTATAAAACACTTTTACAGAGGTTTAGAAGTCATTCAACTAGATAGAAAATGCATAAATTGACCCTTAATTTTCATTATAATCATTGCATTTGATGTAAACTGTGCAGTAAACTGCAGACATGTTCTTTCGGCTATAAATAAGAGAACATTGAAGTTCCTATGTGACGTTTCGGCGGGTATCCCTGCTTATAATGTAACACGGGAGTCCCCCATGTGACGTTTCGGCGGGTATCTCTGCTCATAATGTAACACGGGAGTCTCCCATGTGACGTTTCGGCGGGCATCCTTGCTTATAATGTAACACGGGATCTCCTCATGTGACGTTTCAATGGAGATTCCTATTTATAATGTACCGTTGAAGAAACTCGATTTCACAAAAGTTCCGAAAACAAAATTACTGTGCATCATATATCCTTTGTGAAAACAGGCATTTCTTGAATGTGTTGAAGAGTAATTGTGGTTACGGTTCTCTTGTGAAGTGAAATCTAATCTTAAGCGTGTGGAATTGTTTAAAGTGCTTAATTTTAAAAAAATGTGTATAAAAATTTCAAAAAATATTAATTAGTCGCTATAATGAATATAATATAATTAAAAGGGAGGAGATACATTATGGAGAAATTGATGAGATGGGAAGCTCATTATCCAGAAGAAATACCTTTTACAATCGAATATGACAACATTTCTTTATATTCGTTTTTGAAAGAAGCAGCTACTCGTTTCGGCGAAAAGAAAGCGCTTCACTTTATGGGGAAGGAATTAACTTATTTTGAAGTTTATAATGAGGCAAAAAAAGTAGCTAACTATTTGCAAGGATTAGGATTGAAAAAAGGAGATCGGGTAGCAATTATGCTGCCAAATTGTCCACAAACGGTTATTAGTTATTATGGAGCATTAATGGCTGGTGGTATTGTTGTATTGACAAATCCTTTGTACAAAGAGCGTGAATTAGAATATCAAATGCTTGATTCCGGAGCAGAGTATATTATTTGCCTTGATATTTTAGTTCCGAGAGTAACAAATGTTCGTAATAACACATCTCTAAAACATGTGATTGTAACAGCAATAAAAGACTATTTGCCATTCCCGAAAAACTTGATATATCCATTTATTCAAAAGAAAGAGTATAATATGGTTATTAAAGTGGAACAAAGTGATACTACGCATATTTGGAAGAACATGTTAAAACAAGCAAGTACGGATATTAAAGAAGTAAATATCGATCCAGCAGAGGATTTGGCTTTATTACAATATACAGGTGGAACTACGGGGCATCCTAAAGGAGTGATGTTAACACATCATAACTTGGTATCGAATGCGCAAATGTGTGATGCTTGGATTTATAAAACAGAACAGGAAAAAGAAACTGTATTAGGTGTTTTACCATTGTTTCATGTTTATGGATTGACTACCTTAATGAATTTAACAATCATGCGCGGTTCGAAACTGATATTATTACCAAAATTTGATGCGAAAGAGGTTTTACAAACGATTGATAAGTTAAAACCTACACTTTTTCCTGGTGCTCCTACAATTTATGTTGGTTTACTAAATCACCCAGATTTAAAGAAATATGATCTATCTTCTATAGAAGCATGTATTAGTGGTTCAGCACCTTTACCTGTTGAAGTTCAGCAAAGCTTTGAAAAAGTAACAGGAGGAAAACTGGTTGAAGGATATGGACTTACAGAATCATCTCCAGTAACACATGCTAATTTTATATGGGATAAACGGGTGAGTGGAAGCATTGGTGTACCATGGCCAGATACAGATGCTAAAATCTATAAAACTGGAACGGAAGAAGAGGCGGAGATTGGAGAAGTTGGTGAAATTGTAGTAAAAGGTCCACAAGTAATGAAAGGTTATTGGAATAACGAAGAAGAAACTGCAAATACTTTACGGGATGGCTGGTTATTTACAGGGGATCTTGGCTATATGGATGAAGATGGTTATTTTTATGTAGTTGATCGCAGTAAAGATTTAATCATTGCAGGTGGATATAATATTTATCCGCGTGAAGTAGAAGAAGTGCTATATGAACATGAAGGGATTCAAGAAGCCGTTGTTGTTGGAATACCTGATCCATACCGTGGCGAAACAGTGAAAGCTTATATTGTTCCAAAGGAAGGACACACTTTAGATAAAGAAGAATTGAACACTTACTGCAGAAAAAACCTTGCTGCATTTAAAGTACCAAGAGCTTATGAATTTAGAGATGAATTACCAAAAACGACAGTTGGTAAAATTTTAAGAAGACAATTAGTAGATGAAGAAATTGCGAAAAGTAAATAAGTTAATCAATTTCAGTGGGTTTCTTTGAAATGGTGAATAGAAAAGCAGAGCCTTACACATTTAGTGTAAAGCAATGTTTTTCTTTGCTAAAATAATACAAGCTTTATGTTGACAGAATGACAAATCACCTGTAATATAATTAATGAATGACCATTCATTCACTTTGCTACCGGAATTAGTATAAGGAGATGAATATGAAGAAAAATAAGCCGAAGTATAAAATGATTATTGACGCAGCAGTAAAAGTTATAGCAGAAAATGGATATCATTCATCGCAAGTCTCCAAAATTGCTAAAGAGGCCGGTGTTGCAGATGGTACCATCTATTTATATTTCAAAAACAAGGAGGACATATTAGTTTCTGTTTTTGAAGAAAAAATGGGTCAATTTATTGAGAAGATTGCTGAGGCAATTAAAAACACGGAAAATGTTAATGATAAATTACTAACATTAATACAAATGCATTATGGTCAACTGGCAGCCAATCGTTATTTGGCCATTGTAACTCAGTTAGAATTAAGGCAATCAAATTTAACCCTTCGTCGTGAAATAAATGCTGTTTTAAAACCATATTTAACAGTTATTGATTCAATCATTAAAGAAGGTATGGAGGACGGAACATTTAAACAAAATTTAAATGTTCCCCTTGTTAGGCAAATGATTTTCGGTACATTGGATGAAACGGTCACAAACTGGGTGATGCAAGATGAGAGATACAATTTAGTCAGTCAAGCTACAGAAGTTCATTCATTAATTTCAAATGGGCTATCTGCTAAAACTTAATTGAATTAATACAATAGAATAAATAGACTAGGTGTACTAATCTATTTATTCTGTTATTATATAGATAAAGGGGGTATCTGTTTGGGAACATTAAATTTAGAAATAAGTAATCATATCGCCACATTGACGATTGAAAGTCCACCAGCAAATGCACTTTCTAGTGAACTGTTGAATGATCTTTCAGAAAAATTAGATGAAATAGAAAGGGATAAAACAGTAAAAGCAATCGTCCTAAAAGGAGAAGGTAAATTCTTTTCAGCAGGTGCTGATATAAAAGAATTTACATCATTACAAAATTCTTCTGATTACCAAGAGTTGGCTGAGAAAGGTCAAAAGCTATTTGACAGGATTGAGCATCTACCTGTCCCTGTTATTGCAGCCATTCATGGAGCGGCTCTTGGTGGAGGATTAGAGCTTGCCATGGCCTGCCATATTCGAATTGTAACCGAAAATGCAAAAATGGGATTGCCAGAAATGACATTAGGCATCATACCTGGGTTTGCTGGTACACAGCGATTACCTAATTATGTTGGAACAAATAAAGCTTATGAAATGATTTTAAGTGGTGAACCAATAGAGGGGAAGGAAGCTGCTATCGTTGGATTAGCTAATAAAGCGGTTCCAGAAAATGAAGTTTTTAATGAAACTATGAAACTAGCAACAAAAATCGCTAACAAAAGCAAACCTGCAATTAATCAGGTTATGAAGTTAATCCCATATGCGAAAACAAACCAATTTGATGAAGGAGTTCAAGCGGAAGCTAAAGCTTTTGGCGAAGTATTTGGTTCCGAAGATGCAAAAGAAGGTGTTCAGGCTTTTATTGAAAAAAGGAAGCCTAACTTTCTAGATAAATAGGAACTTTTAGTTGTAGATTAAACAACAATGTTGAAGGAGGAACAACTTATGGACATTTATGTATTGTTAAAAAAGACATTTGATACAGAAGAAAAAATTGTTATTTCTGATGGGGAAATTGAAGATGATAGTGCTGAACTAATTATTAATCCTTATGATGAATATGCAGTTGAAGAAGCTATAAATCAGCGTGATGAGCATGGTGGGGAAGTCACTGTCGTTACAATAGGTGATGAAGACTCCGAAAAGCAATTGCGTACTGCTTTAGCAATGGGTGCTGATAAAGCGGTTCTTATCGATACGGAAGATGATTTAGAAGATGGAGATCAATATACAACCGCTAAGATACTAGAGGCATTTTTTGAGGATAAAGAACCAGATTTAATTTTGGCTGGAAATGTTGCAATTGATGAGGCTAGTGGTCAAGTAGGACCAAGAGTAGCTACTAGATTGGGAATTACATATGTAACAACGATTACTAATCTTGAAATTGATGGAGATACCGTAAAAATTGATAAAGACGTAGAAGGAGACGTTGAAAAAATTGAAACAACGCTTCCTCTTTTAGTAACTTGTCAGCAAGGATTAAATGAACCAAGATACCCATCATTACCTGGAATTATGAAGGCTAAAAAGAAACCACTTGAAGAACTTGAAATTGATGATTTAGATCTTGACGAAGATGAACTTGAACCAAAAACAAAAACAATTGAAGTTTTTCTACCACCTGAAAAAGAAGCAGGTCGTGTTTTAGAAGGAGAAATCGAAGACCAAGTGAAAGAATTGGTATCATTACTTAAAGATGAAGCAAAAGTACTTTAATATTTAGAGACGGAAAGGAGAAACAACATGAGTGAAAAATTATTAGTTATCGGAGAAGCGAAAGACGGTACATTACGTAATGTATCCTTTGAGGCAATCAGTGCTGCAAAAAAGCTTCATGCTGATGCAGAAATCGTTGCAGTTCTACTTGGCAATGAAGACTTAGAAGGTCAAGCAGAAGAAATGATTCATTATGGAGCAGACCGGGCTATTATTATTAATCACGAAAATTTGGAAACGTATACATCTGAAGGTTATGGGCAGGCTGTTATGGCAGTCATTGAGGAAGAAGATCCAACAGGAATTGTCATGGGACATACATCAATTGGGAAAGATTTAACACCTAAACTCGCAAGTAAACTTGGAACTGGTTTGGTATCAGATGCAACAGAAATTGATATTGTTGGTGACCAAACCGTTTTTACCAGACCAATCTATTCAGGGAAAGCTTTTGAAAAGAAAATTATTACAGATGGATTTATATTTGTAACAATCCGTCCAAATAATATTTCAAGCTTAGAAAAAGACGATTCACGTACTGGAGATGTTCAGAAAAAAGATATGGATATTACAGATATTCGTACTGTTATTAAAGAAGTGGTACGTAAAGCATCAGAAGGTATGGATATGTCTGAAGCAAATGTTGTCATTGCAGGAGGACGCGGTGTAAAAAGTGCGGATGGATTTAAACCATTGTATGAATTGGCAGATATTTTAGGTGGTGCCGTTGGTGCGTCTCGCGGTGCATGTGATGCTGAATACTGTGACTATTCTCTACAAATAGGCCAAACAGGTAAAGTCGTAACACCGGATTTATATATTGCTGTTGGGATTTCTGGAGCAATTCAACATCTGGCAGGTATGTCAAACTCTAAGGTAATTGTAGCTATTAATAAAGATCCTGAAGCAAATATATTCAATATTGCAGATTACGGAATTGTAGGGGACTTATTTGAAGTAGTTCCATTGTTGATTGAAGAAATTAAAAAAATAAAAGTAACCGCATAGTTTATTATAAAAGACCTAATCAATATTGGTTAGGTCTTTTGTATAATATGAAGCTCTTTAAGCAAACTGTTAGTAACAAGATAGTATAAATGATATACTTTGTTTGAATTAATATTGATGAAGGAGGATATCAAATGGCAATAGCAAATGTAACAGATCAAAACTTTACAGATGAAACATCTGAAGGCCTTGTATTAGCTGATTTTTGGGCACCATGGTGTGGACCTTGTAAAATGATTGCTCCTGTTCTGGAAGAAATTGATGGGGAATTAAGTGATAAAGTTAAAATTGTTAAGCTTGATGTAGATGAAAACCAAGAAACCGCTGGTAAGTATGGTGTTATGAGTATACCAACATTACTGCTTTTTAAAGATGGCGAAGTTGTCGACCAAGTAGTAGGATTCCAGCCTAAAGAAGCTCTTGTTGATTTAATTAATAAGCATGCTTAATAAATAACAAAATCTAAAATTTCACAGGTACTATATGATATAAGTTAAAAATAAATCCCTTGCTTCCAAATGGAACAAGGGATTATCTTTAGTTATAAAGCAGTTTCATTTATGATACCTCTAAAGGAATGAAAGATGCATGAAAAAATTAATTAAAGAAAAATTGGCTATTCTCCCTGCAAAACCCGGCTGTTATTTAATGAAAGACAGGCAGGGGACAGTCATATATGTAGGAAAATCAAAAACTTTAAAAAATCGTGTTCGATCTTATTTTACTGGAGCACACGATAAAAAAACGCAACGTCTTGTTCAAGAAATTGAGGATTTTGAATATATTATCACTTCTTCGGAGATCGAAGCACTTATCTTAGAAATGAATCTAATAAAACAATACGATCCGAAATATAATGTGATGTTAAAAGATGATAAATCATATCCATATTTAAAAATCACTTCAGAAAGACACCCCAGACTTCTTATCACTCGAAAAGTGAAGAAGGATAAAGGGAAGTATTTCGGTCCGTATCCTAACGTAATTTCTGCTCGGGAGACAAAAAGATTACTAGATCGAATTTATCCGCTTAGAAAATGTAATAACCCCCCTGGAAGACCTTGTTTATACTATCATATGCATCAATGTCTCGCTTGTAGTGAAACAGCTCCATCTACTGAAACATATAACAAAATTATTCATGACATGACCAGATTCCTGCAAGGTGGATACCATGATATAAAGAAGGATTTAACCGAGAAGATGATGGAAGCAAGCGAGCAATTAAATTTTGAACGAGCTAAAGAATTAAGGGATCAAATACAACATATGGAAATAGTTATGGAACAGCAACAGATAATTTTAAATGATCGCATTGATCGGGATGTATTTGGCCTAAGCTATGATAAAGGATGGATGTGTATTCAAGTATTCTTTATCCGTCAAGGGAAATTAATTGAAAGAGATGTTTCTATTTTCCCGTTTTTTGGTGAAGCAAGTGAAGCATTTATTACTTTTATTGGGCGATTTTATTTACATGAGAATCATCTTAAACCGAAGCAGATTTTTGTGCCGATTGGTACGAATACCGAACTATTGGAAGAATTGCTTGAAGTAGACATCCATACCCCTTTTAGAGGACAGAAAAAGAAATTGGTCGAATTAGCGATGAAAAATGCTAAGCATTCTTTAAATGAGAAGTTTGCACTCATTGAAAGAGATGAAGAACGTACAGTCATCGCAATGGAAAAATTAGGAGAGGCTTTGCACATAGAGACGCCACATCGAATTGAAGCATTTGATAACTCAAATATTCAAGGAACAGATCCTGTTTCTGCAATGGTAGTTTTTATTGATGGAAAAGCAAATAAAAAAGAATATAGAAAATATAAGATAAGAGATGTAGAAGGTCCAGATGATTATGCGACAATGCAAGAAGTAATTCGTAGGCGCTATACCAGGGTGTTAAAGGAAAACTTGGCTTTACCTGACTTAATTATTGTTGATGGTGGTAAAGGTCAGATGAGTGCTGCAATAGAGGTTTTAGAAAATGAACTGGGGCTGGATATACCTGTATGTGGGTTAGTAAAAGATGAAAAACATAGAACAAGCGAACTTTTATATGGAACTCCGCCTTCTGTTGTTCCGTTATCCAGAAAATCACAGGAATTTTACCTTGTTCAGAGAATTCAAGATGAAGTACACCGTTTTGCTATAACATTTCATAGGCAACTACGAGGAAAAAGTGCTTTCCAATCAGAGTTGGATAAGGTTCCTGGAGTGGGTGAAAAAAGACGCATACTGCTATTACGTCACTTTCAATCTATTGACGAAATTAAAAACGCTTCTATATCCGATATCACTCGCCTAGGTATTCCTAAAAACGTAGCTGAAGGAATCATTCGTCAACTAAATAAAAAAGATTGAAGGCACGGTCATGTATAAACCGTGCCTTCGTTATGCTGTAAAAACAACTCTAAACTGAATTTGATGTATTTTATAATTAATTTCTTCGATACATTCACATTCAATATTATCTATAAGTTGAATTCCCTCAGCTAAAAAACCGGCCTCTAAGCGGAATTCAGTTTCCAGTGGAGATTTGAGTCTATGTACAACCGAATCTGCAAGTAATGTGAAAATAAACTCTTTCCTTTTTTTCTTGACTAGTTCAAGTTTTCCCCATCCCATTTTATCAAAAAAATAGTAAAGATCTTCAATTGAGTTAAGCTCAAATTTTCGAGCAAGGTTTTTGCCCATAAAGTATAATATACTTGATGCTTCTTCACCTAAAAGGTCATGTAGTCCAACATAGCGGAGAACATCATATCCTGCTCCAGGTGTATTTAGGTTATTTAAAAGTTTTATAGGTATAAGTTCTTGTTTAGGCATTATAATCACCCTCTCTGAGAATAAAGAAATAAAAAAATGAAGCGAATGTATTATAAGATGATCATACAATCTATTTGATTATATCATGCATAAGTCTTCTTTTCATTTATTCATGAAAAATCTATGTTATTTAAAACCTATCAAAAAAAGTTCTCCTTTCCTTGACGGTTGCTAGAGTTAGAAGTACAATAAATATGTTGTAAAATTTTCATTTATATGCAATAAGTAAATTTTATATATTTATTTTGCTTATTGTAATAAATGACATGCAAAGTAAATTTTAAAACATTATTTAAGGGGGGTAACAGATGGCCGAGCGTCAAGAGTTTTTTAATAGAAGATTGCACTCGCTATTAGGGGTCATTCCAATTGGAGTTTTTTTGATTCAGCACTTAGTGGTGAATCATTTTGCTGTGTATGGAGAAGAAAGTTTTAACAAAGCTGCAGGATTTATGGGAGACCTTCCATTTAGGTTGGTTTTGGAATTCGTAGTTATTTATTTACCAATCCTGTTTCATGCCATTTTAGGAGTTTATATTGCAATTTGGATTCCTAAAAATAACTTAGGAAATTATTCATTTGTAAGAAACTGGTTATTTTATCTACAGCGCATAACCGGTATTATAACGTTGATATTTATCGTATGGCATGTTTCGCAAACGCGAATACAAGTTGCACTTGGAAATGTGAGTGTAGATTAT
>Ga0079226_10000919_pt1 | contig 21982 bp, 18 predicted proteins | sample Poulit2014_FD_76345 | JGI IMG/M metagenome (GOLD analysis project Ga0079226, IMG submission 76345) | Agricultural soil microbial communities from Georgia to study Nitrogen management - Poultry litter 2014 | ecosystem: Environmental > Terrestrial > Soil > Agricultural land | place: USA: Georgia... | reverse complement strand
TAGTTCCACTTTAAAGAACGAAACAAGTAGAATTACAACTTTTTTCTTTGGACACAAGTTTCCAATAAAACGAGGACAAACAGCTGTTTAAAAATTGCTATTGCTAAATAATACAATAGACGGCTTTGAAAAATATACCGCCATCTTCCTGAACTTGATTCAGGAGCTCGTATATTAGTAGTTTCTAACCATTTAGGTTCCGGATTGAGTTCTGAATTCCGGCGGATCAGGGACTAACAGAAAACCATTAGAATCCCAAACACCCCTACTGTATAGGGTTTTTGCAAAAGTCTTTTTTAAAAGCTAATTAAATGTTTAGCCTGCTAACAAGTGGAGGGAGCAAAATATTTCTATTTTATCTAATTTTAAGATTTATACCGGATGAGAATTATATAGGCAAATTCATTTAAGGAATTTCCCTAATCCTTTTTGTTCGGTACGATCGAAGGTTCTATATACATATTATTTCCATGCGGACGCAGCTGCTGAATACCGTTTCTGGTCTTTAGCTTATGCATAACGGACCCCACGGACCGGAACGACATCCTGCTCTTCGCTGGTTGACCCGTAATAAGAGCAATGGCGCGCGCCAGCAGCGGTTCATCCGGATCTCCGAGCAGCGGTTTTCGCTGCAGGTTTACTGGCGTAATTTCATCAACTTTGTTTTCTTCTTTCGGCTTAAAATTATGATAGTTAATTACTTCATTATTGCTGACCTCAATCTGAGCTGAATGAGGATAACCATTGTCATCTGCATTCTTAAATTTAGCAATAATGGGCTGAATAGCCTTTTTATCATCATTTGCCTGTTCTTCATCTGTATATGGTTCCGGAGCATCAAAAAGCAAAAGTGCCGCCTGATCTTTACCCACGGTTTCAGTACCGATAATTGTTATATCTATATAAGGCCGTAATCCATTAATCAAGGCCTCGCTGGCCGATGCTGTTGAATTACTAACTAACACATACAGCTGATTGAGCGATAAATGGTTCATCGGTTCGGTGTTGCTATAATCGAGGCATTTATTCCAGTTATTATGATCTTTATAAATAAATTCTTCATCTTCGTCCTGGATGGGAACTTCATCAAAAAAATACAGGACTTTATCTTGATCAGTGCGTTTCGGATTGTATTTATAATTTGCAAATACTGCTGAACAACCTTCATTAGCTATCAGGCTGGCCAACACTTGGCTGGTAATGACTGCTCCACCGCCATTATAACGCAAATCAAGCACCAGCTGATCGATATTTTCCGATTTAAATTTTTCAAAAACATTATTCAACTCCTTATGCGAGTCGCGTTGGAAAGCATTATAGACTAAATAGCCAATTTTACTGCCATTATTATCAATAACCTTATATTTAAAAACTGGATTTTCATCCACTCTATCCGAAGCTACTGTAATTGTGGAGTCCTCCTGAAACGATATTGAACCATCAGAATGTTCCACAATATGTGCCATAGTCAATTCATGGGCTTTGTCATCCGTTAGCAATTCTGCGTAATTACTTCCATTCAGAGCAGTACCATCCACTTTGGTAAACAAATCCAGCCGTTCTAATCCGGCTTTTTCTGCCGGAGAATCGGGTATGACATACCCTGCATAACCGACAATTTTATTGCTATTTTCAAATCCTATAAAGCCATAGTTAAAGCCCATCGCCGCGTGAATGCCCTTTCGTGCCTCCAGATATTCTTCATAATCATCTACAAAGAAGGAGAAACGGTCATCCTTATACTGTAGATCCCCAAAAAGATCTTTTGCTGCTTCAGATCCGGTGTAGCTGTTCAAAAATCCTCGAAACTCATCCGTTTCTTCTTCAAAACTATCTGCCAGCTTCGGAACCTCATCCTGCCAGAAATACCAGTAGTTCATGGCATCCCACACAAACTTATTTTTATCGGAAGGCTTTTCAGCATGCGGGGGAGTAGGATTATTTGAGCTGGGGCTATCTTTACAACCTGCAAGAGTGAGCACCAGAATAAGTACCAACGACAGGTAACTTATTTTTTTCATAATATATTGATTAATTTGGTACATTATTATGTGAAGCGCACCTAAGGATTTTTAACATAAGGCCTTGCTTATGAATAAACTATTATTGACTTTGATTACCCTCTTTTTATGGACTTCCGGCTGCTCTTCCTCTAAAAATACAACGCAGGATGGTAAAATGCATATTTCGAAAGCTGAATATAAAAATTGGACTGAACCACCGATACAAAATTCTGATGTTCCTGAGAAAGGAACAGACCTTTATGTATCAATAGAAAACTGGCCTCAGGATGCAAATGCTGAATATATATTATACAACAAACAAAAATCATTTGAACCTGAAGTGGTAGACTCTTCTGATAATGAAATATCCATAAAAGCACGTATTGTCACGCTTTCTTCAGTATTAGTAGATAAAAGCAAAAAAATAGACCTTTCTGACCGGTTAGTTTACACAACCACCCAGGGTGATACGTCATTTATTGAAATCCCTGCACGGGATAAGAAGTAGATTTAGTACTTTAGGATTATTCCGTCCAACTTCATGCAGTTTTCGCCCTTTCTTTTACCAAAACTATTATAAAAGAGGCGGAGTTTATTCTGTTAATTTATTAGTTTCCGGTAAACTTAAATAAATCATTAGCGGATTAAAATCTGACTAACTATAAATAATCACATCAAATGTCTGCGTACGCTATTGCCTATTTGGATGAAATGAACGTCAATCGCGAAATTGTTACTTATTTGAGCAAAATCGATGACACATTGAAACCCTATGACGGGCGTTTTCTGGTTCATGGCAAAGATTCGGAAGTTGTGGAGGGAGATTTTGATGGCTACTGCATCATCATCGAATTCCCCGATATGGAACAAGCCCGCGGCTGGTATTACTCCGATGCCTATCAGAATATTGCGGATCTGCGGATCAATAACTGTGAAGGAAGTGTTATTTTAGTAAAAGGCGTACCCGGGAACTATCAAGCGGCAGATTTGCTTTCAAATGGGTAAAAGGTAACCTATTCAGAGGCTTAATTAAATGAAAGGCATAAGACAATACATTCGCGAACCAATCAACAGCCTTACCCACGGTATTGGAGCTCTGGCTTCTGTTATTGGGCTTTTTCTACTGCTAAATGAGGCCTTAAGCCACGGCTCCATCAGCCATATCATCGCTTTCAGTATTTTCGGAAGCAGCATGATTTTGCTGTATACATCCAGCACGATATTTCATGGACTGCCGGTCAAAGCAAAAACACAAAAGCTTTTCCAAAAAATGGATCATGCTATGATCTACGTACTTATTGCCGGTACTTATACCCCAATTTGTCTGCTGGTACTCGATGGATCCTGGAAATGGGGCTTTTTTATTACGGTATGGACCATTGCCGTACTTGGTATGATCAAGAAATTTCTTTGCATAGGAACCCCGGGCTGGCTTTCCATTTTTCTATACTTGGGAATGGGCTGGATGGCCGTACTGCTCTTTCCAACGCTCATGGAACGGATGCCGCTGGCTTTTATAGGCTGGATTATTTTAGGGGTGTTGTCTTATACTTTTGGAGCACTCATTTATGGCTTTGAAAAACCGAATCCTATTCCCAACTGGTTTGGTCATCACGAAATATGGCATCTTTTTGTGATGCTGGGGACCTTCTCACACTTTTGGGCGATCTATTTTTATCTTACCTAATCCTTTTGAGCTCCAATTTCCGTCTTTTTATTCTATTCTAAATTTGGATTTAAAATAATATTCTATACCATTACTTAACGGAATATGGCTTTTGATCACTAATTATGGGGACACTGTGGATATACTTCATGGATAGAAACATATTTTTGGTCATTATTCTTACGGCTCTTCTATATTCTCCAGCCCGGGCCCAACTGTATCCTACCCAATACCGTCCGCCCGACCAACAGTGGAAACAGTTGAAGACATCGCACTTTAGTCTCGTTTTTTCTGATAAAACCCGTTCATACGCTTCCCGAACAGCACGTATTTTAGAGCGCCAATATCAGTCTGCAAAAAAGTTAGTAGGGGGAGAGCTGAGTAATTTCCCCGTAGTTCTGAATAGCTATAATGATCGTTCTAACGGTTTTGTAACTTCCTTACATTTTCGGACAGAAATTGAACTCCCGCCTATTAAAGGGAAATCGATGAATCCACAGACCGGCAATTGGCTGCAAAATGTAGCATCTCATGAATTAGTCCATGCTTTGCAGTTTAGCCATACAGGCCGTTACAATCTGCCCTGGCTCACTTCCTTTCTTTCACCGGATTTAGCCCGCACCTTTCACGGAGCCATTCCTTCAGGCATATCAGAGGGACTGGCCGTTTATCACGAAACCAAAGCAATTACCGACCATGGAGGACGTGGGAACTATCCCTTCTTTAATAATCAGTTCAATGCTATCTTTGACAGCCAAAGTCGCTGGTCGATGGGACAAATGCTGCAAAATCCCGCGTTCAGCCGACCATTTAATCGTCATTATATCGGGGGCTATGCTTTTACTAATTGGCTTCAGGAAACATATGGAGCCAATACCTCCCGGGAAGCTATTAATTTTTATGTCGATTTTCCTTTCCTGGGCTACGGCGTGGCTTTAAAACATGCAACGAATTACTGGCCCGGTCAACTTTACCGGCAGTTCGTGGAGCAAAAACAACCATCTGAAAATGCAGAAAAACCACCATCATCAGCCCAAATACTCCCTGTTCCATATAAAGGAAGAGAAATACGTCGTCCAAAATGGCTATCCGATTCTACGCTCGTATTCTACGGCTCGTTCTATAATGCGCGGGCCGGCTTTTATCGTTATCAGCTTAACACAAATACCATACGTCCCCTTATTATTACGAATACCGTAAAGGACTATCGGTACGAACTGACTGATCATCGCACCAGGCTGCTATACAGCTATTATGATAAGGATATGATATACGATAATACATACCGGGCAGAACTGGCTGCCTATGACTTAAATAGGGAAGAAAATACAGAGCTCACCCGGAATATGCGCGTTTATTCGCCTTCTAAAACATCCGGAGGATTATGGGCGCTTCAAAGCCGCCCTGCCTCATCAGCAGTGGTATCTGTTCAACAAGATTCAGCAGCTGAACTTTTGTCTCTGGATAAGAATCAAATTATTGCATTGGAAAGCCGGCCTAAGTCAGATAAAATTGCGCTGATAATAAATAAAGATGGAATGCAGGGCCTATGGATAACGAGACAAACTCATATTCAGGAGGTCGCTAATCGCAATCCGGATGTTGCTTTTGCAAACGGCTCCATATTTGATCCGGAATGGCATCCGGTCAAAAATAAGATCATGTTCAGCAGTGATTTTTCAGGGACGTTTCAGTTATATGAATACAATTTGGAAAAGAAACAGGTTATTCAGCTCACCTACAGCAGGTACAATGCATTCGAGGGTTCTTACAGTCCCAATGGATCCCAAATAGCCCTAATTAAACAAGTAGTTAACGAAAAATTACCCGTTGTCATGGAGTATAGTCCTTCACTTGGTGAGGCTATACCGGCCGATCGCTGGAAGTATAATAGCCCAATCGATTCAACGAGTAGCAGTAATAGTAAGGATGTGCTCAAGGAATCTGACTGGACGATCCAACCATACCGGAGTGGAATAAATTGGTTAAAACCACGAGCCGTAGTGCCGCTTATAAAAAAAATATCCGGAGATGATCGCTATCGTTTTGGGCTTTCTTTGCACAGTAATGATCTGCTGCAGAGCCAAGCCTATTCGGCGGGTTTCAGCTATTTTAGCAACCATGTTTGGTATGATATTGCCTATACAAACAATCAATTTTATCCGGGCTTTAAGCTTCACTTATACAATAAGCCCTCATACATTTATATCCCCACAAAGGACGAGGATCCTACCATTCAAATGCTTCGCCGGCATCAGTCCATTGGACTAAGCGTTCCTTTTAGCATCCATTTCAATCAGAATATTTATTCTACTTCATTATTTATAGAGCCGGAAATGAGGTACTCAAGGCTACATTACTTTGACCAACAGGGCGGTAACAATCATTCAAATACCACCAATAGCCTGGTTAGTAATCTCTTTATCCAATACAATTACAGACTGCAGCAAAATATTCGGGATCTCCAGCCCAATAGCGGATTTATACTTTATTCCGAACTGGAGCACCACTGGAATCCTACAGAACTTGCATTATCTACCCAAAAGGGCTCCCTAAAATTTAACAGCGAACAGCCTACGGCCCTTAAGGCCGGATTTATTGGATACTTTTCTCCGCTGCGGGAATGGAATCAGTCGCTGCGGCTGGAAGTATACGGGCTCACCCAGTCGGGCTTTCTTTTTGACAATCAATCGAATATATCTGATGGCTTTTCCGAGCCCATTTTCCCGGAATCTCATAATCTGCTCAGTTTTAATGCCCGCTACAGCATTCCTCTTGCCTATCCTGATAAGGGTGGGTTTTTATTCCCATTTTATCTGGATGCGGTCTATTTGGGCCCCTTTGTCAATACCGTTTTAGCGCCTCACTATACTTACGGAGATAGTCAATCGCGCTCGGTATTTGGAATTGAATTGCGAGCACGCCTTAGAATCTCTAATCTGTCACTGGATGTAGGACTTGGTTTCGGTTACGAGCCTATGCGCAGCCAATATCAGCTATATGTGGGTGGTTATTAGTTTTTAAAAAGTGCTTCAAATAACATTCTTTCCTGACTTTTCAAAGCTCATAGATAAAATGGCCCAAATACTCTTCACAAACTCTTATTGTTATTTGTAACCCAAAGTACAGGGAATAACAGAACCTTCTGAAACAATTATAAGTTCTTTGAAGTACCATATTTAAAAGTTAGAATAACTGTATAGTTAGAATGCGGGAGTGCCTTATCTAACAACCATTATAATACATTATGCCTGTTCATAAATATATATCTTTTTATCTCAGCCTTATTATCCTTATTCCGGCCTGTTCAAAACAACCCAAAACAGAGGAGCCCAATCCCATTGGCCGTAAAAGCCCCATTGCTATTGCTAAAATGCTACATCCATATACAGAAACATACATTAAAGTAGTTTACGGACAACCGTATAAAAAGGGCCGCCAAATTTTTGGAAAGCTGGTCCCCTATAATAAAGTCTGGCGCACCGGAGCCAATGAGGCTACAGAATTGACGACTACCCGAGATATACTGCTTAATGACCAAAAGTTAAAGGCAGGCACCTATGAGCTATTTTCCATTCCAAAGGATGATGAACCCTGGACGATTATTTTTAATAATGAGTTAGGTCAGTGGGGCGCTTTTAATTACAGACAGGTGTTTGATGAGCTACGGCTGGAAGCAGAAAGCTACTCATTAGATAAGCCCGTAGAAGCATTTACTATTCAGTTTGCTCCTATTGAGGATCATTCTTCTGCCATCATTCTGCAATGGGGAAATACGGAAGTCCGCATTCCAATAACATTTTTGGAATCCGATCATTCATCGCAGTAAAGCATTTGACACTGAATACTCAGCTGTCATTTTTTACCTTCTCCAGTAATTCCTCCGGAACCTCCATTTTTATGCGCAGCAGATGCGAAGCATGGGTTTTTCCCTGCGCATCCAGCTTAAGCGATACCGTTCCCCCGCCGCCCAAACTTTCATATAGCACAAAGTTAAACGCTCCGATATTTGGTAATTCATATCGCTCTACCTTCCCCTTGCAAATAGGCTTCATATATTCTTTTACCACCTCAGCAGTAAGCTTTTCCTTTAAAAAAGGATACACATCCGGATGTCGGGCAATAATCCCTACATTGCTGTGGTTCCCTTTATCACCGCTACGTCCATGAGCAATATCGATAAGTGATACCTTCGGCATAGTTATAAAATTTTGTTTTACTTTCCTTAATGATAGATTAAAAGCTCTAAACGCGCAACTATAAAAATACGTAATTACTTTTCCTTTTTTGGTTTAGGTTTATTTTATTGTATTCAGAAAGGCTATAAAAATATATTTAGCCAAAATGGAGTTATATACCGTTCTAATGCATAATTTCTATCTTACAAACATATAAACTCATATGAATAGCCCGAACAGAGTAGTTGTCACAGGATTAGGTACTCTTTCTCCAATAGGAAATAATGTAGATGATTTTTGGGAAAACTTAACAAATGGAGTCAGCGGAGCCGCTCGTATTAAACATTTCGACCCGTCTGATTTTCGCACTCATTTCGCCTGTGAGCTCAAGGATTTTGATACCAAAGAGCATCTGGATCATAACACTATCCGCCGCACCGATCCGTATAGTCAATATGCACTGGTTGCAACAGATCAGGCTGTAAAAGATGCAGGGCTCGATTTTGACCGTATGGATCCCTTCGATACCGGTGTTATATGGGGCAGCGGCCAGGGCGGTATGTACACCTTTGAAGAGCAAGTCAGAAATTATGCTGACAACGATTATACTCCACGCTTCAATCCCTTTTTTGTGCCCAAATTAATCATCAACATGGCGCCGGGGCTCATTTCCATTGAATATGGGCTGATGGGCATTAACTATGCTACGGTCTCAGCTTGTGCTACTTCCAATACTGCTATTATGGATGCCTTAAACTATATCCGCTGGGGCAAAGCAAAAGTGATGATTACCGGAGGATCTGAAGCCGGCATTACCGAGGCTTCTTTTGGCGGATTTTCGGCGATGCGTGCCATGTCAAAAAATAATGATGATCCAAAGCATGCTTCACGTCCATTTGATAAAGGACGCGACGGCTTTGTAATGGGCGAGGGGGCAGCTACTCTTGTGCTGGAAGAATATGAACATGCCAAGGCCCGCGGTGCCCATATCTATGGTGAAGTAACCGGTGCAGCCATGACGGCGGACGCCCATCACATGACAGCGACCCACCCGGATGGGAAAGGAGCCACTGCGGCTATGAAACAGGCACTAAATGACAGTGAGCTCAATGCTGATGAAGTAGATTATCTGAATGCACATGCTACTTCTACCCCTTTGGGAGATATCAGCGAAATGAAGGCTACGGTCAATGTATTTGGAGAGAATCCCGATCATTTATCTATTGGTGCCACCAAGTCGATGACCGGCCATTTGTTAGGGGCAGCAGGAGCTATAGAAGCCGTTGCCAGCCTGAAAGCCATTAATGATAATACCATTCCACCTACCATCAATACCAAAGAGATAGATGATGAAATCCCATCTTCCCTCGATATCGTGTTAGAAGAAGCCAGGGAAAAAGAGGTAAATGTTGTTATGAGCAATACCTTTGGATTCGGCGGCCACAATGGAATTGTAGTTTTCAAGCAGGTATAAATCCATTATTTTTAAACCCAGAAAGAAGACTAAATTTTATTATATTTGACACCATTTTGATACATACCGTTCTATTGAGGTTCGTAAACCTATATTATAAATGACTTATACTTTTTTTGATCTGCTGCAACTGATAGGATCGCTGGGTATTTTTATTTACGGAATGAAAATATTCAGCGATGGCCTGCAAAAAGTTGCTGAAAGTAGGTTGAAAGCTATTCTGAAAGGGATGACCAATACTCGCTTTCGGGGTATACTTACCGGTTTTACAACTACCGCTATTGTCCAGTCTTCTTCTGCAACCACTGTAATGGTTGTTAGCTTTGTAAACGCCGGTCTCATTACTTTTCTACAGTCTACTGGTATCATTATGGGTGCTAATATTGGTACCACGGTTACAGCCTGGCTAATATCTATCTTTGGGTTTAAAGTACAAATCACACCCATTGCCATCTCTCTTATTGGTATTTCTTTTCCCTTTATGTTTGTAGGAAAAGAAAAATTTCGGAGTCTTGCCGAAGCGCTGATCGGATTCGGAATACTGTTTATTGGATTAGATTTTATAAAAAATGGGGTTCCCAATATTCAGCAAAATCCCGAGATCCTGCATTTTGTTCAGCAGTTTACCGATTTTGGCTTTGCCTCTATTATTATCTTTGTAATAATTGGAACCCTACTTACCATTGTCATGCAATCTTCCTCAGCAGCATCAACCATAACCTTAGTTATGGTCTTTCAGGGGTGGATAGATTTTCCAATGGCAGCGGCTATGATACTGGGTGAAAATATTGGTACAACCGTAACGGCCAATATTGCCGCAGCGGTTGGTAACGTTTATGCAAAACGGGCTGCACGCTTTCACTTTGTCTTTAATATCTTTGGCGTGATCTGGATGCTTCTGCTTATACATCCTTTTTTGGCAGGTATAGACCAAGTTATAGGCTATTTTTCACCTGAAACCGGCTCTATAATGCATGCTGGAAGTGAACTGGGCCGTACGAATGCTACCCTTGGACTATCATTATTTCATTCTATTTTTAATGTGATCAATGTGTTGGTTATTGCCCCTTTTGTACCCAAAATTGTCCAGCTTATTAAAAAATACCAACCAAAACAAAAAGACTCAGACAGCCAGCACCGCCTACAGTATATATCTTCAGGCATGATGTCGTCTCCAGAATTATCTATTTCGCAGGCGCATAAAGAGATTGAATTGTTTGCCAAGCTTATTGAAAAGATGCATTTCAGTATTGAAGGACTCATATTTAATAAACAAAAGAGGCGCAAAGCTTTTTTAGAAAAAATTGAAAAAAGAGAAGGAATAACGGATAATATTGAACTGGAGGTTGCTGAATATTTAACTAAAATTTCGGCCTATAACCTTACAGAGGCTGATACCAGAAGTATCCGCCACATGCACAGCATGATCAATGATCTTGAACGGATGGGGGACCTGTATTTTCAAATATCCAAATCCTTCGAAGATATGCAGACGGAGGATGTTGAGCTGCCAGAAGAAGCATTAGAACGGGTTGAAAATATGCTTAATTTGATTTACGATGCTATCCGTCACATGCGTAAATGTCTCAGCGGAGAAGAAGAGGATCCGGATCTTAAAAAAGCGAGTGAGCTTGAAGCGTCTATTGATCAGTATCGTGATAAACTCAAAGAGTTTCATTATGCCCAGCTGGAACAAAATGGATATACAAATAAGGCTGGTTTTTTCTTCCTCGATTATATCAATCGATTAGAAAAGATAGGCGATCATATTTTTAACCTCAATGAGGCGATTGCCGGCATCAAAGTAAAATCCGCCTATGAAACGGTGATGGAAGAGCGGGGATAGCCTGCTTTTTGTACTTGCCCTAAAATCATATAAAGGCATCATCAAGGACTCCGGCAGATCAGGATTACGGGCTTTGATCCAGGATCTCCTCATTAATGCTTAAACGTATAGATTCCGAACCGAGTCTGGAATGAAGGTTATCTCAAAGGTTTTGGATAGGACTTTAATAGGTTACCAATACTTACAGATTGCACGCCAATAGAAACAAAATATGGCTGTAAAAGAAACTATCCAGCGCCAGGGTTTTCATAACGTCTTTATTGGCCTTGTTTTACCATTACAATGGTTATCGATATTTTTAATAGGGAAGATGGAAGTAATATTTCCTGAATGTGACTTTCAGAATTATCCTAAAGCCATAGCATTTCTATAGAACAGTGAAATGGGCATCTTATTACTGCTTTCTTTTTCCCAATATAATAAGAAATGCCGCAAACTTGAGGCCTGCGGCATTTCAGCTTTGATGTCTTATTCGGGACTAAATTACTTTTATATTATTATTTATAAAGCAATAAAGTACCGTTAGTTACTAAATATTTTGCACTGTTTTTACCTAATCTACTCCCCCTTCTCTTATCGGGTCCTGAACTTCAGGCCATTCAACCTGTTCTCCGGTCTCTGGATTGACGGGCATCACCCTTTTTTTGCGGGAGGCCTTTTGATCGTCTTCACTGGCTTTATAAGCCAATATTGCGGTTAAAATCACATTATTTCGCACCTCATCGAATACAATTTTATCATAAGTATCCAGATTGGTATGCCAGGTATAGTTCCAATAGTTCCAGCTCAGCGAAGTCAGTGAAATACCCGGTGCACCTGCAGCTACAAAAGAAGCATAATCTGATCCACCGCGCCCCGGCATGCCGGGAAAAGTCGTTTCAATATGTTTGCTTACCTCTTTGGGAACAGCCGAAAGCCAATTCCCCAAATAATCGTACGAATCAACAAATCCCTGTCCTTCTATCTGAACTACCCGGCCCGTTCCATTATCCTGGTTAAATGCTACTTGGAGGTTCTTTATAATTTCCGGATGGTCCTTCACAAAGGCGCGTGATCCATTTAATCCTTGCTCTTCAGCCCCCCATAATCCTACTAATATAGTTCGTTTAGGATTCGGATACACTTTTTTAAGGATTCGGGCTGTTTCCATCATGGTAATAGAACCGGTCCCATTATCTGTAGCTCCGGTAGCCCCATCCCAGGAATCAAAATGAGCCGACAGTAAAACATATTCTTCTGGCTTTTCGGTACCTTCTATTCTGGCAATCGTATTAAAAGTAGGAACCATTCCTAAATCCTTTGACTGGGTTTCCACTTTAATGATGGGCTCATCCCCATGTTCTGCTAAGCGGTAGAGCAATCCATAATCTTCCAGGGATATATCGATAGTAGGTATATTTTCGGTATGAGCACCAAAAATCTTATTGGCTCCAAAGCCTTTCGACCAGTAGGATTGTATAATACCCGCGGCGCCAGCTTCTTCAAGAGCTAAAATAAGTTCGCGTTTGGTATAACCGGTGTTATTAATTTTTTCGCGCCAGGCTTCTTTCTGTTCCTTACGTTTTTCTTTCATCTTTTCCATTGACTCATCTGTCGCCCACTCTTCCCAGTTATCCTCCGGACGACCGGTTGGTTGCAACATAGATACTAGTACAAACTTTCCTTCTACGCTTGGCAACCACTCTTGGAAGGCTGCAGAGTCTGCAATATCCGGAATAACTGCAACACTTCCCTTCACACCTCCCTCCGGCGTTTCAGGGCTCCAGGCCAGTTGCATTCCATCTAATGAGATAGTACGGGGCTCTAACAGATCTATATGAGTGATCCCGCGCTCCCAGCCTTTCCATTCTCCCCACTGTTCATTTTCTGCCGATATTCCCCAGCTCTCGAATTTATCTACTGCCCAATCACGAGCTTCTTTATTTTGAGGTGTTCCCACCAAGCGGGGACCAATTTCATCCATCAGCTCATGAGCTAATGTTTTAAGATGAGAATTCTGTTTAGCCTCTTCTATAATAGACTCTACTGTGGGATCTTTTTGTTGGCCAATACTAATACTGCTTATTGCAAACAGCATTAGTATGGTTAATAACAGATTCTTTTTCATACTAATACATTTAGTCATTGGGATATAAATTTTTATATATTGTAATTATTTAGATTTTTAGTTAATTAAATCATATTACCGATCTGTTAATACCATTAAAATAAATATATTAACATAATAGAGCGTTTTGAAATACCTGCGATTTGACCGCCCCCTGATTACTTAAGAAGGTTTTTTGAGGAACCATCTCAAGAGTCCTCAATAAAAACCTGTGTTATTTAATACTACACTAACATAGAAATTCTTATATACAAATGCCTGTAAAAAAGAATTAAAAATATTAACTAATCAGTTGATTCATATTTTTTTAACGTTTTGTTATTATTTAACTTCCACTCTATTAGTCCATTAGCACTTCTTCCCGTTACTAATGCCGCTGCTGTTGAGGGACTGGAAGCCAAGTAGTCTTCTGTTAGCACATATTCCTGATCTTTTTTTGAAACTACTTTTTCCTCAATCAATCTATTGCGCAATTGATGTACATGATGCGGAACAGAATCAACTTCAGTATATGCCAATTTTGAGCCTTCGAAAATTACAAATCCTTCAGAAGTAGGCTCTCCGGATGCTTCTGCACCGCGTGCTGCATTGATATAAAAAATGTTTTGTTTTTGAGTGCCTTTTAGTTGTATTTCGCGCTTTTCTTCAAATACTTTATGACCTAATGTATTTGTCAGAATTTTTATATTGGAAATAAATGCCTCCATTTCGGCCTCATCCGGCTCAGAAATAGATGGTTTAGCAGGAATAGTGCTGTTTTTAATATTGTAACGGTTTCGGTTCTGAGCAATTTGGTAAAGCCTGTTTTCTAAATACTTAATATGAGCTTTATTTAAATTTTCATCCTTGCTAATAAAAATAACAGCTTCTGTCCAAAACTCTTTAGCTGCAAGTTGTTGGCCCAGCCTTTTAAATACATTCTCTGCTTCCCCTATATAAACATTATTCTGGTGATCTTCCTGCCGCCCGAATAACATATATATGCCTGTATTTTTTAATTCCGACCGATCGCCTGAATTTTTAACCCGAGTTCGGGGGATTTTATAGGCTTTACCAGTCCAATTAGAGAGCTCACCGGTCATTCTACCATTGGGCTCACCATCTATGAGGAATAATGTAATTGTTTTGCCAAGCATTTATTAAAATGGTAGTTAACTAATTATGATTCATCATTTATTTTATATTCCCTATTTCAATAATCTTCTCATCCATTGCGCGGACTTTATCCTTAATCTGATTAGCCGATGCAGCATCAACAATGGCAATGAGGCCAATTCCTAACTTGAAAGTGGAGCGCATATCTTGTTCGGGAACATTACCGATATCCTGTATAAGCTTGAAAATAGGTGGACGCTCCCAGGAATCCCAGTCAACGTTAATTTCCAAACTATCCGGAACTATACGCTTAGTGTTGCCCAGTATTCCACCACCTGTAATATGAGAAAAGCCATGCAGGCCTTTAAGATCACGGAGGTTTCGTATTATGGACAGGTATGATTTATGTATTTTAAGCATTTCACTCCCTACGGAATGCTCAAGTTCTTCTACATAATCATTTATTTCAAATTCTGAGAACAATACTTTTCTTGCCAGTGAATAGCCGTTAGTATGTATACCGGTACTGGGGAAGCCAAGCAACAAATCTCCAGAACTTATTTTTTGACCATCTATAATTTGTTGGCGATCTACCATTCCAACAATCGTTCCGGCCAAATCAAATTCACCCTGATTATAAATATCAGGCATTTCGGCTGTTTCTCCTCCAATTAATGCTACCTCATTTTCTTTACACGCTGTTGAAAAGCCTTTAATCACCTGATAACCTGTTTCTTGCTCTAAATTACCGGTAGAAAAATAATCTAAAAAGAATAGGGGATCAGCTCCACAAACTGCAATATCATTCACACAGTGGTTTACTAAATCCTGGCCAATGGAATCATAAACTCCCATTTTAAAGGCCACAATTAACTTCGTACCTACTCCGTCAACACTGCTTACAAATACGGGATCTTCATAAGAGGCTAAGTCGGGTTTGAAGAGACCTCCAAAACCACCAATATTTCTTAAAACTTCGTTACCATGGGTTTCTTTAACAACATCTTTAATGGAATCTACCATCTGTTCACCGGCTTCGATATCTACTCCCGAATCCTTATAAGTAAACTTTTTACTACTCATAATTAAAATTATGTCTTGATCTTTGATCGAATATGAATATAGAGATATTGGAAGCTTTTATTAAAAATATTTGTCCACATTATCTAAAAGAATACATAATAACTATATAATATTAAATATTTGTAGTACATAGTAGGTAGTGTTGATAAGTGGATAACTTTTTATCTAACAGCTAATTTATAACTTAATGATAAATGTGGATAACATTGTGGATAGTTAGATCAATAAAAACAGTATTTTAGCATAATTTGTAAATAGTTATCCACAATTATTTAAAATGTGGATTCTTAATCATTATGTTTTCTACATGTCTTTTGACTGGTATAACTTGTGGATAAGATTATTTTATCGTTGAAAGCTATGGAGAAATTTTGTTGGTTTTGAATAGTTTGTTTTGAGAAAAAGTTATTCACATAGTAATCCACATACTTATTAACAGTTTTTAGTATGAAAATAGTTGTTCAACGGGTATCCGAAGCATCAGTTCAGGTAGAAAATGAGCAAATAGGAAAGATTAATCATGGCTTGATGCTCTTAGTAGGCGTACACAAAAATGACCAGCGGGAGCAGATGCAATGGTTGGCAGAAAAGTTGCTTAAGCTGCGCATATTTGATGATAGGGAGGGTAAGATGAACCACTCTGTACAAGATGTAAAAGGCGATATATTGGTGGTCCCGCAATTTACTCTGTTCGGTGCTTATGAGCAGGGCAATCGGCCCAGTTTTATGGATGCAGCAAAGCCCGATAAGGCTAAAAAACTTTATAATGAGATGATTCAATACTTTAAAAAACATTCGGAATTAACGATAGAAAATGGACGTTTTGGAACGCTAATGGATGTGCAATTACATAATGACGGGCCGGTAACGCTTGTATTAGAACACTAACGGGTCTTTAACAGTTTTTTATGTCAGTTATCTTACTTTTTATTGATGGAGTAGGCTTAGGGACCAGTAAACCGGCTAATCCTTTTGTTAAAAGCAATTACCGAGGATTTTCTGCTATGCTCGGGAATAAACCCTTTATTAGCGAAAGCGAGGGATTTTATAAAACTAATCATTTATTTAAGACAATTGATGCCACACTCGGCATAGAAGGACTTCCACAGAGTGGAACTGGTCAGGCGACGTTATTTTCCGGAGTAAATGCAGCGAAAGAGATAGGAAAACACTTTGGACCTTATCCTCATTCCGGCATTAGACATTTATTAGATAAGAAAAGCTTATTTCAAAAAGCCCAAAGGTTAGATAAAAGCTGTTATTTTATTAATGCCTATCCCAACGCTTTTTTTGAATATGCAAAGAAGCGAAATCGCTGGAGTTGCACCACCCTCATGACCAGAAAAGCAGGTATACCGCTTAACAGGGTAGAGGATATACGACAAGGCCGAGCACTTACTGCAGAATTGACGCAAGAGGCCTGGCGAGATCAGCTGAATATTAATATCCCTACTATCCAGCCTGAGAAGGCAGCAAATATATTAATTAAACAGTCAGATAAATATGATCTAATCTTAAGTGAATATTATCTATCCGATAAAGCCGGTCATAGTCAGGATTTAGCAGATGCTGAGAAGGTGTTGGGTGTTTATGACAGATTTCTTGCCAAATTAATCAATAATAAACCTACGGATACAACGATTATATTATCCAGTGATCATGGCAATGTTGAAGACTTATCAACTAAAACGCATACTTTAAATAATGTTCCATTATTTAGTATGGGGCCGGCATCCGAGTATTTCAGAAAAGTAGAAAGTATTATGGGCGTTACGCCAGCCATTATTCATTATTTTAAAGAGCAATAAAAAAGATGCAGTATTAACTGACTGCAGCGGAGGATGGATTAGTATCTAAATAATAAGAAATGAATATAGCTTTATTGAAAATAAATAACTTAGATAATTGCAACAACGGGAAAGGTGGTAAGCTATTGCTATAGGAAAGCACCAATAACCATGATAAGTTTATGGGTTTATTACATTTAAAATTATATAAGGGTAAAGCTATTTATTAGTAATTTTTGGTTACTTACTATTTAGTTAGATATAATAGTAGTAATTCTTTGAAAAATTTCCTTTACGGTTCCTACACCATCTACTTTCTTGACCGCATTTTGCTTTCGATAATAATTTAAGACAGGTTGTGTCTCTTCTTCATATATTCTAAGTCTTTTTTGAACCCCTTCTTTTGTATCATCAGAACGTCCTTCGCCGCGGCTCAATATTCGCTTAATAAGTTCATCATTGGGGACTTCAAGCAGTAGAAAAGCTTTTAGAGATGTATTATTATTATTTAAAATTTCATCATAAGCTTTAGCCTGAGGAACAGTTCTGGGGAAACCATCCAAAATATATCCCTCCTTATACTTGGATTTTTGAAGCTCCTCGCGAACAAGGCCGACTACCTTGTCGTCTGAGACCAATTCCCCGGCGTCAAGAATCTTCTTTACTTTTTTTCCTAACGGAGTCTGATTTTTAATGGCTGTTCTGAAGATCTCTCCGGTTGACAGGTGGGGTATTTTATATTTATCACTAATTAGTTCCGCCTGTGTGCCCTTACCGGCTCCGGGAGGTCCAAAAATTATGATGCGCATAGTAGATCTAATTACACTTTTGGAGTATGAATTTAAAGGCTGAAAATAGACTATATGGCGTTTATTTACAAATTGAATGGGACTAGGATATTACAGCAGAGAAGTAATCTAAATGAATAAAAGCATTAATTGGTTTGGTTGAAGAACTTTTGTATAAACAAATGTGTTCACCAATGGATTAATTTGTATATGATTGCATAGTAAACGTTTTCTTACAGCTTTCCTCATAGTAAAACTATCTCATGAGGCTTTTATCTTTCAATAACGGTTTATCGGATTAACAAGGGGGCTACTGATATAATAAATTTCTATTCTGTAACATTTGATAAGAATCCCTATTTTAAACTTATGAAAATAACTGGATTTATAGCGAGACGTTACCTCTTTTCAAAAACGTCTTTTTCTCTTATTTCAAGCCTTACAGTTATAAGTATTGCAGGGGTAACCATTGGTACAGCCCTGCTGATTATTGTATTGTCGGTTTTTAATGGTTTTTTAGCGTCATTAAAGGATATCTGCTTAAAAATGACCCAGATATCCGGATTGAATTAGCTGAAGGAAAACCATTTCTATACACTAAAGAATTACAAAATAATATTTCTGAACTTCCGGATGTACAGGTCCAAGCCCCTTATATTAGCGGAAAGGCCCTTTTAGTTAATAAAAAAGAGGGTAAAGAGGTGGTAACGGTGAAGGGAATTAAAAGTGCAAATTATTTTAAGATCAATAATTTAACGGAATATATAAATCGGGGAATGACCGATCTTAGTGTCCGGAATAAACAGCCTGGTATCATAGTATCAGACCAGCTGATGGCTAAAATGAACCTGAGTGTGGGAGATGAAATATCTTTGCTAAGTGCAGGAGGGATGCAAAAGTCATTAACACAGTTCACAGCACCACGAAATTATATATTTGAGATTCGGGCCACTTATTCACAAGTACATCTTATCGGAAACTCTCCAATATATATTGATAGAAGAGCCAGCCAGCGGCTTTTTGAGACTAAAAGAAGAATATCGGGCATTGATCTCCGACTACAGCATTCTAACCGGGCCGGGGAAGTGAAAAAGAGGCTGAAGCAGAATTTAGATGACCGCTATACTATTTCAACCTGGTACGATCTTCAGCGTCCGTTATACGATATTATGTATCTTGAAAAATGGAGCTCTTATGTAATTCTGATGATTATTGTAATCGTTGCTATCTTAAATATTATTGGTTCTCTGACTATGATTGTAATCCAGAAAAACAGGGATATAGGAGTGCTTCAAACACTTGGTTTTACACCGGCAAAGATTAAAAGAATATTTGTTAACCAGGGGCTGTATATTGGCTTAATTGGCTGTGTTATTGGAGGCGGATTGGGTTTATTAATCAGTTGGCTTCAGAAACAATACGGGTTAATAAAATTGTCATCTGATTTTATTATTGGGGCTTATCCAATAAGGATTGAATATTTAGACGTAACCATTGTTTTATTGGGAAGTTTGGTTTTATGTTTATTGGCTAGCTGGTATCCGGCTCGGAAAGCTTCGCAGGTAAAGCCGGCTGAAGCTATTAAATACGATTAGGTTTTATATTGAAATACTACGAATAATTAACTGACAGATAACAGCAAAAATAGATTTGAATCGTGTACCATAATCCAAATAATGTCAGTGGGATTGAAGTTTTGTTTGAACATGAAGTGAAGAGGGAACACAAATAAAATTTGAGCAGGCATGGATAAAATGCTAAAGGTTATAGACAAGCACTAAAATTTCTACAAGGCTGGCCATATATTCTTAATAACTTCAACGAAACTCCTACTTAGTATTTTGAGAAGGCAAGGCTAACCAACACTTCAACAAGTACGTGCCCCGCTAACCTGGTCCAGGCTTTTGATCTGGTCACTTTCTGTTCATTACCTTCAAATTCATCATTAATTCGCGCATCCGTTGTAGGAAGTTATGACCATCTACTTACTCTGGTATTCAAATAATATAAAAAGGGGATGGGCTTAAAACCCATCCCCGGAGGGTTTATGAATCTACAAAACTTGGAATACTACTGTTTATACCGTGTTAATATAACTATTTAAAAACTAATTTATTGTTTTTCCTTTGATAAGCAAATATAAAACTGCTTCAAACAATTATATGCATGACTATATTTTTAATTGACAGGGGAAAGGAGTATCAAAAGGGGCCTAATAGTTTAGGGTTTTTAGTATCTACGGGAGTGGTATTCAATTAAAAGAGGTCTTGGAATGCATAATCATAAACAAATATTAAATATTTAGGAGGATAGTAGATGTACAGACTAAGTAGTGAAGCTACTTTGCGCAGTAGGTTATAGGGTTAATGACGTAGCGGTTTGTCTGCTCTGCGTAACGTTAGCGCAATAGAGGGAGTAAAAGCATATCTATTTCAATGCGTTTTAAAACGTACAATAAATGGTTGGCAAATACTTGTTGGTCTAACGTTCGATTATTAAATTGATATTCCATTTATTTCAGCTGGCAAAAAGATTATTTATCCCAGCTGTGGAAGATGAATATACACAGGTTTGGATAATATAGCTCCGTAATTTCAGAGAGATTATGCGTAAAGACTGGTATTGAAATTTCTGTCTTAGTTAACACACGGGCAAAAGGAAAATAGAATACTGATATTCTATTTTTAGTATACTGTTATATAATTTAAGTGTGTTAAGTTTTGCGGGATTTTCTGGAGGTTCGAAATATTACAGCTTATACTCCACGGTGACGGGAGCGTGGTCTGAAAGATCCCAATCCTTTTCGATATCCGCTTGTTCGGCCCTTTCTGAAAGCTCCGGAGTGGAGAAGTGATAATCAATGCGCCAGCCTTTGTTTCGCTCTTTAGATGCTGCGCGATAGCTCCACAAGCTGTAAAGGTCAGCTTCTCCGGGATGTTGCTGGCGGTAAACATCATTAAATCCAGTCGCTAATAAGTCCGTAACCCATTGGCGCTCCTCCGGAAGAAAGCCAGAAGTATTTTTAAGCCTTTTAGGATTATGGATATCTATCGCTTTGTGGCAAATATTAAAATCGCCGCAGAATAGTACGGGCTTATCTCCTTTAATATGGTTTCGGGCAAAACTCATAAAATGGTCCAGAAACTCCATTTTTAAAGCCTGTCGTTCATCTCCAGAACTACCGCTTGGGGCATAAATGGAAAATACTTTTATATTCTCATATTCCGCCAGAATGACGCGTCCCTCGTTGTCAATCCAGTCAATACCTAATCCTACTTCAAGTTTAAGAGGTTCTTTTTTGGATAAAATACCTACGCCCGAATAGCCTTTTTTCTCGGCCGTATGATAGGATTTGTGGTAGTCCAGCCCCTTGACGGGTCCCGGAACCTGGTGTTCCAGGGCACGGAGCTCCTGCAAGCAAATAATATCGGGATCTTTCTGCGCTACCCAGTCAGTAAAACCTCGTCGGTGGGCTGCACGAATTCCATTACAATTGAGCGATGAGATCTTAAGCATAGAATAATAATATCTTGTGCAAAAATTTGTTATAGAAGGTAAGAGAACAGCCCCAACGCTTAAGATATAAGTATCAGGGTTGTCATATTACTTAGAGAGTATAGGAGTAGCCGAAATTGACTGTGCCGGCCCCTGTGTTGTTTTTTCCATTTTCAGAGTCCTTCTGGATATTGATGAAGCCATAGTTACCGCCTCCTTCAATAAAGATGCTGCTCCGCGAGAAGTGATATGAAAACCCAATCTGTCCTGAAATGCCCACATTCCAATGGTTTAACTCAGAGCGGATGTCTTTTGAGCCATTTACTTCTTCCGCGAGATCAATATCAAATTGGTTCATTAAATCTTCGAGTGGTATTCCATTTAAAGTAATAGGTTCCTCAGCATCTTCTGTTTTATAGAGGCCATTTTTAGTATCACTAAAGTCTTGGTGAGCTGAGAC
>Ga0079226_10000918_pt1 | contig 21986 bp, 21 predicted proteins | sample Poulit2014_FD_76345 | JGI IMG/M metagenome (GOLD analysis project Ga0079226, IMG submission 76345) | Agricultural soil microbial communities from Georgia to study Nitrogen management - Poultry litter 2014 | ecosystem: Environmental > Terrestrial > Soil > Agricultural land | place: USA: Georgia... | reverse complement strand
TGGCAATTCAAACAAGAAAATCGCAAACCACTTATTTCTCGGGCAGGGGACTGTCAAAAATTACATCAGTGAGATATACAGGAAATTGGATATCCATAATCGCAGGCAGGCGGTAGACTATTTCATGGAATTGCTTGAGTGAATGACTTTCCCAGTAAAAGTCACTAAAAACATGACTGCTACTTTAGTATAATGATAGTTGTTTTGACTCGGACAAAGGCTAGTCGTATTATTAAGAAACATTAGTATCGATAAATCGGGCGAACCATGATATACTAAATCAGAATTAGGTAATTTGACATGGGGTGATAGGTCTTTCGTCTCAGATTTTTTTTGGTTTGAACTTGCGAATTTTGGATATAGTTGCCGAATGCACTGACGACAAAACATAACAAAATTTAATATTAATTTAACAACTCATTAATAATTCAATGTTATCTTTGAGTGACAGGGATTTAAGATGAAGACTTTAGAAAGGGGTGAACCGATTGACATATCGATCAAGATTGGCGTTGCTTGTGCTGCTTGACTCCATCATCGTTAGTACAGCAATCTTCATTGCCTCATGGGTTGTATATCCGTACACGGAAGTCTTGCAACTCGATGCCATCCTCATCAGCGCAATAGCATTATTAATCTCCCATCATATTTTTGCTGCGGTATACAAGCTGTACAATAAAGTATGGGCGTATGCGAGTGTTGGCGAGCTGTGCGCGATTGTTCAAGCTATTACATTATCGATTATATCGGCAGGCATTGTGCAATTTTTAGCGAATGATTTTACGCTGTACAGCCGGGCGCTCGTTGTCACGTGGTTACTACATATTATCCTGATTGGCGGATCTCGCTTCGTGTGGCGAGTATATCGTGATCGCTTTATCGCCAATCCGAGTAAGAAAAAACGCACTCTGATTGTCGGCGCAGGAGCGGCTGGTGCGATGATTGCCCGTCAGCTGAAAAATGAACATGAAAACACGGAGCTGAACCCGGTGGCATTTGTTGATGATGATTTCAGCAAGCAGAAAATGCAGATTTATGATATTCCGGTTTTAGGTATGGTTAAAAGCATTCCTGATGTTGTTAAACAAGAAAATATCGACCATATTGTGATTGCTATTCCATCTATGGCAAAAGGTGAACTGAACGAGATCATTGATTATTGTAATCAGACTAAAGCCAAAGTACAGATGATTCCGAAAATCGAGGATCTGATGACCGGTAAAGTCTCTGTAAGCAATCTGAAAAATATCGAAGTGGAGGACTTGCTCGGACGTGACCCGGTCGAACTCGACATTGGCTCGATATCCGAATACGTCACTGAAAGTACAGTGATGGTCACCGGTGCCGGCGGATCGATTGGATCAGAGCTGTGCCGCCAGCTGATGAAATTCACACCAGACCGGATCCTGCTTGTCGGACATGGTGAATTCAGCATTTATCAGATTGATATGGAACTGAAGCAAAAATACGGTGATACAGACATAGAAATTATTCCATTGATAGGTGATGTGCAGGACCGCGATCGTATGTTTGAAATCGCTGAAAACTATCAGCCGGCGATCATCTATCATGCAGCCGCACACAAACATGTTCCGCTCATGGAATATAACCCGCATGAAGCTGTGAAAAATAATGTCATCGGTACGAAAAATGTCGCCGAAGCTGCTGATACATTTGGAGCGGAAAAATTTGTGCTTGTCTCGACGGATAAAGCCGTTAGACCAACAAATGTGATGGGCGCAACAAAACGGATTGCTGAAATGGTCGTACAGGACTTAGCCAAACGGAGCAAAACTAAATTTGTTGCCGTCCGGTTTGGTAACGTCCTTGGCAGCCGCGGCAGTGTGATTCCACTATTCAAAAAACAAATCGAGCGCGGTGGTCCGGTCACCGTTACCGATCGGGAAATGACCCGCTATTTTATGACGATTCCGGAAGCATCCCGTTTGGTAATTCAGGCAGGCACATTGGCCAGTGGCGGCGAAATATTTGTACTCGATATGGGTGAGCCGGTGAAAATTGTCGACTTGGCTCGGAACCTTATTAAACTATCTGGCTACTCCGAGGATGAGATTGGAATAACATTCAGCGGTAAACGGCCTGGTGAGAAGATGTATGAGGAATTGCTCGGTGAAGATGAAGTTCATCCAGGGGAAGTTTATGAAAAGATTTTTGTGGGACGGACGGTTGAGGTAGATGTATCTGAGGTAATTAAATTACTTGATAATCTTAATAACATGAACCCTGAATATTTGAAAGATGATATTATGAATATCGTTTATACAGAACAATCATTTGCAACAGCGAAGGGTTCATAAAGACCATATAATATTTTAGAAATCGTATACTGTAAAAATGCACTTAAACCAGTTATCGTAACTGAAAAGATGGTTGAGCATGTTTTGGTCCGTTGATAATCACATTAACTAACGTAATACAAAGGGTGAAACTGACTGTATTTTATTGTGAAAATAAATAACAATAACTGGATTCCCTACCACCTATTGAGAGAGCCATTTGGCTATTATTGTGGTGTAATTAGTGGCTTTTGGATAATCAACTCTAATATATCCAATAAAGTACTAAGCAACTAAAAGACTTTTGCGAACAATGTACATGTAGAATTGGTTAAAGGAAGGAAGTATTACAGAATGGGAGAAAAAATATTCCTATCCTCACCACATATGAGCGATGAGGGTTATGAAAAAGAATACGTTAAAGAAGCATTTGATACGAACTGGATTGCTCCGTTAGGTAAAAATGTCAATAAATTTGAAAATGAACTGGCAAACAAAGTCGGCAGTAAACATGCAGCAGCATTAAGCTCTGGGACTGCGGCAATCCATTTAGCGTTAAAGGCAATCGGAGTTGGTGAAGGGGATATTGTCTTTTGCCCTACTTTAACGTTTTCTGCAACCGCAAATCCAATTATTTATCAAAATGCTAAACCTGTATTCATAGATAGTGACGAAGAAACATGGAATATGTCCCCAAAGGCATTGGAAGAAGCATTCGATAAATATCCAAATGTTAAGGCAGTCATTGTCGTTCACCTATACGGTCTGTCGGCAGACATAGATGTGATTATGGAAGTTTGCCGTCGTCACAACGTACAAGTTATTGAAGATGCAGCAGAATCACTGGGGACTTACTATAAGGGCACACACACAGGAACGTTTGGAGACTACGGTGTGTTCTCATTTAACGGAAATAAGATCATCACCACATCAGGTGGAGGTATGCTTGTCTCTGACAATGAAGAAAGAATTGCGAAAGCTCGTTTTTGGGCGACACAATCAAGAGATCGGGCACGTCATTATGAGCATAGTGAATTGGGATACAACTATAGAATGAGCAATGTTACTGCAGGTATTGGAAGAGGGCAATTAAAAGTATTAGAAAAAAGGGTTGCCAAGAAGAAGTATATCTTTGAATACTATAAACAAGAGATGGAGTCGTTGGAAGGAGTATCGTTTATGCCGGATAATTCTTGGAATGAGCCAAACTTTTGGCTAAGCAGTATGACTCTTGATGGTAAGGTGAAACCATTTGAAGTGATGGAGGCTCTTGAGCAAGAAAACATTGAGGCAAGACCTATTTGGAAACCGATGCATTTGCAACCCTATTTCAAGAACTATGATTTTGTCGGAACTAACGTGGCAGAAAAGTTATTTAATAATGGCGTTTGTTTGCCCAGCGATACGAAGATGACTGATGAGGATCTTAACCGAGTTGTTAAAATCATAAAAGGGTTGTGGTAAGTGCATGGAAAATTCTACAAAAGGCATTTATAGAAATATTATAAAAAGACCCATGGATTTTCTATTTTCATTGATTGCAATAACCGTTATTAGTCCTCTTTTTCTTATTGTTGCTCTATTAGTCAGATTAAAACTTGGTAGTCCAATTTTTTTTAAACAAAAACGACCTGGTTTGGATGAGAAGATTTTTAGTATGTATAAATTTCGGACAATGACGGATGAAAGAGATGAAAATGGACAGTTTTTGCCAGATAGTGTTCGATTAACGAAGTTTGGCACATTATTGCGGTCTACTTCTCTTGATGAGCTTCCGGAATTACTAAATATCATTAAAGGTGATATGTCGTTTGTCGGACCAAGACCTCAATTAGTAAAAGATATGGTGTTCATGACAGCAAACCAACGTATGCGTCATACAGTCTTGCCGGGGTTAACGGGCTGGGCACAAATTAACGGAAGAAATGGTGTGTCGTGGGAAAGTAAATTAGCCCTCGATATTAATTATGTTCAGAATATAACTCTTTTCGGTGATATTAAAATTATCATACTGACTTTCGTTAAAGTGTTTAATCGGGATGGTATTAGTTCGGAAGGTATGGATACTGCTGAAGATCTGGGAGATTACCTTTTAAGAGAGAATAAAATTGACCAGGAACATTACAAACGAGAATTAGAAAAAAGCAAAACTTTAGTAGATCACTAGAATGAGGTTAATAAATGAATGTCTTATTTTTAATGCTCAATTACCCGTACGAAAAAAACAGAGAACATATGTATAAAGATTTAAGTCGGAAATTTGCTGAAGAAGGACATAATGTGTATGTTGCAGCATTGCTTGAGGACAAATATGGGGAGGAGACATTTCTGCAAAAGGAGGAAAACCACAATATATTATGGATTAAAGCTGGAGATTATTTTGGAGTTAATAAAATAAAAAAAGGAACAACGGCCTTATTGCTTCCTTATTATTTTAATAAAAATATAAATCGATATTTTAATAATGTTAAGTTTGACTTAGTCATTTACCCAACGCCTGCAATAACGCTTTATTATACTGTCAAATTAATCAAAAAAAACAATCCATCAGCAAAATATATGTTGGTTGTCAAAGATATCTTTCCTCAGAATGCATTGGATATAGGCTTAATGAAAAAAGGTGTTGTTTATAAAGTATTTAGGAATATAGAAGAGAAGATATACCAGATTTCTGATTATTTAGGATGTATGTCTCACAAAAATATTCAACACATTGCCGATCACAATGATGTTCACGAAAATAAATTTTTTATTTTAGAGAATTGGTATTCGAATCTTGATTATAAATCGTTAGAAGAAGAGGAAGTAACAAATATAAAAAAAAATTACGATTTAGAAGGGAAATTTGTTTTAACATTTGGCGGAAATATTAGCCCTGCAAATGAACTTGAATTTTTAATACAATTAGCTGAAAAGGTAGAAAATCAGGGCATAAAAGACATCTCCTTCATCATTATAGGTAGAGGTACGGCAAAGAATAAGATTGAGTCTTTAATAACTCAAAAAAATTTATCATGTATTAAGGTGTTTAATTTTGTCCCTACGGAAGAGTATGATCAATTGATTAAAATGAGTAATGTCGGTTTAATCAATCTTAATAGAAATTATACGATACCAAATATTCCTTCTAAAACGTTAAATTTAATGAGGATCGGCAAGCCTATTTTAGCTGCAACTGACAGAAATACGGACTATAAAGAGTTGATTACTGAAGAAGCCAACTGTGGATTATGGTGTGAAACAGGAGATTTGGATTCTTATTATAAGAATTTAATAAAATTGAAGGAATCAAAAGATCTAAGAGAAACTTTTTCTGAAAATGCCAGGAAGTACTTTTTGAACCATTTGACAACCAGCAATGCTTATGGAAGTATCATGAAAAAAATAGGTGAGTAGATGAATATCATTATTATAGGGGCAGCTCGGTCAGGTACGAATATGTTAAGGGACACTTTAGTGAAGTTTGATAACTTTGCTACATGGCCATGCGATGAAATTAATTATATCTGGCGTTATGGTCTAAGAGATGAGAAAAATGATGTGTTTTTACCCAATCAAGCTTCAAAGGATAAAAGAAAATACATAAATAAACAATTTAATTGGGTGCGTAACAAATATAATTCATCAAATGTCATTGAAAAAACTTGTGCAAATTCTTTACGAGTTGACTATGTGAATGAACTAGTTGACAATGCTAAATATATTTTTATATTCAGAGATCCAATTGACGTCGTACCCAGTGCAGAAAAAAGATGGAAAGCTAATTTAGATATTAAATATATCCTGGATAAAGCGAGGTTTATACCAAAAAAAGATATTCCTTATTACGCATGCAATTATTTAAATAACAGAGTGAAAAAATTATTGAATAAGGAAAGGCGGCTCAGTTATTGGGGACCAAAATATGAAGGGTTCGAGAAAGATGCTGAAAGTTTATCGGCATTAGAAATATCTGCTACTCAATGGTTAAAGTCGGTAGAAGCTTCGGAATCCAGCTTTCTGAAAATGGATGAATCTAAATATATTACTGTTGATTATAACGAGTTTGTTAATTATCCCAAGGAAATATTAAAAGACATTTTTCAATTCCTTGGTAAACAGGTGGATAATAAAAAGATTGAGGAAAGCGTTCGTACTGTATCCAGTGATAGCATAGGAAAAGGATATCAATCTTTGGCTCGGGATGAACTGGATAATGTTAATAAAATTGTTGGCAATAAATATCAACTCCTGAAACAAAAATTCTTATAGATGATATGGTGATAATATGTTTAATGGTAAGACCTTACTAATAACCGGCGGTACAGGATCCTTTGGACATGCAGTAATGGAGCGTTTTTTAGATACTGATATAAAAGAAATACGAATATTTTCCCGCGACGAAAAAAAACAAGATGACATGCGCAAATTATACAAAAGTGCAAAGCTGAAGTTTTACATTGGCGATGTCCGGGACGTTAATAGTGTACGAGATGCGATGTATGACGTGGACTATATTTTTCATGCAGCTGCTTTAAAGCAGGTTCCCTCATGTGAATTCTTTCCAATGGAAGCTGTCAAAACGAATGTGGAAGGGACAGATAATGTTTTGACTGCAGCGATACAAGCTGGTGTCAAAAAAGTAATTTGCTTGTCTACGGATAAGGCTGCTTACCCAATTAATGCAATGGGTGTTTCTAAAGCAATGATGGAAAAAGTTTTTGTAGCTAAATCAAAGACGGTGGATCCAGATCGAACTTTGATTTGCGGTACCCGTTATGGCAATGTTATGGCTTCCAGAGGATCTGTTATACCAATGTTTATTGAACAAATTAAAAATGGAGATCCATTAACGGTTACTGATCCGGAAATGACAAGGTTCCTTATGAGTCTGGAGGATGCAGTTGAACTTGTTGTGTTTGCATTTCAAAATGCAGAAGCGGGCGATATTATGGTACAACAATCGCCCGCTTCCACGATTGGGGATTTGGCACAAGCAGTCAAAGAACTATTCAATTCGGACAATGAAATAAGAATTATTGGTACGCGTCACGGAGAAAAAAAATATGAAACGTTGCTTACCAAGGAAGAACATGTAGTTGCCCAAGACCTAGATGGTTTTTACCAAGTACCAGCTGATAAGAGAGATCTTAACTACGACAAGTATTTTGTAGAAGGGGACATGGAATTATCAACGGATAAGGAGTATAATTCGGATAACACAGAGAGGTTAGATGTTGAGCAGATTAAAGATAAGCTGTTAACACTTGACTATGTCCGAGAAGAACTGAAAGGTTGGAATGTGATATGAAAATCTTGGTAACCGGTGCGAAGGGATTTATCGGTAAAAATCTGATTGCTGAATTAAAGAACCAAAACTATACAGATATTTTACAATACAGTCGTGAAACGAATCCAGACTTGTTGGATGACTATTGCAGAGAAGCGGATTTTGTCTTTCATTTAGCAGGTGTCAATCGTCCAAAAGAACAGCATGAATTTATGGAAGGCAATTATGGATTCACATCAACACTTCTGGAAACATTAAAAAAGCACCAAAATTCATGTCCTGTTATGATTTCCTCTTCCACCCAAGTTAACCTGGATAACCCGTATGGCAACAGTAAAAAAGCGGGTGAAGATTTGCTGTTTGATTACAGTAAACAGACAGGGGCTAAAGTTCTCGTATATCGCTTCCCTAATGTGTTCGGTAAATGGTGTAGGCCTAATTATAACAGTGCGGTAGCAACCTTTTGCCATAACATTGCCAATGGACTGCCAATCACTGTAAATGATCGAAATGTCGTTATGAACTTAGTTTATATCGATGATGTCATTGAAGAAATGATTCAGGCATTAAACGATAACGAGAATAAAGTCGTAGAGTTTTGTGAGGTTCCTGTAAACCATACAATTACCCTCGGGGAAATTGCTGATTTGATTCATTCTTTTAAAAATAGTCGTGAAGAGCGCTCAATTCCAAATATGTCAGATCCATTCACGAAAAAATTATATAGCACATATTTGAGTTATTTGCCAGAAGATCAATTCAGCTATGACCTTAAAATGAATGTGGATCAAAGAGGTTCTTTCACAGAATTCATTAAGACGCCTGATAGAGGACAAGTATCTGTTAATATTTCTAAACCTGGCATCACAAAAGGAAATCATTGGCATCATACCAAGAATGAGAAGTTCCTTGTAGTTAGTGGCAAAGGCGTTATTCGCTTTAGAAAGATTGACTCAGATGAAGTTATCGAATATTTCGTTAGCGGAGAGAAAATGGAAGTAGTCGATATACCTGTAGGATACACCCATAATATTGAGAATCTAGGAGATACCGATATGGTTACAATTATGTGGGCAAATGAACCTTTAGATCCCGATAAGCCGGACACTTACTACCTGGAGGTATAAGGCAATGAAAAAGTTAAAAGTTATGACAGTGGTGGGAACCAGACCAGAGATAATAAGGCTGTCAGCTGTAATAAATAAATTGGAAGATTCCAATGCCATTGAGCATACGCTTGTTCACACAGGACAAAACTATGATTATGAATTAAATGAAGTGTTTTTTAAAGATTTTAATCTAAAGAAGCCGGATTATTTCCTTAACGCAGCAACTGGAACAGCAATAGAAACGATAGGGAATGTTTTAATTAATATTGACCCGATTTTGGCTGAAGTTAAGCCTGACGCGTTCTTAGTGCTTGGGGATACCAATAGCTGCTTATGTGCCATTGCAGCTAAAAGAAAGCAAATTCCAATATTCCACATGGAAGCTGGGAATAGATGCTTTGACCAAAGGGTTCCAGAAGAAACCAATAGAAAAATAGTCGATCATACAGCTGATATTAATTTAACCTATAGTGATATTGCTAGAGAATATTTGTTAAGCGAGGGACTTCCGGCGGATAGAGTAATAAAAACTGGGAGTCCAATGTTTGAAGTTCTTAATTCGAGAAAAGACGACATTGAGAGATCAGATGTATTAGATAAATTAGACTTAGAAGAAGAACGATATATTGTTGTATCAGCACACAGAGAAGAAAATATCAATTCTGAGATTAACTTTAATGATTTAGTTGATAGTTTGAATACTATTGCTGAAAAACACTGCATACCTGTGATTGTGAGTACACACCCTAGGACCAGAAACATGATCGAATCAAAGGGTATAGAGTTTAACCCGTTGGTAAAAACGATGAAACCTTTAGGCTTTAATGATTATATAAAACTGCAGCTTAAAGCAAAGGCTGTTCTTAGTGATAGTGGAACAATCAGTGAAGAATCGTCTATTCTCGGGTTTAAAGCTTTAAATATTAGACAGGCACATGAAAGACCGGAGGCGATGGAAGAAGCTTCTGTTATGATGGTTGGTTTAAGGAAGGAAAGGATTTTACAAGGAATTGAGATTTTAGAAAATCAAGAACGTGATACATTATGGCTTGTCGGTGATTATAGTATGCCGAACGTTTCTGAAAAAGTGCTAAGAATCATACTATCTTATACTGACTATGTAAAACGAGTGGTTTGGGGGCTTTAGTAAATGATCTAATTTCGCGTTAGCTCTATGTATTGTCTGGATTAATATTAAAACGTGTTAAAGATGACTAAATTGAAAATATTGAATAAGAGTTCAGTACTATTAAGGGAATAGATGTAAAAGAAAGATGTCTGGACAGGTCATGTATGCAATACTATATGATTTAAGTAAATTTTTGAAATGGAGTTGTAATCTTTAAATAAGTAAAATTCAAAAAAGTACAATGGATGATTAAATTATAAGTGTTTCTATGTATATTCGAGAGGAAAGTAGAAATACATTAACCATAGACAAAGAGGTTCTTATGAAAGATTTGAAATTAGATGTTTTACAATTTATATTTTTATTATCGACGGTTTATTTCTTTTTTGTGACAAGTTATATGGCTATAGCATTAACTATGATAATAATAATATTATTTGTGTCAATAATTAGCCGGAATGACAGGTATTATCTAAATCTGTTACAATTATTATTTGTTACAAACATAGTATATTTACTATTTCTTTACCTTGCTCAAGTGAACACAACAAGCTTTGTTTTCGATGAAATCATACGATTATTTATATATATACTTGTTTTGTTTATTGTTAATAGACTTAGAATCAGTATGAAAAGTTTATATGGAATAACAGTCTTCTTTGTGTTATTCGGGTTGACCATTCAAATCATACAATTCTTACAAATATTTGATATAACCAGTATACTAATGCAAATATATGGAGAATCAAATCATTATAAGTTAACAATGTATGATTCATTATCATTATTTCGTTCAGGAGGAGTTTATGGAAATCCGAATCATTATGCAAGAGTCTTGCTAATATTTTTTGTTTATCTTCTATATTATCATCAAATGTATAATAACTCGCTATCGTTAAAAATAATATTAGCTTTGTCTACTTTATCTATTTTTTTTACAGGATCACGAGCTGCATTTTTGATGTTAGTGTTCATAATTCTATTCACTATTTATTATAATTTAAAATTAAATCGGATAAAGATTAAAAGTATAATAAACACCTTATTTATTTTGACTGCTTTAATAGTATTCACTTTTTTTGTAGATAATCCTGATATTGATTTAAGGTCTTTTAGTGTAGCTGAAGGATTTGACGATAGCATTTCAACAAAAATCATTAAAATATTGGAATATTACCAATATCAAAATAATACTTTAAAAGTTTTATTTGGAACGGGCCCTATAGAACAAGAGGGACTATCTGCAATTTTCTCCTTGGATTTTGATTTAGGTTATTTATTAGTTTGGTATGGTGTATTCGGAATGTTATTAGTTGGTTTGTTATCATATTTCTTTTTGAGAAAGGTAAAAGAAGATATAAAATTATTTAACTATTTAATGATTATAGTTTTTTTTGGAAGTATCTTGACAAGTGGTTTCTTATTGAATATAAGGATTTTTCCAATATTTATTACTTATTTATATATATTAAATAAAGAGTGATTTATGGAAAGATTTGAGAATAATAATTGAAGGAATTATATGTGGAGGAAACTACCTTGAAAAGTTTACAAATTAATTCAGTTTGTGGTATAGATACCACAGGAAGAATCACTACTGATATGTACTATATGTTGGTCAATCAGGGTCATGAAAGTTCTGTTGCTTATGATTAGGGGGAGCACAAAGTTGTTAAACCCAATAAAAATAAGAATAAAATACAATATAAATTCAATACTCATGTGGGCTTCAAGGTTATTGGACAAGCATAGCTTTGGAACTAAGAAAGTTACTTGGGAATTCATAAATGAAATTGAAACTATAATCCCCAATATAATCCATTTGCTTAATTTTGATGATTGTCGAAGTAATATTAAATTATATAGCACAATCTGAAAAAAGTGGTGTGGACTCCCCATGATTGATAGGCAGTGACAAGTCATTGCACACATTTTGACTATGTATGAAGTCAGAAATGGAAACTCATTGTTTTCACTGTCTAATAACAACATCCTATTTGGCAAGTATCGGATTGGGTAATTCAAAACAGATTTTCAAAGGAAAGCAGGAATTATTCACTAGTTTGCAATACATGAAAACGTAACACCACCCCAGCAGTTAGCTGACTTGGCGAATGATCTTTTTTAAATAAAAACTCAGAGGAAGTTATAAATAGTGGAATTAATCTTGGTATGTTTTAGCCTGTTGAAAATGATTTCAGGGAAAGACATCATTTAAAAGATAAATTCGTTACATTGGATGTTACAGTGATTGGGTAAGCAAAAAAGGTTTCTGCTATTTTTTTGAATTAGCTGAAAAACTGATGTCAGACGAACTGATTACACTCGTTGTACTTACGGGAAACCAAAAGAATGCCCGCTTAAAAATATAATTGGCGTAAAACACATCCATGATGTATATGAATTAGCTCAACCTTACACTTAAAGAGGTTTTAGGAATGACTTATTAGCTATGGCATGTGAAACACTTAATCACCTTTGCGATCGGTGAGATCGTTGAATGTGTGGATATGCCGGCCAGATAGTCGAAAAAGGAGATTCAAATGATTTAGCAGGCTTTGCAATACAAGATCAAGAATAATTATAATCGCAGCATGTGTTTAAACAGAGTAAAGAATCAAAATTAATAAAGATTAGAAGTTCAGCAAATATATCCAGTTATATGAATCATTAAGTATTTTTAAGAAACTTTGTCGGCATGTCTTATTACTTTGAACGGTATTATTTGGAGGAATGGAAAATGATTGATGTTAATCGATTCTGCTTGACCTATAAAGTGAAAAAATTCATACAGGGGAATGGGTTTTTATATAGTAAACATAAATATGTTTTCGATAAAAAAAGTTTTTATAAAAATATCTCCAAAAAAAGCACGGATATTTGTGTAGAAGCTTACCCTTCCAGTGCAAATACATATTTAATGTATTTAATAAAAAATTTAAATGATGACGTCGAAATATCACATCATACACATACTATTGCGAACTTAAAATTAGCAGCTCAATATAACATATCTTGTGTTGTGTTAATACGAGAACCACTTGATGCAATTTCCTCCTATGCATACCGCTTTTTTAATAATACTGATAAGTTATTAAACAGATCAATTAGTGAATATATTAATTTTTATGAATATGTTCAAAATAATAAAGACTTTATGAAGGTTGTTGAATTTCAAGAGTTAATTGATAATCCTCAAACCGTTCTTAAAAACATCCAACAGTATAGCGGGATGGATCTAAAACTTGATAAAGTGGATTGGGATCAATTAATTGAAACCTCATTAAATAATATTAAAGATAATGCCAAAAAAAGGGGAAGGTTAAAAAGAGGTTCATTCCCAAGTGAGAGTAAAGAAAAAGGAAAAAGTGAAATTAAAAATAGAATAAAAAATACGAAAAAATATGAAAGAGCGAAAGAGATTTATAACAAATTGACTGAAAGAGTGTGAGAGCATGAAAAAACCTAATTTTTTTATTGCTGGTGTTTCTAAATGTGGTACGACCTCTTTACATAATTATATGGATTTGCATCCTGATGTTTTTATGTCCGGAACAAAAGAACCTCATTACTTTATAAAAGATATTCTCGAATTCCCACATAAAGGACCTGGGGATAGACAAAGAAAGAATATTGTCGATTCTATAGAAGAATATAGAGAATTGTTTCAGGACGTTACTCATGAAAAGATTGTTGGAGAGTCTTCTGCAGATTATTTGTATTACAGTGATAGTGCGGAAAAGATCAAAGCTTATTCCCCTGACGCAAAAATAGTATTTATATTGCGGAACCCGGTTGATAGAGCATACTCAGCTTATACTCATTTAACTCGAGATGGCAGAGAAACAAAGGAATTCGAATATGCGTTAGAAAAAGAAGAAGAAAGAAAAAGAAATAATTATGGTTGTTTATGGCATTTAAAATCCATGGGATTATATTTTTCATCTTTAAAACATTTTATGGATGTATTTGGGGAAGGTAATATAAAAGTTATAATATCTGAAGAATTCAAAAGGGATTCACACAAAGTTTTGAATGAGATTTGCGATTTTCTTAACATTGATCACTTTGATGAAGAGAAGTTAAATTTAATGAATTATAACGTTTCCGGGATTCCTAAGAATAAAAAATTGTTTTCTTTGCTGAGGAATAAAACTGTTACAAGTGTAGTGAAAATCTTTGTTTCTGATAGTGAGAAACGTGAAAATCTTAAAAATCTTTTATACTCACGGTTATTAAAGAAGGAAAATATTAATCCTGCAACAAGAGAAAAACTAATAGATTACTTTTATAGTGATATAAAGAAATTAGAAGAACTTTTAGATACTAGTTTAGATCATTGGTTAAAGTAGTATAAACTAATCATGGTGTACATTAAGGGGGGGGATAGCAAAGTGAATAAATTAACGACGGGTCTTGTTACTACGATTAGTAAAATTATGCCGAAGCCAAAACCAGTAAATATTTACTATCATGATATCACTAAAGGTTCTGGTCAAAGTTATATGCAAATTGAATTAAATAAGTTTTATGAACAGATGAGGTGTATAGATGAAAATAATTATGAGACCACATTATTTTCTGATCTTAATAAAAATTGTTTTAATAAACGAAAGAGTGTTCTGATAACCTTCGATGATGGCTTTTCATCTAACTATTATTATGCCTTCGAAATATTGAAACGCTTTAACATAAAGGCGAACATCTTTTTAACCCTCGATTTTATAGGAACGGAAAACTATTTATCTTGGGAAATGATAAAAGATATGAATGATTCGGGTTTGGTAGAATTTGGAGCTCATACTAAAAGCCATACAGATGCCAGACACATCGATTGTAATAATTTTAAATCAGAAATTGTTGAGGTAAATGAAAAGGTTCAACAAAATTGCGGCTATAAAGTAGAAGACTTCTGTTTTCCCTATGGTATTTATGATAAAAGAACCCTTGATTTTTTTAAAGACCTGGGGATTTACAAGCGATTATACACTTCTGACATGATTGCTTCGAAAACTGATAGCTTTGAACTGATTGGCAGGATTGGTATAGAAAATGAAGACAGCATGGAAAATTTCATCCGTAAGTTGAACGGCGATTATAAGGGGATATATTATTTGAAAAGACTGCGCAGACCTTTCAATTACTATGGTATATAAAAGGAGATTCAAATCATGAGCCAAAAAGTTGTGCCCAATCTGTTCATAGTTGGAGTTGCTAAAGCTGCAACAACGTCACTATATAAATACCTGCAAAGCCATAAGGATATTTACTTTCCTGAACATAAAGAGCCTAATTTCTTATCAGCTCCATATAAAACTATTCCTCACAACGGTCCTGGGGATGACATATCTGATAGTGAATGTATTTATGATGAAGAGGTATACTTCAATCTTTTTAGGAATCGAACCGAAAAAATTATTGGAGAGGCATCTGTTGATTATTTATATTTCTACAAAACGGCAGATCAAATAGCAAGGCTCAATCCACAATCCAAAATTATCATTTGTTTAAGGAACCCTATAGACAGAGCATTTTCTGCTTATTGGCATCTTGTAAATGATGGAAGGGAAAAGCTATCTTTTGAGGAAGCTCTTGAAAAAGAGGAAGAGAGGAAGCGTGAAAATTTTGAATATATCTGGTGTTATAAAGAATCAGGAATGTATTACGAAAAAGTGAAATACTATATAGACACTTTTGGACGACAGAATGTCTATATTTTAATTTACGAAGATTTTGTTCGTTCTCCTGAGAAGTATGTCAGCGAATTATTTGATTTTCTAGGAGTGGAAAATATAAACTATCAGCCTGAGTTCCAAAAAAATAATCCTAGCGGGATACCGAAATCAAAAATAATACATAATTTAGTAAGAAATCAAAATATCTTTAAAACGCTTTTAAAAAAAATGCTACCAATTAATTCTAGACAAAAAATTAAAGCCAAAATTTTAAATAAAAATTTAAAAAAGCCAATTATGGACATAAAAACCAGAGAAAATCTTACACAATTTTTTAAAAATGATGTTAAAAATTCAGAGAAAATCACAGCCTTAAATTTGAATCATTGGTTGAGATGAATTTTTAATGGATTTGATTTGCTGAATAGGTTTTCATGGGATTCTGCTATGAAGATACTCATTTTCAGGATACGATTGATTACAGCCAATGAAATATACCATCTGTGACATTTTATTTACCAACGAATGACAAGAAATGTACCACTGAATGACAATCTTTTTACCAGTCTTTATACAGAATACTACACTCTTATGGAATGATGCCTGAGCCACAGCGGAGCTGCTTGCCATTGACTGTAACGCCCAATACTTAGCATTTGCTGGAAGGGGTCGGGGCCCCGCCAGCGAATGCTTAGAATCGGATTGTCCGTGTTATCATACTTGAGCAGGTGTGCCTCTTAGGCATTATTTCTGCCACACCTGCGATTTCTGATCACTTTATTTTTGTTCGTTACGTTCCCTCTTTTTTAAATATTGCTGATCAAAGTTACGACAATTTAAATGGAAGAATTAGATATTTAAGTATATTTACTAGTGCCAATATGTTTGGAAAATTATCTTGTTTCTCTGTGATTTTATCAACAAAATTATGGATGGCGAATAATGTTTTATTTATTAAAGGCTTTTTTATGTTAATGATTATAACAAACAGTTATTTAGTTGTATCGTCTGGTTCGAGAGTGAATAAAGACATTAGATAATACCACCCTTGCCATAATTTTGAGGAGCCAACGTTGCCATTAAGAGAGCCAGTATGTTTGATTACTGATATAGCAACAATCCCATCACCCTTGATCTTGTTTGTGTCCGTGGTAGCGTTTTTTATGGCGGATGGTGAAAAACAGCCTTTAGGGCTCCATCCGTATCAACAGCGTACCACGGACAATCACATCTAAGTTCCGCTGGCGGGGCCCCGACCCTTCCAGCGATCACTAAGAAGTGACACGGCGGTCAAGGGCAAGCAGCTAACGCTGTGGTTAACAAGGTGATGTTGTCCAGCGAGTGGCTCACCTTTGTCATAACTGGCTCATTTTCTTGTCAAAGATGGCTCAGAAAAATGGCATCGGTGGCTCAATTGGATGGCAATATTCAGAGAGCAAGCTTAATACTCTTGATCTTGATTATTCTTGCATTGCTGCCTGTATTTTTATATAAGCTTTTCCCCCAAAAAATATTAATAAAGTTTTATGCATTTAGTTTAGCCCTTTTATTTACTCTTTTAGTAGTTTTTGTTCAATATTCAATTAATATCAGTTTAAGTGAAATAAATGAGTTAACTAGTGGTAGATCAGAAATTTGGATTAGAATGATTAATATTATTTTATTGAAGTATTTGGAGCTGATACTTTAGTTGAATTATGTGCACATATAGGTGCTCATAACGGTTTCCTGGAAATCCTTAGATACTTTGGGATAATAGGCTTTATGTTTTGGTTTTCAGTTATTTTTTTCCTTTTTCATCAGAAAAACCAAGGCTACTTTTATAAATCCTTATTTTACTAATCTTTTTGGTTTACTGGTGATATTAGCATTTTTTGTTTACTATCAAGCCGAATCAGGTATGATTTCATTTGCAAACATAGCGAGTCTATATTTTGGCCGAAGTTAACGCAGGTTAATTAGACCGGATTAGTAATACTACATGTAGGCAACATAAATAATGCTTATTCTTCGCTACCCTTTGAATATTATAACAGGATTAATTCAAGAATAATCTAGTAGTGTATTTTTATTCTAATGGCTATAAAGTTAACTCTTACAAAGTAGATGTTGATAAGGATGATATTACTTGGGATTCCTAACTGTCAAAAATAAGTTACTAAGTAGTTATTTTTTAGTGAAATTACTTGAATCATTTTTCGGAAGAGGTTCTTACCTACTTTTTACATTGTTATTCTCTTTTGTATGTACCAGATTATATGGTGCAGAGATTTTTGGGGTCTATACATATGCTTTTACGTTAGCACAAATATTAATGGTGCTTGCAAAAGCAGGGCTTAATAGTGGTCTAATGTACTCAATTCCAAAAAATGAGCATAAACACGTTAGTCTGAGTTTTGTTACTAACTTTATTATTTCTGCAATAATAATTATCTTAACTTGGATAATTGTTGATGATATTTATATAAAAATAATGATTCCGCTTATTTGGCTAATTTCAGCAGAGCAATTGTTTTTTGGTTTATACCGAGCCGAAGGAAAAATTAAAGAATACTATTTTATTAACGGCTTTATCACTATGGTATTAAGAGTAATACTTATTGTCGCTCTTTATTATCTAACAGGGAAGAATGAGTATAGTATTGGAATCGGTGTATTCTTATCATTTATTTTTTCTAACGTAATGTATTTTATTCGCCATAGATATAAGTTCAAAAAGATTTTATTTGATAAAATTTATTTAAAGTATTCATTCACGCTTGTTGTAGCAACAATGATGGGCACGTTAATAAATAAAGTTGACATTATGATGTTAGGCAATATGACTACCAGCCTAGATGTAGGAATATATCAAATAACTGTTCAAGTCTCTAATATATTATCATCATTGCTTCTTATATTTAATACGGTATTCGCACCAGAGATTTCAAAGTTATTTCATAATAATAAAAGAGTGGAACTGAAAAAATTGTATATTAAGGCCACAAGAATATTAACTTTTTTTTCATTTTTTCTAGTGCTAGTATTAATTTTTGGTAGCAACTTTATTTTAATGATATTTGGATCAGAATTTACAACTGGGCAAAATGCTCTAATTTTGAGAAGTATTGGTCAATTCATAAGTGTATCAGTAGGTGGTGTTTGGCTAATGCTTTCAATGACTGGAGAGCCAAAGTTTCAAATGTATGCAAATTTAGTTGCTTGCTTTGTGAATGTAGTTTTGAATTTTATTTTAATACCAATATATGGTATAGGTGGAGCTGCACTTGCAAGCATGGTCACAATTATCTTAACTAATGTAGCGGGGTATTTTGTGGTTTCAAAGAGGTTTGGTGTTAAAGTTTTTGGTTTCATATAAGCGTTTAATATTGCTTCCTCGCTATATAATGTTTAGTCTAATATTTCATATAGCTGTCGATACTAGGTAAAAACTATTAAAATACCTAGGAGTTGACCGCCTTATGAAGGATTTTCAAGAAAAATATGATGTATTCCAATCTGCCTTAGAAATACCTGAACCATGGTACGTTTTTCATCATGAATTAGCTAAAGAAGAAAAAACCTTGCATATTTACATCGAATATAGATCAGGTGCTGAATTCTCATGCCCTAATTGTGGCGGACCAGGCTGCAAGGTTCATGATATACAGGATCAAAATCGTACCTGGAGACACCTTGATTTTTGGCAATATCGCACACTTTTGCACGCTAGGATGCCACGAGTAAAATGTAATGCATGCGGAAAAATACGTACTGTCGTTATTGACTGGGCACGACCAGGCGCCGGGTTTTCATTGTTTTTTGAACATCATGTTTTGTCGTTAATGATTGAGATGCCAGTAGCTGCAGTAGCTCGTAAAGTTGGCGAACACGATACCCGTCTTTGGCGAGTGTTCCACCATTATGTTGACAAGGCGATGGAGGACATGGATATATCCAATGTAACGCGCATTGCCATGGACGAAACATCCCGCGCCAGAGGGCATAAATATGTGACTTTTTTTATTGATGCGGATACCAAGCGCTTAATATTTGCCACCACAGGAAAAGGTTCCAGTGTTTTACAAGAATTCTGTCTGTTCCTTGACACAAAAGGCGTTTCACAGTCTCAAATCAAGGAATTCTGTTGTGATATGTCACCGTCTTTTATTTCCGGTATTGAAGAGAACTTCCCAAATGCATCCATTACCTTTGATAAATTCCATGTCATGAAAATGGTGAATGAAGCATTGGATCAAGTACGCAGACAAGAACAGGTTTCACAACCGGAACTAAAGAGTTCGCGTTATGTTTGGCTGAAAAACGAAGAAAACTTAACTGAAAAACAAGCAAATACATTTACCAAACTAAAGGACATGGACCTGGCAACTGGTCGGGCATATCGGATGAAAATATCCCTACAGAAAATGTGGTCCAGATCTTACATCATTTCAGACATTTACTTTGAAGAGTGGTATAACTGGGCAATCCGCTCTCAATTAGAGCCCATGATTGAAGTTGCCAAGTCATTGAACAAGCACAAAGACGGTATTTTAAGATGGTTTATTACCAGGATGACTAATGGTTTACTCGAAGGAGTAAATAGCCTGGTTCAAGCCGCTAAGAGAAAAGCTCGTGGATACCGTTCAAATGACAATCTAATCGCAATGGCATATGCCACAGTTAACAAGCTGGACTTGATTCGTGAGTCATGACTATGGATGTTCCTTTGTTTGCTTGCCGACCAACTCCCTTAGATGCTTTGGAGGTAGTCAAGTGGTCTCCTTGACTACCTCCAAAGCATCTAAGACAATACCGGTAGCAAACAAGGAATGATAGACTACCATAGATACTAGCAAGTTGCTTTTTCAACATTAAATAGCGAAGAGCCTTAATATTTAATTATTATTTCTCCAAATATAAGTAAGCATCAATTTTTTTATTCCAGATACAGTAAAATTTGCTACTGGTGAACAAAAGCAGCAATGGAAGGATTGTTTAAAATTATGGAAAAGAAAACTATTATGGTTTTTGATGTTCCTGCAGTACATGGTGGCGCTTTAACCGTATTGGAACAACAATATGAGAAGGCAAAGCAAAATAGCGACAAAAATTGGATATTTATACTTAGCAAGGCTGAGTTATCAGAAACGAATAATATAAAGGTATTAAAATATCCCTGGATTAAGAAAAGTTGGGCTCATAGGTTATATTTTGATTATTTTATTGCACATAAGCTAGTAAAGAAATATAAAGCAGATGAAGTATTGTCGCTTCAAAATATTGGTGTACCTTTTATTAAAATTCCACAATCTGTGTACGTTCATCAGTCAATACCGTTTATTGATATTCGATTTTCATTAGAAATAATGGGAAACTTTGGATATATCAAAATGTAATTGGGAAGTTAATTTTTATATCAATAAGAAAAGCAAATGAAATTATTGTACAAACAGAGTGGATGAAAAAAGCCACTGTTCAAAAGGCAGGTATTGAGAAAAATAAGGTTACAATAGACCCGCCTCAAATAAAGGTAGAAACTGACCAATTGTTTGTACCAAGTGAAAAAAGCTTATGTACATTCTTTTATCCAGCTAACGGTCACTCTTATAAAAATCACAAAATAATTGTTGAGTCTTCTAAATTTTTAAAAGGACGTGGAATAACAAATTATAAGATATATTTCACATTAGAAGGTGATGAAAGTTCACATGTAAAAGAACTTTTTGCAAAAGTAAAAGTTGAAGGATTACCCATTGCATTTATGGGTGCACTAACCAAAGATGAAGTGTTTGATTACTACACCAAATCAGTGTTATTATTTCCTTCATATGTAGAAACATTTGGTTTACCTATGTTAGAAGCTAGACAACATGAGACACCAATTTTAGCCTCTGACATGCCATTTACGCATGAAATACTAGATGGATATGATAAAGTGAAGTACTTTAGCCCAACCGATGCTGAGAAATTGGTAGACTATATGGAGGAGAGCATAATGTTTGCCAATAAACAAATATAGGAGTGGCTTGATCTGTTCTGTTCATGTCATAGCTGGATCTAAATTATGTCAGAGATGGGTCTGAAAGATGACTGTTGACAAAGGTGGGATTATCCTATGTCTTTATTCATTATCCGTCGTATCCATATTGGGAAGTGATTACAGCCACTGAAATTACCACCTCTGACATAGTTTTTACCACTAAATGACACAAAATGTACCAATTGTAACTGCTAAACTAAAGTAGACAGTTTCCGCTAAATAAAAATGAACACTTTCCTGAATGGGACAGAGATGGGAATATGAGGTATCTGGCGGTCAAGAAAAGCCAGCTTTCAGTTAAATCCCGTCCCAACCATACTGGAGCGTTTCTTTTTCGAGTGTTTCGCCAGCAAACGCTCACACTCTTCCCATTCGGATTCGGTGCAGGTAGATGAGGTTTTGGCAGGCGAGTGCTGCTGTCGTTCCAGTTCGATTGCCTGCTGCTTCTTCCGCTCTTTGAACCATTCCGGTATGACTTCAACTTT
>Ga0079226_10000917_pt1 | contig 22001 bp, 21 predicted proteins | sample Poulit2014_FD_76345 | JGI IMG/M metagenome (GOLD analysis project Ga0079226, IMG submission 76345) | Agricultural soil microbial communities from Georgia to study Nitrogen management - Poultry litter 2014 | ecosystem: Environmental > Terrestrial > Soil > Agricultural land | place: USA: Georgia... | reverse complement strand
TCCATTTATAATATTCTTCATATATCTCAAAGGTGTGCATAATATTTCCTCCATTCATTATAATCATACCTAAGAAGTAGTCGAAAAGTCATTTAGAGTTTCCCCTAATAATGTAACTTTATGATATGATACAACTAGTATTTAAGGTGGTGTAAACATGGATTTGGAATATAAACTAAGAGAGCTGAAATATGATTATGTCCGTGTCCAGGGTGACCTGGAGAAAGTTGAAAATACCGGAAATAATACAGTACCTCTTGAAAAACAGCTTGTAGACATCGAAAATCAGATCAAAGAAACAAAAGATAAAATCAAACAACAAAAATAATGATCTCAGGAAGTGCATGAAATGAAGAGAATGATAACCGTAATCATGATTGTTCAGTTCCTGATCTACTTCGGTTTCAGCATGATTATTCCCGTCATACCGGAAATCGTTACTGAACTTAATGCATCTACCACTCATATGGGATGGCTGCTCGCCATCTACTCGTTGGCGAGCTTTCTGTCCGCCCCATACTTTGGCAGGCTGAGTGATAAGTTCGGCCGTCGCAAAATTTTGCTGTACGGACTATTCGCCTTTGCATTCAGCTTTTTCATATTCGGTATTTTTATAGACAACTTATTTATATTGTACATAAGCCGTATACTGGGCGGTGCCGCTTCAGGTGCACTGTACACAGCGACGACAAGTATGGTCGCTGATATTACAACCCGGGAAACACGCACTAAATACATGGGGCTTGTGGGCATGTCCATCGGCATGGGCTTTATTTTCGGGCCGGGCATCGGCGGGCTGCTTGCTGAAGTCAGTCTAAGCTTAGCATATTTTATGACGACTTTCGTCATTTTGGCAACGTTGATCTTTTCCATATTTAAAATCAAAGAGACTTATCAGCCGACAACGATTGTCCGTAAGAACATCACGCTGCCTACCGAGTATTTTCTGCAGCCGGTCGGCATTTTATTAGTATGTACATTCTTAATCATGCTGATCAACAGCGGTATGGAAAGTACCTTCCAGCTGCTCGGAATTGAAAGAATCAATATAACTCCTGCAGAAATGGGCGTACTGTTCTTTATCGGCGGCATATTCAACGCCATTGTTCAGGGTGGTGTCATCCGCAGATTAAAGGACGGACAGGAGATGCCGTTTATGCTCATCGGACAGGCTTTTACATTAATCGCATTCATCATGCTGCCATTTATGAACGGCCTGATATATGCAGGGTTCTGTATCGTCTTTCTGATGGTCGGTAACGCTCTGGTCAGAACGCTGATTACTTCACAGATCACCAAGGAAGCAGAAGCCCATGAAATGGGACGCATGACTGCTACAACTTATTCAATGGACAGTCTGGGCAGAATAATCGGTCCGATCAGTTTCAACCTGTTATTCATCATCACACCGGGTGTGCCGTTCTGGTTTGGTGCAGGGTTGACCATATTTGCGACATTCTTCATTTTCCAATACTATCGTAAAAGAAAGCGGGTGGCATTATGATCATCGTCTTGATGATGCTGATCTATCTGGTAATAGGATATTCCACAGTCATGATAATGAGAAAACGAACGCTGGATATACTGAGACTGATTTCAGGCGTCGCGTTCATGCTGATGATTCTCATCTACAGCCTATCGCTCGTAAACCCCACTGCAGTCATTGTTTTTGTACTCGGACTGTCGTTGATGCTGTCGATTGAGATTGCTGCTTTTAAAGAGAGTAAAAATGATCGTGACAACGTGTTTTTAATTTATGCATTTACAGCGATGTTCGCAGCGGTCCTGATCATAATGATTTTCACGAATTAAAACAGAAGGTGAAAATATGAGAAGAGTTATATCTATACTTTTAATCTTAATGCAGCTGTTATTTTTTATAAATTACTTTTTAAATGACGGCGTCATGTTTTTCAATTTATACTTATGGGCATTTACAGCGATGTTCGGCATTATGATGGGCATCCGTTCATGGAGAAACGGACCCTATCTATATGAAAATCATTTTTTGTACACAGCAACTTATTTAATAGTATCTCTTCTCAGTATATTATCGCTGCTGTTTATAGTATTTCTGCTTGTCACACGTCCGTACTTATTATAAAAGGTTGGCATCTGAATCAGATGCCAACCTTTTTTTCTAATCATTTTATTTCTTTCTTAACTGATTCAATTTAACTTTGCCTCTTTGAAAAAGAGGCATGGCGACTTCTGCTGCAGTATACAGCGGACGTTTGAGGATATAGTCGAATTCCCCGATTTTCTCAGAAACTTCCGTCCCCCATACTTTCTTGAACTGCCACAGCCCAAAGTGCGGTGAGTCTTTCTCGGGCATCACGCTGACACCGCCGAAATCATAAGTTTTTGCACCTTTGTCCCTCGCAAATTGCATCATGGCAAACTGCATATGATGATTTGGCAGGAAATCACGGTACGCATTCGATGATGCACCATATAAATAATACGCTTTGTGTCCGGACAGTGCTAGAAGCGCACCGGACAATACGATGCCATCCGGATGCTCTCTATGAAGATTTTCTGCCTCCTGAAGCTGATTATACAGTTTGTTCTGCCTATTGCTTAAATCTCTTAACTGATTATCTTTCTTCTCGCTGTCTTTTTTCTTATGCGCTTTTTTCATTTCTTTCTCAATTTTCTCCAGGTCCTCTTTCACCGACGCCTCCACTTTGGAAGGAATGAGCCTGACCAGGAACAATTCCATATGTCCGTTCGGGTGGAGATGATCATACATCGATTCAAAATAAGTGATATCCCGTGTCAGGAAGCCGTCACGCTCTCCGGTTTCCTTCATCAGATTAACAAAGGTTTTAAGGTCATCCCTTCCGGCTGTATAGACTTCCGTTCCTTTTTTAAGAGCATTGCGTACTTTTGTACGGTTATTCCTTTCAAAGCTCTTAAGCAGATCCGCATCGTTCTTGTCTATATCTGTCACCATCGTCTGGCGCGGCTGGATTGTGCCTTTGCTCATCCCGTCCTGGAAGCCGTGATGCTTGAAACCTAATGTCTTCAGATTCTCGAGAGCATCTTCATACTCGTCAATCGGGAGATCCGGGTCAATTTTTATCGTATATGCTTTTTCATCCCTGGCAATTATGACCGCTTCTTTCAGCATCGCTTCAACCAGTGCATGGTCATGATAATCACATACAAAGCCTCTGGATATATAACAGAGGGTTGTATTTATTCTGGGCACCTTTTTAAACAACAGTGTCGCCACACCCTTTAATTCAGAAGTCTCATCTGCTAGTGCAAATCTTCTGAAATACCACCCTGTCAGCTTTTTCGATTCCGCCCAGTCCGTCAGCTGAAGCAAATCGCCATTCGGATGTTCTTCTATAAATTTATTATGCTCTTCTTCACTTAAATGCAATCGTTTATACATTGTTATCTCCAATCCAATAAATCTGTTATAATTCCATTTATGAAAGGTGGCTGAATATGAGATTTACTATCATCATCATTTTAATATTATTGAATATTGCCAGCATGGCAGAAATGGGACAATATTTAGACAGTGGCTTTATCCAGCTGCTCAGTTTACGTATCATTCTTGCCATCGTATCCTTTATGCTATCCATAGCATATCTGCTGGTCGGCGGCTCCCTTGCAATCAGGCTATTCAGCGTAATCACTATACTGATTGCTCTTTCTCATTTAGGCTTCATGCTTTATATAAACTTATAATATGCGCCAAGATGTTTTCCGCTGTTGCCCGCCATGTCCAATTCCACGGATATGGCCGGGTTTTTACCTTCTGTGAGTTCCACAGTCGTCCTGTCATCAATCTCTCCCTGCCATACTCCGATGACATCAAAGAAAGCACGCCACTCTTCAATCTCTTCAACTTCATGTTTAATCGTCATCTTCACCGGTTTCATATCCACACCAAAATTTTTGATGCGTTCAATTCTCTCACTTTCCGGCTCTTCCCACTGTATGAAAAATGGAAACATGATTGTATCATGCATTATATATAATAAAGACCATCTCAGCGTCTCACCGTCAGTTTCCCTCTCCATATACAGAGGACCGAGCGTTTCATAGCCCTGTGCGCGGTAACGGTCGCGCAGCATAACAATATCCTCCGCAGCAAGCGCATAACGGATGAAATCGTTCGTATAATTCATTTTATAGATCGCTTTGGCAAAAGAGTCTTCCGCTTCCCGCACATGGTCGGTAAATAGTTTCTCATCTTTGATTGAAATATATTCAATATATCGCGTATCCAGGTAAGACAAAAGGTTTTCTGTGCCGAGACGCGTATGCACACCGCCTGTGTGTACCGGCAGCGGCGCTTTTTCCCTGACATCATCCAATTGGTTCACATAGTGTATGATGTGATCGAACTTAATCATAATCAGCCACCTCATTTTCATATATAATCATAACATTTTCAGCATTCGATATGTATTGTCATGTATTTTATACCATTATTAAGAAAATAAAAAGCCGGTATGACCACAATTCACCCGTGATCCTGCCGGCCATCCTACAGTACAGCTAAATTTTTATAATATCAGAATTCTTTCCTTCGATAATCTCTTTTTCTTTCTCCATCAGTGCAGCACTGGTTATCCTCTCTTCTGATTCAGCATCGAAGAAATGCCCTTTATCCATGTCGAAGGCAAATCTCAGCTTGTCGCCGGCGGTAATATTGTGGCGTGCATCCACTCTTGCTATGAACTCCTCGTTGCCTATATCTGCATATAACATCGCTTCTGAACCGTGCAGTTCACACACTTTGACTTCTACATCAAAATTCGCCTGCGATTCTTTCACATACTCCGCTTCATCTCTTATGTCCTCGGGGCGAATGCCAAATTTGACAGGTTTACCGTCATATCCCTGATCGATCAGCATCTGTTTCTTATCATCAGGAATTTTGAATGTTCTGTCACCGATGACAAGTTCCCCGTCCTCTAGTCCGGCATCAAATATATTCATCGCCGGTGACCCGATAAATTCAGCAACAAAAACATTTTCCGGCAGGTCATATACTTCTTTAGGCGTGCCGACCTGCATGATATTGCCTTTATCAAGCACCACAATTCTCGAGGCCATCGTCAGTGCTTCCGTCTGATCGTGGGTGACATAGATGGTGGTTGTGTTGAGGCGTTTATGCAGTTTGGTAATTTCAGAACGCATCTGCACTCTCAGTTTTGCATCCAGATTCGACAGAGGTTCATCCATTAAGAACACGCCCGGATTCCGTACAATCGCTCTGCCGAGAGCGACACGCTGCCTCTGGCCGCCTGACAACGCTTTCGGTTTACGCTCCAAAAACTCGCTCAGTCCCAGTATTTCCGCTGCTTTACCGACTCTTTCCCTGATTTCTTTTTTAGGTGTTTTTCTTAGTTTCAGGCCAAACGCCATGTTGTCGTAAACACTCATGTGCGGATATAATGCATAGTTCTGAAAAACCATCGCAATATCACGGTTTTTTGGTTCAACATCATTCATTCTTTTACCGTCGATATAAAAATCACCGCCGGTGATTTCTTCCAGTCCGGCTATCATTCTTAAAGTCGTCGATTTTCCGCAGCCCGAAGGACCGACAAAAACGATGAATTCGCCCTCCTCGATTTCAAGATTGAAATCATGTACAACTTCAGGTCCGCTGTCGTAAACCTTTTTGATGTTCTCCATTTTTATCTCAGCCATTTGATCGCTCCTTTATGCCCACCACATATCAACAGGTTTGTCTTTTATTATAACACCCTGCAGATTGTTCACAGCCGTTTTAAAACCTTCTTCCACCGACATCAAACCGTCTTCATGCTCTATCGAAACAACATGGTCATAGCCATACGTTCTGAGTGCACTCATCATATTGGACCATTCCCCGACACTGTGGCCGAGCCCGACACTTCTGAATGTCCATGTCCTGTTTTTAATGTCACCGTATGGATTCATATCCAGATAGCCGTACATGTTTAAATTTTCCGGGTCGATATAAGTGTCTTTTGCATGGAAATGGTGTATCGCATTTTCCCTGCCAAGAATTTTAATGGCCACGACAGGATCGATACCCTGCCACCACATATGGCTCGGATCGAGATTTGCACCAATATATTCATTTGTAGCTTTACGCAGCTCCAGCATTGTATGCGGCGTATGAACCAGAAATCCTCCATGGAGTTCCAGACCGATTTTAACATCATATTCCCTGGCGAGTTCACCGATTTCTTTCCAATATGGAATCAGTTTATTTTCCCACTGCCAATTTTTGATCTCCGAGTACTCCTCCGGCCATGGTGTCACCGGCCAATTGACCGACGTGTCCGTATCGTTACCTGCCGGTGTACCGCTGAACGCATTGACAACGGGCACACCCATCAGGGATGCAAGTTTGATGGATTTTCTCAGTGCTTCATCAGACTCTGCTGCAAATTCTTGATCCGGCGTCAGAGGGTTGCCGTGACAGCTGAAAGCACTGATGATAAGTCCGCGGCTTTCGAATGCTTTTAAGTATTTTGTACGCTCATCTTCAGATTCAAGCAGTTCATCCACATTACAATGCTTGTTTCCCGGGTAGCCGCCTGTACCGATTTCAACGGCTTCCAGTCCTGATTCTTTTACATAATCCAACATTTCCTCAAACTCCATATGGCCGAACAAAGGGTTAAATACACCTAGTTTCATCATATTCCTCCTTGATTAATCATAATCTGACACTGCAGTTCTCATCGGAACTCCTGTAGATTGCCTCTATAATTTTCGATACTTTCATCGCCTCCGCAGAAGGGACTTTCAAATCCGCCCTGCCTTTAATCGCATCAATGAAATTTTGAGCCTGCATCTGTGCGTAATTATCCTTGACCTGAATATAGTCGATACTCATCGTCGTCATCATATCTTCATCCGCCTGGTTGACAGTCATTTCAAATACATTCAGTCCCGCATCCGTACCAGATATGCTGATATGCTCCCTGTCATGCGGTATGTTGGCTGACCAGCTTGTTTCAAACAGCATGGACGCTCCGTTATCAAAACGGATGAATGCACTGACATGGTCATCGACTTCAAAGTTTTCTCTGTCGAATTCGCCCCACTCATTGATCGATTTCGTTCTGCTCAGCCGGTTATAGGCGTTGCTTGACACTTCAACCGGCTGGACGTCTCCCATCAGGTACATCGACAGATCCAGGAGATGGCAGCCGTAATCGATTAATGCACCGCCGCCCTGGAGCTCGTTGTTTGTAAATGCTCCCCAGCCGGGGACCTTCCGCCGCCTTAACCCCTGAACCCGTACGACGAGCGGCTCACCGATCATTCCCCGTTCCACGACCTTTTCCGCTGCAAGCGCCGGTTTCATGAAGCGGTAGTGATATGCAACATGGAGCTTCACGTTGTTCTCCTGTTCCGCTTCCATCATTGCCTCACACTCTTCAACTGTCATTGCCATCGGTTTTTCAACCAATACATGCTTACCGTGTTTCATCGCTTCAATGCTTATCGGTGCATGAAATTTATTCGGTGTGCATATGACGACCGCATCGACACTGTCATACATATCCTTTGGTTCTTTACATACTTTGGGTATGCCGAATTCGTTGGATACTTCAAGTGCACGCCCGTAATTGATATCCTGAACTGCGATTACTTCCACTTCTTCCATTTTTGTAAATATCGGCAGATGCCTCCCCGTAGAAATATCTCCCACACCGATAAAACCTAATCTCATTTTTGCCATATGAACACCTATTTTACTGTTATTATTTGATCAGTTTCATTTGATCTGAATGCATTTAAAATGATTTCTACAGACTTTTTGACATCTTCTGCAGTCATCGGCACTCTTTTTTTGTTTTCCAGTGCATCTACAAATGTATCTATTACATGCGAACTCAAGCTCTGTCCGTCTCCGTCATTTGTCTGGATGCCGCCAAAATTCTCTTTGACGACATCACCGTTTTTTGAAGTGAACATAAAGGGATAGTCATCATCGTTCAGCAATTCCAAAATGCCGTTCTCACCATATATGATTGTCGAATTATCCTCTTTGCCGTTGTATGACCAGCTGGCATGCAGTGTTCCGACGATATTCGATTCCGAACGTAAAATACATACCGCATTATCATCGACTGTAGAAAACGCCTTGGCTTCAGTAGTAATGAACCCTGCAACCTGCTTGAACTCTTCGTTCAGCAAATAACGGATGACATCCGCTTTATGTACACCGAGGTCACCCATGGCACCCATGACCGCTTCATCTTTTCTGAAGAACCAGCTGTCTTTTCCGTCTACGCTCCAGTCGTCCGGCCCAGGGTGCCCAAAAGAAGTTTTGAATGAGTATATCTTTCCAAGCTTCCCCTCTGATATCCATTCCCTTGCCACCTGGTGTTCCTTTATCAGCCTCTGATTATGCGCAATCATCAGCTGTCTGCCCGATGCCTTTTCCATTTCTATCATCCGGTCCATTTCCTCTGCCGTTACCCCCATCGGTTTTTCACACAGCACATGTTTGCCGGCTGCGAGGGCCGCAATCGTAATTTCTGCGTGCAGATGGTTCGGTGTGCATACGCTGACCGCGTCAATACCGGGGTTTTCAAGCAGCTTTTTGTAGTTTTCATATGCCTTTCCTCCGTGTATTTCCGTCTGTTCTTCTGCACGGCTTAATACAACATCACAAAAAGCACTTAATTTCACTTTCTCATTGTCTGCATATTCGGGTATATGTCTGGCACGGCTTATACTGCCGCATCCAATCACTCCTATATTAATCATCAATCGTCCTCCTCGTTGATTTCCGTTCTATGATTTTCGTCGGAATTGTTATATTAATCTTCAGACATTCCGGATCGTTGATCAGATCCAATATCTTTCTTCCCGCTTCCCTTCCCAGATCTCTCGGGAAAATATCCACTGTTGTCTGGGGCGGGGAGGCAAATGCTGTCATCGGTGAATCATTGAACGTTGCTGTCGCAACATCTTCCGGCACTTTGATATCCATCTTATAAAGAGTAGATAAAACTTTTGAATTAAAGAGGCCGTCCATTGTCATTAAAAGATGCGGCCGTTCATTCTCGATCAGTTGTCTTAATGTCCCCTCCAGTGTGGTTTCCCCCTCGGATATATCTATCACTTTATCAGTCAGATTTATGCTGCTCTCTTCCAGTGCCTTTATAAAGCCGCTGATTCTGTCTTTGGCAACTGCAAAGACATCGCTGTCATTGATGATTCTGATATCCCTGAACCCCTGGCCGAGCAGATACTTCGTCAATGTATATGATGCCTGTTCATTATCATTGTCAATATAGATCGAGTCATTCATGTTCATAAGATCCTTCCCGATGACAACAAACGGAAAATTAATGCGCCTTAAATAGTTGGTCACCGCATCATCTTCTTTTGAATACAGCAGTATGAAGCCGTCCACCTGACGGCTGTTGATCAGATCCTGCACTTCAGTGATCAGATCATCATCATCCTGCATCGATGTTGATAAAGTTGAAAATCCCCTGTCCCGGCATGATTCAGAGACGCCGAGAGTCACTTCTGTGATAAAGGGGTTCAGTTCATACTCATGCACTGTACTTTTAATCACAAGGCCGATTGTATATGACTTATTGGTTACCAGGTTTCTCGCCGCCACATTCGGTTTATAGTTCATTTCGTCCATGATTTTCCTGATCTTTTCCTTCGTGACCAGGCTGATCCCCGAGTGATCTTTTACCACTCTAGAAACTGTGGATGGAGATACCCCTGCCTTTCTGGCAATATCTTTTATAGTTACCAAATGAATTCACTTCCTTAAAATCTACCCTTTAGTCGAACCTGACATCAATCCGGAAATCAAATACCTCTGCAAGAATAAAAAGACAATCGCTATTGGTACCGCTATTAAAATCGAACCTGCGGCAAAACGTGTAAATTCATTGGCAAAAGCATCATTGACCATGTTATACAATCCCAGTGCAAGCGTATAGTTTTCCGGACTTCTGAGGACAATCCTCGGCAGTATGAAGTCCATGAACGGTGCCATGAAATTGAAAAGTGCGACTACGGCAATAATTGGTTTCGCGAGCGGTATCATTATCGTAAAGAAGATTCTGAAATGCCCTGCGCCATCCATTTTCGCCGATTCATCCAGCTCCTTTGGTATAGTGTCAAAATAGCCCTTTACAAGAAATGCATTCATCGGTATTGAGCCGCCGACATAGACGAGTACCAGGCCCCACAGTGAATCTAAGAGACCGATGGTATTCAGCAGTATATAAATGGCAACCATCGCCATCAATACCGGAAACATCTGCAAAATTAAAAACGCGTAAAGCCCGTATCTTCTGCCGATGAAGCGGTACCTTGAAAATGCATATGCCGTCAAAGTGACGAAGATTACAGACAGCAGCGACGAAGCAAATGCCACAATCAACGTATTCTTATACCATGTCAGATACATGCTGTTCGGATCGGTGAACAGCCACTCATAATGAGTAAACGACCAATCTTCCGGAATCATGCTGGCACCGTACAGGTTGCTGCCCGGATTCAGCGATATGCCGAAAGTCCACAGAAGCGGATAAAATATAACTGCAAACATTATCAGAATGATGCTGTACATGACAATCATCTTCAACAGGTTTTTATTTTTTCTGGTCATTATATTTTACCCTCCTCTCTGATTGAACGTGTACGGCTGAACTGGAATGCTGCGATACTCGCAACGATGATGCCGATGATGATAGATATGGCAGCAGCCATATTAAAGTTCTGAGTTTCAAATGTCAGTTTATACACCCAGGAGATTAAAATATCAGTTCCTCCTGCATTCTGCCCTCTTATGGCAGGTCCGCCTGCATTGAAAAGGTATATGATGTTAAAGTTATTGAAATTTCCGGCGTACTGCATAATCAGCAGCGGTGCAGTTGCAAACATAATGTGCGGAAATGTGATGTTGCTGAATTTCTGCCAGCTGGAAGCCCCGTCTATGTCCGCAGCTTCATACCAGTCTGCCGATATGCTTTGCAGAACGCCTGTAAATAATGCAAAGACAAAAGGAAAGCCCAGCCAGGTCTGTATCAAAATGAGGGCAACCTTCGCCCAGAACGGGTCGGACAGCCAGGGAAGGCTGAGCCCGAACAACGGCTGCAGAATATCATTATTGATCGCTCCGAACTGATTATTGAACAGCGCCGAAAAGATCAGTATCGTTACAAATGCCGGTACAGCCCAAGGTAAAATCAGAACTGTACGAATCAGCCTTTTGAATTTGATCAGCGGATTATTCACTATGATGGCCAACAGCAGCGCCAGAGCAATCTGGAGTGTCGTTGCCACCAGTGTCCACACGATTGTCCACGTAAACACGCTGAAGAATGTATTTCTCCATATATCCACCTCAATAAGCGCTTTGAAATTATCAAACCCTACATAATCCAAAACATTTTTAGGCGGTGCATTGTATAAATTATAGTTCGTAAATGCTAAAAAGAACATATACAGTAACGGAAACACTACAAGAAACAGCAGCAATACCAGCCCCGGTGCCACAATCACATACGGGAAACTCTTATCCCACGAATCTCTGAATCGCTGCATCAGAGTTCTGAAGTCTCCTGAATTGATCAATTTGGCATCCCTGTATGCATCGATAATATTTACAGCATAAAAAGTCAGGGCGATTCCGATGACGAGCAGAGAGATGATACCCTGTGCGAGTAAAATTCTGGAATCGTCGACCCTTGGAATCTCACCGAGCGTAAATAATCCCCATAAACCTATATTAAGAAAATTATAAAACACTGATACAAAAGAGATAAAAAGAATAAAGAGGACACCGGATTTGATGTACCTCTTATTATATAGCTGGCCCAGCCCGGGCAGGATAGACAGGGCTGCAGCCAATCCAGGTTTCTTACTCATGTCTATTCCTCCCTATGTTATTCGTCGGACTCTTCATCCCCGGAACCTGCCCCGCCTGAAGCTGATTCAATATTCGTTTCAATCTGCTCTGTTGCTTCTTCAAGAATCTCCCTCGGATCTTCTCCATTGGAAATGAAGATCAGTCCATCGCCGATCGGCTCCCAAACTTGTGCCATTTCAGGAATGTTCGGCATCGGTACAGCATTTTCAGCCTGCTCATCAAAAACAGCCAGTAACTCATTTTGACTTTCAACATCTGTCCTTGGTGCAGTTTCCTGCATTTGATCCGTTACAGTTTGCAAATTTTCCTGATTCGTCATAAATTTGAGAAGATCTTTCGACCAGTATTCTTCTTCAGTGTACTCTGAAATCATCCAGCCTTTAACCCCCATGAAAGGCGTCATTGCTTCACCGTTATATTCAGGCAATACCGCAGTACCGAGAGAATCACCGAGTGCTTCTTCATATTCAGCAAGTTTCCATGGTCCTGTCAGTGCAATCGGTGCCTGTCCGTCTGTAAATAGACCATCAAGTACATCTCCGGTAACATTTTCACTCAGGTAGCCTTCATCGAACCACTTCTGAAATAATTCAGCCTGCTCAACTACACCATCTTCAGTAATTTGAAGGTCATCGGCATTATAGCTGCCATCTTCGTTTTGACTGAAAATCTGTTCTCCGTTTGAGAATAGAAATGGATATACAAAATAGAAGTTTGTCGCTTCCATCAGTAATCCGTATTCATTCGACCCGGAATCAGTAAACTCTTCCATGATGCTTTCCAGTTCTTCTGTAGTCGCCGGCGCTTCATCGATCAGATCTTTATTGTAATAAAGAGCCGCAGATTCCGATGCAAACGGTATCCCCATCAGACTCCCTTCATATGTATATGCTTCTATCGCATTTTCATTGAAGTTCTCCAAGTCAAATTCTTCAGGGTCCAGTTCCAGACCCAGACCTTGCAGGTATGCACTGCCGATCATATCATGCGCCTGCTGGAAAATGTCCGGTCCCTGTCCTGCCGGTGCATCCAGTGACAGCTGCTCCAGCTGGTCGGTCATGCCCACTTCGGTATATTCTACTGCAATGCCCGTTTCCTCTTCATATTTGTCAAAAATTTCTCCGTAAGTTGCAATTTGATTTTCCCCGTCGAGCCATACTGACAGTGACTCAGGCTTTTCAGGTTCCCCATTGTCGTCACCGCCTGCTTCATCCGCCACAGATTCCGGACGATCCGGTCCGCATGCCGCAAGCACCAGCACTAAAGCAAGCAGTATTCCGTAATACCATTTTAAATTTTTCAAAATTATCCCCCTTTGTTTTGAAAGCGCTTTTCACTAATTATAATAAAGCGCTTTCACATAAAGTGTCAAGACTTTTGTGCAAACGATTGCATTAATTATTTTATTTATAATGTTGTATTATAAATATTATTATTGGTTTATCCTTTATAAATCAACGTTACAATGCAAACCTTTGCATTGATTTGGGTAATAAAAAAACAGACCTTTTCAGGTCTGTCCAATCAATTATATTTCTTTCAGCCGTGCTTCAAGTACGTCGCCTGCCAGATCATTCACCGCACGGACATATTCAAACACGCCCTTCAGCATCGGATAAACCGCTCTGACTCCCGCTTCTCCGAATGTCGATAATATGAATGTAATGACATTCAGTTTCCTTACTTTCAATACAGTCGAAATCAATGTTGTCAGCGGCCCTATCATCTTGCGGTAGTTGTTTTCAGCTTTATTACTTTCTTTCGCCTGATTGACAAAGTCATTGACACGCGGCATCCGTTCCCCAACCAGTTCGGCATCTTCTTCATCTATATGAAAATGACTTCTCGTTTTTTGTTCTATCGTTTTAAATTCCCTGCTTAAAAGGAGGTCTTTAATACCTGGTGTCAGGAGCTTGGCCGCCAAAGCGTTGCTTTTTTTATTCAGGTATTTATTAAAGTATTTTGAGCTTTTAACACGCTTTTGGAATATTGCTTCTTTTGTCTCCAGATACTTTTCAATGGATGCCTTCAACTCTTCAATTCCATGATTGTCCCGCACACTGATAAAGTGGTATTTAAGCGGGTCGGTAATCACTTTCTTAAAAGTGACGTGGAGCTCGGAATTTTTCTCCTGCTGTAATAGCGACTGTTCATATTTCCCGGTGACATCGACCAGAGTGTCCAGCTTGCTGTAGATGAACGTCACTTTAATTTTATTCTTTGCAAGAAACCTGATTATTTTTTCATCTACATCTCTGATTTTCGATGAGAAGACATAAAGTACATGTTTCACTTTATATTTTTTAAAAAGTTTTTTATATTGTTTTGGTGAAAATTCAGTAGTGCCGACTCCCGGAAAATCGAGAAGCTCTCCTTTGTCTTTATAGGGGTAGCTGACGACATCCCTGGTCGCGTCGGTCTCTGTGGATATATGTGAATTCTCGCCTGTCAGGGCATTTACTAAAGCGCTCTTTCCTGCGTCAACCTGCCCTGCTACAGCGATTCTGTAGTCGATCGTGCTTTTCACATATTCAAAATAATCTTCCACCAATGGGTGTTGATCCGCCATCACATCACCTCATCATATACTTTGTTTATTTTTGCTGCCCATATATATACTTATTGACAAACCTGCCAATAATGAAACAATTGATGCTATAAAAGTACCCGTAGTTTCCGGCAGTCCCGGATAAATGGAAAATACTGAACCGAATAAAAGACCGATAATCATTGCATACATGAGGTATGTGTAATTTCTCAGTAAAAATTGAATGCCTCTGCTCGCCAGAAGCAGACCTGACACTATGCCGAGTCCGGTCGCTATCAGTAAGGGCACAACTTCAAAGTTTAGTGATGTAAATTCATTAATTGCTTTCATGATCATTGGATACGCACCTATTATCAGTAATACAAGCGACCCGGATATGCCCGGAAGTATCATTACCGATGAAGCCAGCATGCCGCTCAGAAACAGTCCGGCAAGCAGCGGCAGCGACACATCAATGCTCTCTGCCGCTGCACGGCTTTCATTCATGGTCGACAACCAGTACAGCAGCAACAATACAAAGCTCATCAATATATAATGTATCGTTTTAAACTCAGTTTTATAATTCGAAATCTTGAACATCATCGGTACGACGCCGAGGACCATCCCGATAAAAAACCAGTGTGTCGGTTTGGTATGTTCCGTCAGTAAATAATCCATCAATGATGACATCGTCAATATCGCAATGCCCATCCCGATTACCAGAGGTAAAAGAAATATTATTGATTTCTTATAGTGTTTTGACACAATATGGCCGATTGCGCCTAAAAATTGATCATATATTCCAAGCAGCAGTGCCATAGTACCGCTGCTCACTCCGGGGATGATCTCACAAATCCCCATTAAAAGACCTCTGAAGATGTTTATCCATTTAAACATTCTATTTCCTCACTCTTTATATCCTAAAATATCATGCATAATCAGTGGTGCTTTCATATTATAGAATGATTGTAGCACAAATAAAATTAAAATTTCATGAATTAGGAGTATAATGGAGTTGTTAACGCACTATATATCATTTAGGAGTTGTATACATGAAAAGTCTAGGCGTTTATTTTGGTACATTCGCTCCGTGTCATGTTGGACATTTCGAACAGATCATCCGTGCGAAAAGGGAGAATGATCATGCACTCGTCATTGTCAGCGGTTACGCGGGAGATCGCGGCGACGAACACGAGATGAATCTGAATCATCGCGTAAAAGCAATGAGACAGCTGTGTGCAGGAGATGAAAATGTCACCGTCCTTAAATTGGATGAAACTCATATCCCCAGGTATCCGAAAGGATGGAAATTATGGCTGGAAAAGATGGCCGATATCATTTCAGAAAATATGCCATATCGAACGGAGGACCTGGAGGATCTGACATTTTATGTCGGTGAAGAGGAATATATTGATCCGCTAAAAGTTTTTTACACAAAAAGTTGGAAAAATGTTTCGACGAATGTCATCCTTGTAGACAGACAAGTCCTTAAAATCAGCGGCACAAACATCAGAGAGTCCGCACTGATTAATTGGGACTACGTTACCCGGCCGTTCCGCCGATTCTTTGTTCAGAATGTTTTGGTTATCGGAGCGCCGGATACGGGGAAATCAAAGCTGGTACAGGATTTGGCAAGGCGTTATTCTACGAGTTATTCTGTTGAATATAAAAAAGATTATCAGGTGGAACATCAGGTCGATCCGGATGAACTCGATGTAAAAGATTTTCATGCGATCGGAATCGGACAGTTCGATATCAACAGAAAAAACATCCATTCACCTGCCACCAGGAAAGTTTTCTTTGCAGATACCGATGTTATGACCGCCAAAGTCATGACCAGGCTGTCTGATTCAAATGAAGCCTCAAACAGGCTGTACGATGTATTTGATTATTATATTCAACTCCAGAACTGGTCTTTAATATTATTATTGCCGCCGGCAGACGACGTTGAATATGACAACACGGTTTATAAAGAACTCCGAAAAGAGATTGAAAACAACGATCTTATGAATTTGACTCACGAATTAAGTGGCACCTCGTACAAGGATATTTATCAGGAAGCACATTCCCTTGTAGATAAAATGCTTGCAGATGGCAAAGATAATTAGTAACATTATGTTTATTTTCTAAAAATTACGATATTATATACTTAAGCTTAATTATAGGAGGAATTCAGGTTGCAAAAGAAAATGTTAATGACTCCCGGTCCTACACCAATACCGGAAAATGTAAATCAGCGTATGGCTGAAGGAATGATTGGCCACCGCTCAAGTGATTTCACTGATTTAATGAACAGTATCAAGCCGAAAATCAAAGATGTTTTCGGAACAAAAGACGATGTGGTGATCTTATCGTCCAGCGGGACAAGTTCACTGGAAGCGGCGATGGTAAATTTAGCTGCCCCGGATGAAGATGTCGTAGTTATAGTAAGCGGTGCTTTTGGTGCACGTTTCCGTGCCATCGCTGAAACTTATCCGTATAACGTCCATACTTATGAAGTGGAATGGGGAGATGCGGTAGATCCTGAGCACTTCAAAGAATTTCTTTCAAAATTAGATAATATTAAAGTTGTTGTATCACAGGCTTGTGAGACATCCACTGCGGTTTTACACCCGATTACTGAAATCGGTCAGATCGTTAAAGATTATAATAAAGACGCGCTGTTTATCGTTGATGGAGTGAGCAGCGTCGGCGGTACAAAGTTCAATTTGGCAGAATCGAACATCGATTGTCTGATTTCAGGCAGCCAGAAAGCTTTAATGCTGCCTCCCGGACTTGCATTTGTAGCGATGAATCAAGCAGCAAAACAAAAAGTACAGAGCAATGATATTCCAAGATTTTATTTAGACTTGAACCAGTATTTCGATTCATTGGATAAAGATACTACACCTTTCACACCTGCAGTATCCCTGATACAAGGTTTAGAAACTGTGTTGGATTCAATCGCTGAAGAAGGGCTGGAAAATGTTTTTGAAAGACACTTGAAAATGAGAGATATGTTAAGAGCAGGTTTAGAAGCTCTGGATTTGGAACTCCTTGTGAAGGATGAGTTTGCATCGCCTACCGTTACAGCATTCAAATCCTCGTCTGATGAGCTTTCACACATCAAAGACGAGCTGAGAAATAACTTTGGTATAACGATAGCCGGCGGCCAAAAGCACCTGAAAGGCAAGATTTTACGTATCGGCCATATGGGGTACATGTTCCCTGCAGATATCATCGTCGTTCTAAGTGCAATGGAAGGGATATTAAGTAAATATCGTCAGAAAAACTATTATGGTAAAGCAATCACAAAAGCGCAGGAGGTATTTTTTAATGACTTATAAAGTTCTCGTTCTGGATCCGGTAAGTGAAGATGGTATCAGTGAGCTGATCCACCACCCGAATTATCAGGTGGACATCAATACAGGACTGACAGAAGATGAAATCGTGAAAATCGTTTATGACTATCATGCTGTTATCGTACGAAGTCAGACTCAAATCACAGAAAGAATCATTCAGCATGCACGCTCACTAAGAGTAGTCGCACGTGCCGGTGTCGGTGTGGATAATATCGATATCGATGCAGCGACTAAACTTGGGGTAATCGTTGTAAACGCACCGGATGGCAATACCATCTCCGCTACAGAACACACTATGGCCATGATGCTCTCCCTTTCCAGAGACATACCTGAAGCGCATAAAGAACTGTCTGAAGGTGTGTGGAACCGCAGCGCACATAAAGGTGTCGAATTATACGGCAAGACTCTCGGCATCATCGGTCTTGGCAAAATCGGTTTCGGCGTTGCAAGACGCGCTCAAGTCTTCGGGATGAAAATAGTTGCTTTCGACCCTTATTTATCAGATGAAAAAGCAAAAGAATCAGAAATAGAAAAAATGGAAGTGGATGAGATTTCTAAAGTTGCTGACTTTGTTACAGTCCACACTCCGCTTACTCCACAGACGAAGGGCATTGTCGGCGAAGCTTTCTTTGAAAATTGTAAACCGAACCTCCGCCTGATCAACGTGGCACGCGGCGGCATCATCGATGAAGCAGACTTACTGACAGCTTTGAAAGAAGGTAAAATCGGCGGTGCAGCACTCGATGTATTCGAAGAGGAACCGCCTACTGATATGGAGTTACTTTCACATCCTAACGTTGTTGTTACACCTCACCTGGGTGCTTCAACAATAGAGGCACAGGAAAAGGTTGCAGTCAGCATTTCCCGGGAAATCATCCAGATACTCGAGAACAATACGATCATTCACGCAGTCAATGCACCGCGTATCAGTGAAAATATCAGCAAGGAACTGAAACCTTACATCAACATCTCGAGCCATATGGGTTCAGTCGGCATTCAATTGATGAACCAGCCGCCTAATGAAATCAGATTGAAGTACCACGGTGATATTGCCGTTGATGACACAAGCATGCTTACACGCTCATTTATCGCGAGCTTACTGAGCCCGCATTTCGGTGAAAGCGTAAATATCATCAACGCACTTTATTTCCTTCAGGAACAGGATGTCACTTACAAAGTTGAGAAAAAAGGAAAAACAAAAGGATATAATAACTACCTTGAAGTTGAATTATCCAACAATGAAGAAAATCTCGTTCTCGGCGCAAGCGTCCTCGATGGATATGGTGAACGTATCGTCAAAGTCGATGATTATCAGGTCGATATCAAACCGACAAGACATATACTCATCATCAATCATATCGACCGTCCGGGCGTCATTGGTGACATGGGAGCCATTCTCGGCAAACATTCAGTCAATATCGCCAGCATGCAGCTCGGCAGATCCAATGAAGGCGGCGCAGCTCTGCTATCACTGTCTCTCGATTCAGCAGTGAGCGAAGCAGCTTTGGAAGATTTGAAGAGCATAGATGGATTCAAAAATGTACGCCAAGTGGATTTACAACTATAGTAAAAATCGAGTAGGAGGGAGTGAGTGACTCCCGTCCTCTCACACCACCCAGCGTACGGCTCCGTACTGGGCGGTTCAATACCTTGCGTAAGCAGACTCTGCCAATTGGTTTAGCGGCGCTAAACCCCATTGGCGGAGTCTCTTTGTTGTCAACACATGATGGACTTCTTCTGTTTTGGATAGGTGCCAGTACTTTTTGCGCGAATACGCAATGCGTCTGGCACCGTCAGCGTCCAAGCCATACCGTTCGAGCATTCTGATTTTCGTTTTCGGTTGTTTCCACCGTTTGAGAATGAGTTGCCTGATACGGCGGCGCAGCCAGGGTTCAATATCTTCTATGAAACCTTTGATGAACCCCTGTCCGAAATAATTAATCCAACCCCGTGTCACTTGGTTAATCTCTTTGACAATCTGTCGGAAAGTCCCCGGACGACTGCGTTTGGTCAAGCGCTTCAGTGTCGCTTTGAATTTGCGCTTGGCTGTGTTGGCGGGTCTGAAACGATAGACCCCACCCACTTTCATCATCAGACAACTCAAAAACTTTAAACGCGCCGGTGACCCCACTTGACTCTTGTCGGCATTGACTGTCAGTTTTAAATCCTTCTCAATGAAGTGGGTCACACTCTTCCGCACACGGTCGCCCGTCCGTCTGGATTTCACGAATATCACGAAATCATCAGCGTACCGGACGAACCGGTGCCCGCGCTTTATCAGTTCCTTATCCAATTCGTGAAGATAAATGTTACTGAGCAGCGGCGATATCACGCCCCCTTGTGGGGCACCGGTATGACTGTCTACGAAGTCGCCGGATAGTTCAATCACATCACTCCGCAGGCATTTACGGATAAAGGATGAGATGGCTTTGTCTTGAATGAATTGCTCAAAGTGATGCATGAGCTTGTCATGGTTCAATGTATCAAAGCATTGTTTCAAGTCACAGTCCACGACGACACGATACCCGGCCGCATAGTGCGCGGCACACTGTTTGAGTGCCGTGTGGGTACTCCGTTTGGGTCGGAAACCGTGGCTGTTCGGCATAAACTGCGGATCGATGATGGGTTCGATGACCTGTCGGATCGCTTGTTGGATGACACGGTCCCGGACCACCGGGATGCCGAGTTTGCGCACACCGCCATTGGCTTTCGGTATTTCCACCCGCTTGACGGGTTGTGGCTGATACGTCCCGTTGAGCAGTTTTTCTTTCAAAGGGCCGTAGTGGGCGACCATATGGCTTTCCACTTCGTCCACACCCATGCCGTCGATACCCGGCGCCCCTTTGTTGCGCCGGACGGCTTGAATGGCTTTGATTAAATTGTCATGACTGACAACTTGCCGCATCAGTGATGCGGACTCACGATACATTTCTTTCATTTCACCTACCGATTCACTATACGCATCTGCATACCCTTCGGGTGCTGCCCTATCTCTCCGCAGTCTGCCAACCCATGTTGTTTTCTGTAATCATCGTGAATCGTTAACCTCCATTCTATACTTTGTATGAATATTGTTCGGTCCTTCGGTATTCAACCTATTACGACCTCGGCTGACTTCTCACAGTTCGTTGTTACTACGGCATCTGCCGCCTGTGAGACCTCCCCGGGTAAGACTGACAACCTTCCACTCATGTCACTGCTTCATTTACTGTATGGCGTCTGGGCAGTATTGGACTTTACTATGTTCGGTTAGCTCGTCCGCGCCAAGTCAGCCTTGTTATGAAGTTTCTGTCCGTCAGTGCGAGTGTTTGCCTCAGGCTTCCTTCAGATTCCACCTCACGATGGACACCCTTGCCGTCAGCTAACAGTTCCTACTGCCAAGTCTGTAGTGGACTTTCACCACCAAGTTGTCACCCATGCCGGGCGCACCGAAAAGCACCGCAGAAATTTTAATTTCTGCGGTGCTTTTATTTTTAATTTATTTAACCATGCTTTCAACATGCAAGACATCCGGCACCAGATTGTCTCTTGAAACGCCGAGGTCTGTAAATGTCGGGATGATATCATCCCCGGTCAAACCTGTCAGTGTTCCTATGAATTCAACTTCCATCTTCTCAGAACAGAAGTAATCCGCTACTGAATCACCAACAACATAAACTTTCGCTTCAGAAATATTTTCTCCTTTGACGGACTCTGTAAAGTATTCTTCACTGTGTTCGTAAAGTGTCCACAGGTAGCTGTAAGGGTGTGGTTTGGACAATTGACGGTCCACCCCTTCTCTCGCTTCCGCTTCTTTAACTTCAGAAGCAGTGGAGATTCTCTGATCCTCAAAATATTTAAGCAGCCCTGCAGCTTCAAAAGGGATAAGGGTTTCTTCTCTTGAACGACCTGTAGCAATACCGATCGTCTTATCCGCATCCAGCAGATTTTTCAGCATTGTTTCGATTTTATCAACCGGAGCAAGCCATTCTTCCTGATGAAGGAAACCTTCTTTATCGCCTTCTATAGGAAGTTCGCTGTCCTTCATTTTCATTCTTTCACTGCCCAGGTACCATTCCTGGTAGATGTGCTGGCCTAAATGCCATAGTTTACTATTTGTTTTAAAATCGTCTTTTTCATTTAAGAATTTCAATGAGGTTGCGTAGTTCACAAGACCTTCGTAAATTGTTTCTTTAGTGTACTCATCACCATCAAGAAACTCTAAAACTTTACTGTAGTCAGGCTCTGCATCGCCAAGCATTTCGCC
>Ga0079226_10000916_pt1 | contig 22002 bp, 23 predicted proteins | sample Poulit2014_FD_76345 | JGI IMG/M metagenome (GOLD analysis project Ga0079226, IMG submission 76345) | Agricultural soil microbial communities from Georgia to study Nitrogen management - Poultry litter 2014 | ecosystem: Environmental > Terrestrial > Soil > Agricultural land | place: USA: Georgia... | reverse complement strand
CCTGCAACAATATATGTATTGCCTATCTAGTCATTATAATATTATTATATCATGCTGTATTGAAAAATATTGAAAGTAAAAAGGAGCTTGCATGAATCTAACAAGCCCCTTTCCAATAACCATTTCAATTGACGGATTAGCGACGTTCTTTGATGCGTGCCGCTTTTCCGCGCAGATTACGAAGATAGTAAAGTTTCGCGCGGCGAACAGAACCACGGCGGGTAACTTCGATTTTCGCAATACGTGGCGAATGCAGCGGGAATGTACGCTCAATGCCAACACCATAAGAAATTTTTCTTACGGTAAATGTTTCACTGATTCCGCCGCCTTGCCGTTTGATAACAACACCTTCAAACACTTGGATACGTTCACGGCTTCCTTCAACAACCTTAACGTGCACTTTAACAGTGTCACCTGGGCGGAAATCAGGATGATCCGTACGAAGCTGGTCTTTTGTCACTTCATCAATAATATGTTGCATCATGGTTCACTCCTTCCAAACCAATGCTCTTATCACACTACGGGACAGCGGAACATCGTTTTCGACTCAAGTACCTACTTAAGCACAGTGATAAATATATCATAACATAACAGTGAGTTCAATACTATTTTTTGCCTAACATTTTCTTATCATTTTCCGATAGGACCTGTTCTTCAAGCAAATCGCGGCGTCGCTCATATGTCCGTTTGAGTGACTCTTTTCTGCGCCATTCAGCAACCTTCGCATGATCACCTGATAATAGTACATCCGGGACTTTCATGCCACGAAAATCAGCAGGCCGTGTGTAGTGCGGATGTTCCAGAAGTCCGCTGGAAAAGGAATCTTCTGATGCAGATGCCTCATTCCCGAGTACACCAGGCAGCAGCCTGACAACACTGTCAATCACGACCATCGCACCAAGTTCGCCACCGGTCAGCACATAATCACCGATTGATATTTCATCATTCACAAGGTATTCCCGAATCCGCTCATCATAGCCTTCATAATGGCCGCAAATGAACACAAGATGATCCTCTTTAGACAATTCCTCTGCTTTTTTCTGGTTGTACGGGTCACCTTGGGGACACATTAAAATCACCCGTGGAGACGTATGTTTCGTCTTTGTGACATCATCCACTGCATCAAAAACCGGCTGCGGTGTCAGGACCATGCCGGCACCGCCGCCATATGGATAATCATCCACTTTCATATGCTTATTCTTAGAATAATCACGGAAATTCACCAGGTTGTAACTGAATTTTTCTTTTTCCTGTGCCTTTTGTAAAATGGAGGCATTAAAAACGCCTTCGATCATTTCCGGAAATAACGTCAAAATATCGATATGCATCAATCAAGCAGTCCTTCCATTGGTTCGATGATCACGGTTTGTGCAGCCACATCAACCTCTTTCACAACATCTTCAATATAAGGAACAAGTACATCCTTCCCTTTTTCCTGCTGAACGACCCATACATCATTAGCGCCTGGTGCCAGGATTTCTTTGATGACGCCCAGTTTTTCGCCGTTTGTCAAATAAACAGCACAGCCAATGATTTCGTGATAATAAAATTCATTTTCATCCAGTTCGGTCAGTTGATCTTCCCGGATTTTTAAATCATGCCCTTTAAAATGTTCAACATCATTAATATTGTTAAAATCTTTAAAATGGATAAGGTCAAAACCTTTATGAATCCGGTGACCGTCAATCTCCAATTCAAGCGCCTGGCCGTTTTCCTTCTGCAGGATCAACTTATTGCCGATATCAAACCGGTCATCAAAATCCGTCATGCGCTGTACTTTAACTTCACCTTTAATACCGTGTGTATTTACGATTTTGCCAACGTTGAACATCTTTGTCATGTCATCACCTGCTATTCATCAATACGGACAACCACACCATCTTTTATGATAATCGCTGCATCATTCATAATGTCATTCCAATGCGAACCTTCTTTGACCTCAACAAGAGCCTCAACTTCTTTTTCTGTAATTTCACTGCCGATTTCCAGAATATCCAATTGTTCAATCTTAAAATCAATCAGCTTGATTTTTTCCTTACGATTCTTAATTTCCTGCTGAAACCGATGAGACACTTCCTGCTTTGACATACTCCGCTTATTCTCCAGTTTGCGCTGTTCAAACCTTAATTGTTGACACTCTTGTTCAAGCCGCATTTTATGATTGTGAAAACTATTCCGTAACTTTTCCTTGCTTTTCTCTGTGACAATCTGTTTGATCAGAACCTTTTTAATGATTTGCATGACGGTTTCCCACTCTCTATAACAATTTTGGTACAGAGATCAATCCATTTGTAAAAAGGGAAAGGTGTCACCTCTCCCTTTACATAATATCCAAATAAATACGTTTATTTTTATCATTTTTGGCCGCATAGACAACCGTACGAATCGCTTTGGCAATTCGTCCATTTTTTCCGATCACCTTGCCGACATCGTTTTCGTTGACAGTCAGATGATAGACGATTTTTTCATCCTCTTCATTTTCCGTTATAACAATGTCATCCGGGTAATCAACCAATGGCGTCACAATCGTTTCAATCAGGGCTTTCATGATTATCACACTACTTTACGATAAATTTTTCTGTTCGTGAAATTTTTTCATGATGCCTTGTTTTGAGAAAAGATTACGGACTGTATCACTTGGTTTAGCACCTTTTGTCATCCAATCCAATGCTTTTTCTTCATTAATTTTAACTTCGATCGGACTCACAACAGGATTATATGTTCCAATTTGTTCAATAAAACGTCCATTTCTTGGTGAGCGGGAATCAGCCACAACAATACGATAAAATGGATTACGTTTTGACCCCATACGTTTCATACGGATTTTAACTGCCATGATGTCACCTCCAATGCTTTTATATCACAGTTTTAGATTTTAACAGATTGTTCAAAGTCTGTAAAGTGTTTTTCCATTACAGACCATGGGATGTTTTATCGAAGTCGGCTATTTCAACGGTTTCTTCAAGTCTGGGTTCTTGCATCTTGCCGCCAAAAAACGAGAGAAGTTCTGATTTTTCTTATTCACATGAAAGGCAGGTTCATGCTTTTGCCTTTTTTGCCTTTTTGCATGTTGGTCATTTGTTTCATCATTTTCTTCATTTCGTTAAATTGTTTCAATAATCGGTTCACCTGTGATACGGATGTTCCGGAACCTTTGGCAATCCGTTTTTTTCGGCTGGCGTTCATAAGACTTGGGTCCTGGCGTTCATCCTTCGTCATCGACTGGATGATTGCCTCCACATGCACCAGTTGCTTTTCATCAATTTGCGCATTTTTCAAACCTTTCATTTTATTGGCACCTGGAATCATATTCATCAGATCTTCCAGCGGGCCCATTTTTTTCACCTGGCCCATTTGCTCCAGAAAGTCATCAAACGTGAATGACATCGTACGCATTTTTTCCTGGAGCTCTTTTGCCTGCTTTTCATTGACATTGGTTTCCGCTTTTTCAATCAAGCTTAAAACGTCACCCATGCCAAGGATCCGTGATGCCATACCTTCCGGGTGGAACGGTTCCAGCTGATCCAGTTTTTCGCCCATGCCGGCAAATTTGATCGGTTTATCGGTGACTGCTTTAATGGAAAGCGCAGCACCGCCGCGTGTGTCACCGTCAAGTTTTGTCAGAACAACACCGGAGATATCCAGCTGTTCATTAAAACTTTCAGCCACATTGACGGCATCCTGACCAGTCATGGCATCGACGACAAGGAAAATTTCGTCAGGTTTGACTGCTGATTTAATCTGCTCCAGCTCATCCATCAAGTCTTCATCAACATGCAGCCGGCCTGCCGTATCAATAATGACATAATCATGGTGTTCCGCTTTGGCCTGTTCAAGTGCCTCACACGCGATATCAACCGGATTCGCGTCCGTGCCTTTGGAAAACACCGGCATATCAAGCTGCTGACCAACTGTTTCAAGCTGATCGATCGCAGCCGGCCGATAAACGTCGGCGGCTACCAGTAAGGGTGAACGATTGTGTTTTTTGCGCAAATGATTGGCAAGTTTACCGCTCGTTGTCGTTTTCCCCGCACCCTGTAAACCCGCCATCATGATAACGGTTGGCGGACGATCAGCGACTGCTATCTTGCTCTGTTCGCCGCCCATCAGTTCAGATAATTCTTCTTTAACAACTTTAATCACCTGCTGACCGGGTGTTAAGCTTTCCATCACTTCTTGTCCGACAGCCCGTTCTTTAATGCGTTTGATCAGATCTTTGACCACTTTAAAGTTGACATCCGCTTCCAGCAGGGCCAGGCGGACTTCCCGCGTCATTTCTTTAACATCCTGCTCAGAAACCTTGCCTTTACCGGTGATTTTTTTCATTGTACTTTGCAAACGCTCGGCCAATCCTTCAAATGCCATAGAAGGTGTCCCCCTACTCTAATTCTTTTAATTGATGAATCAATGCACGTATCACACCGTCTTCAGCTGCTTCATCCATCCTGTCCAAAATAGTGGTGCGTTTTTGAAATTTATCATATAATCCTAACTTTTTTTCATACGATTCGAGAATCTTTTCGGTACGCCGGATATTATCATAAACGGCCTGCCGTGATACTTTCAGCAACTCGGAAATTTCTCCAAGCGAATAATCTTCACGATAGTACATATCCATATAACTGCGCTGTTTAGGGGTTAAGAGTGATTGATAAAAGTCAAACAGATAATTGATTCGTGTTGTTTTTTCCAGCAATCAAAACACCCCTTGTTAAGTGAAAACCCTTTACAAAAGTTTACCATCATTCAGCGTCATCTTCAAGCAGATCCGCAAACAATCCATAGACGAATGCATGCGCATCAAATGCCTGCAGATCCTCAATTTTCTCACCCAGACCGGCAAATTTAACCGGAATCTGCAGTTCGTTCCGGATGGCCAGTACAATCCCGCCTTTTGCTGTTCCATCTAATTTTGTCAGGACGATTCCTGATACATCAGTAGCCTCGGAAAATGTCTTCGCCTGGCTCAAAGCATTCTGACCGGTCGTCGCATCCAATACGAGCAGCACTTCATGCGGGGCATCGGGCACTTCCCGTTCAATCACCCGCTTCACTTTGGCAAGCTCGTTCATTAAGTTGACTTTGTTTTGCAGCCGGCCGGCCGTATCACAAATCAGGACATCGGCATTGCGTGATTTGGCTGCTTTGATGCCGTCGAAAATAACGGCAGCCGGATCACTGCCAGCAACTTGTTTGATAACATCAACACCGGCCCGTTCACCCCAAACATCCAACTGTTCAATCGCACCGGCGCGGAAGGTATCACCAGCAGCCAGCATGACGTGTTTCCTTTCCTGCTTTAACTGATGGGCAAGTTTGCCGATTGATGTTGTTTTACCGACACCGTTCACACCAACAACAAGAATGACAGAAAGCCCCTCTTCCTGCAGGTTTAATTTCTCAACTTCATCGTCATCATCACCGTAATAAATCTCCACGAGCTTTTCGGAAATGACGTCTTTGATTGCCTTTGTATCTTTAATATTTTGCCGCTTCACTTCCATTTTCAACTCATCGACAAGGTCCATCACTGTATTGACACCAACATCTGCTGCAATCAGCACTTCTTCCAGTTCCTCAAAAAAATCCTCATCGACTTTCCGATAGCGGGCAATCAGATCATTGATTTTTCCAGAAAACGAATGCCGTGTTTTTTCCATACCTTTTTTATACTTTGTGGACACTTCTTCCGTTTCCTCATTTTGTTTGAACTTGCTTTTCAGTTTATCCATGAAACCCATCGATAAATGACCTCCTTACGAATTAACAAGCTCTTCCGTTTCTTCCAGCCGTACAGAAACGAGCCGTGATACCCCGGATTCCTGCATCGTGACACCATACAGGACGTCTGATTCTTCCATTGTACCCTTGCGATGGGTAATGACAATGAACTGCGTATTTTCACTGTATGTTTTCAAATATTTGGCAAACCGGACAACATTTGCTTCATCCAATGCTGCCTCAACCTCATCCAATACACAGAACGGTACCGGACGGACACGCAAAATCGCAAATAGTAATGCAATAGCCGTTAATGCCCGTTCGCCGCCGGAAAGCAGTCCGAGATGCTGCAGCTTCTTGCCGGGCGGCTGGGCGGTGATTTCCACACACGTATCAAGCAGATTATTCGGGTCGGTCAGTTTCAGTTCAGCCTTCCCGCCGCCGAACAATTGTTTAAAGACAACGGTGAATTCTTCTTTAATCTGGCCGAATGTATCACCAAACCGTTTTTCCATTTCCTCATCCATTTCCGCAATCACGGAATACAGCGTCTGTTTGGCCTCAATCAGATCGTTTTGCTGTTCGGATAGAAAATCATACCGCTCCGAAACACGATCGTATTCATCGATAGCTCCCAAATTGACCGTGCCCAATTGATCGATGGACTGCTTGATCTGTGCCACCATTGATTGTGTTTCTTCGATATTATCGGTCCTATCGTAATTTTGCTTGGCCTTTTCAAACGTCATTGTATATTCCGTCTGCAGTTTGGACAGACGATTCTCAAGCTCAACATCGAGACGATTGGCTTTTACTTCTTTTTCCTGAATGGCCTCTTTGAACGCCTGATGCTGCTTGTTTTCCTCTTTCAGTTCACGGTCTTGATCGTTTAACAGCTGTGTACGCTCTGAACGGTTTGACCGCATACTCTGAATTTCAGCCGTGATAGATTCTTTATCCGCTTTTGCTGATGCAATTTTCCGTTCAATCTCTTCCTCGGTTTCCGCTGAATTCTGCATGTCCAGCAGCTCGTTCAGATCATTTGCATAGATTTCATATTGCTCCTGGTAATCATTTAATTGCGTCTTTAAAGTATTTGTTTTTTCGCGCTGGTTCTTCAGACGTTCCTCCTGTTCGGCTAAAGCAACCTGTGCCTTCTGATAATCGTCTTTCAGCTGGTCCTGATTTTCCTGGAATGCTGCTTCTTGTTCAGACAGCTTGTCGATTTGTTCCTGAACTGTTTCAAGCCGCTCCGAAATGGCATCAAGCTCTTTTGACAGTAGTTCATCTCGTGTTCTCAGTTCATTCGTATCCTGGTCAAATTGCTGTTTATCCTGATCATATATTTGAAGATTGTCGTTCACCGAAACCAGCTTCATTTCCGTTTCTTTAAAAGATGAACGAATTTCCTGCAGTTTTTCCTGCTCTTTACTGATTTGTTCTTCTTCAGCCGCAATCTCCTGCTCCAGCTCGCTGATTTGTTGTTTTTGTTTATCAACTTGCTGCTCAAAGGTGTTTGCTTTTTGCTGAAAGTTTTCAAGTTTTTCGGTCACTTCCTGCAAATCTTTTTCTCGTGTAAACAGCGATTGCTTGTTTTTTTTCTGCGCACCGCCGGACATGGAACCACCCGGATTGACGACATCTCCTTCAATCGTAACGACCCGGTGCTTGCGCCTGATGAGTCCGGCTATTTCGTTGGCATCTCTTAATGATTTAGCAACGAGGACGTGTCCCATTAAATGGCCCACCGCTTTTTGATATTCTGCCGATGCTGACACAAGATCACTGGCAACCCCGACAAATCCTCGATGATTCCCTGCTTTTGCCAGCAAATCTCTCGGGACAAACCGCGCCTGAATTGAACTAAGTGGTAAAAAAGTAGCCCGGCCGCTGTTTGTTCTTTTCAACCAGCTAATCGCTTTTCGTGCTGCCTGATCATCATTGACAACAATGTGCTGCGCCTGTCCACCCAGTACTGTTTCGATGGCGGTAATATATGGCTTTGGGACATCAATCAGCTCGATGACAGCTCCGCGAACACCGTCAAGTTTCTGTTGTTCCCGGGCTTTAAGAACAGCTTTAACCCCGTGGAAAAAACCTTGAAAATCCTCTTTCATATCTTCAAGCATTTCTTTTTTGGATTTCAGCTTTTCAATATATTGATAACCCTGGTACAGTTTTGTCTGTGCTTCCTGAAAGGCATTGCGTTTGTTTGTCAGGTCATCTTTCTTCTGCTGAACAGCCTGAGATTTAGATTGACACGTTTCTTGTTGCCGATTGAAATCAGTTGTCATTTTTTTCATTTTCGCGCTAAGTTCTTCCCGCTCAGCCAGCAGGCCTTCAAATTTTTCTGCCTGCTTGTCCTTTTTGCCGGAAATTTGCTCAAGCTGCTGTTGGATCGATTGTTTTTCATTCCGTTTGGCAGCCTGTTCATTCAAGTACTCGATATATTCGGATTTCAGTTCCTCAATTTGTTCAGCAATGTTTTCTCTGTCTGTTGTCAGATTGGCTTCCAGCTGTTTAACCTGTTCATTCGTTTCGTCGCGGCGTTCCTTGAGTGAATAGAACTTCTCATTTTCCTGGTCAAGCTCATACTTAAGCATATCGATCCGTTCTGCCGTTTCTTTTTTCTGTCTTTCAAGTTTCTCTTTATTTTCGGCAAAATGTTTGGTTCGTTCATTAAACACTTGCTTTTTGCCTTCATATTGTTCAAGCTGCTGAGTGGTAGACAGCAATTTGGCCTGCAGCTGTTCGATATCGTTATCAAGCTTCTGGATTTCCTGACGCTCCTGTTCCAGCTCGGCTTCTTTTGTCTGGATCGTTGTTTTTTGATTCAGTTCATCGTTTTTTTCTTTTTCCAGTTCATCCAGCAAGGCCTGCCACTCACCATGAAGCTGTTCGATCTCCGTAATAAGCAGCGAAATTTCATACTGTTTTAACTGCTCTTTTTTATCCAAATAGGTTCGTGCGGTTTGCGCCTGCTCCTCGAGTGGCTCAATTTGCTGTTCAATTTCATGGATAATATCTTCCACACGATTTAAGTTTTCTTGTGTTTCGGCTAATTTATACTCAGCTTTTTTCTTTCGATGCTTGTACTTTAAGACACCGGCAGCCTCTTCAAAAATGGCCCGTCGTTCGTCTGCTTTGGAACTGAGTATTTCCTCAACTTTTCCCTGACTGATAATTGAGAATGCTTCACGCCCAAGTCCTGAGTCCATAAATAAATCGACAATATCTTTCAATCTGCACGACTGTTTATTGATATAAAATTCACTTTCACCGGACCGGTAGATACGTCTGGTGACACTGACTTCCTCATAATCAAGCGGCAATGCCTTGTCACTATTTTCCAGTACCAGCGTAACTTCCGCGACATTGAGTGCACGTCTCGAGTCACTGCCCTGGAAAATGATGTCTTCCATTTTTGAACCCCTAAGTGACCGTGCCGACTGTTCACCCAGCACCCACCTGATTGCATCGGTAATATTGCTTTTTCCACTTCCATTAGGGCCCACTACCGAGGTCACACCCGGAACAAATTCAACACTGATCCGTTCAGCAAATGATTTGAAGCCCACACTTTCTAATCGTTTTAAATACATAACCATTCTCCTAATTTCGTTCAGGGATTACGCAAAATATGTATCCAAGCTGGTTGGCATTTTAACGCATTTATTTTATCATAAAGAGAAGCACAAAAGAAGGCTTAAACCGATACATAGGCTTTAAGCTGACTATTTATCAAAGGAGTGTTCATGTGAATCTCAAGAAACCAACACAGGAAAACCTGAAATTTATGCTGGATGAACTGGCTGAACAATTGAGTGTCGTCAATCCCGAACTGATGGATGCACAAGACTATGATCTGGACAAATACGATGACATCAAATTTATGTATGATATGGTTAAACAGAAAGGGCAGCTCAGTGCACCCGAAACACAGGCGTTTATTGATGAATTGCGGTCTGTGAGGAAATCATAACAAAAACATGAGTAAAACGGCGATTGCCTATTAGTGCGTGTTCACAGCGGAATAATTTTCTCTGCTGAATGTTGGTTGAACCGAGTCGGGTATTTAAGGTCAGTTAGCCGCCATATTTTGGCGGGTTACTGACCAAATATAAAACAGTTTATCACTCAAAATATTTGAAAAGGCTGGTGCCTATTCCAAAAGCACACAGCCTTTTGTTTAATCATCCAACGTATCCAACGCATGCTTAGCGGCACGTTGTTCGGCTTCTTTTTTGGTATGGCCTTCTCCCTCACCTGCTACATTGCCATTTATAATGACTTGAGCAACAAACTGCTTATCGTGGGATGGCCCTTTTTCATTTGCAATCACATATTCAATGCTGTGATTGCGGTTCTCCTGGATGTGTTCCTGCAGCCTGCTTTTATAATCCATCGCATGCGAAAAAGCACCTGTCGTTATTTTCGGATAAACATATTGTTTCAGGAATTGAATGACGGCATCATAACCCTGGTCAAGGTATAGAGCACCTAAAAACGCTTCAAAAACATCTGCCAGAATTGCTGGTCGTTTGCGGCCGCCTGACTGTTCCTCTCCGTGGCCAAGCAGCAAAAAATCACCAAAATCCAACTGAAGGGAAAATTCCACCAGAGACGGTTCGCAGACAATAGAGGCACGAAGCTTGGTCAAATCCCCCTCTGCCAAACGTTCCTTTTGCTTGTATAAATATTGGGATACCCCCAATTCCAGAACGGCATCGCCCAGGAATTCCAACCGCTCATTATCCGAAATATTTTTATCCCGATGCTCATTCACATATGATGAATGTGTAAAAGCCTGCTTCAGCAGATTTTTGTCATTGAACACAATATCCAGCTTTTTTTCCAATTGTGAAAAACTCATGTCAGTTATCACCACTCAACATTAAGATTCGATGCATTTATACGGTGACATGACAGAAAGTCCCGCGTGGTGCGGGACTTTCCCAAAGCTATATGAAGTCAGGACTGGTTGCTGTTTATGTAATCGACAGCATCACCAACCGTATTGATTTTCTCAGCCTCTTCATCAGCGATTTCCATGTCAAATTCATCTTCAAGTTCCATAACGAGTTCAACCACATCAAGTGAATCAGCCTCAAGGTCGTCTTTGAAAGATGCTTCCATCGTTACCTGGGATTCTTCAACCTCAAGTTTATCAACAATAATTTCTTTTACTTTATCGAATACGTCTGCCACGATTCGTCACCCCCTTTCGATAGGTTGTATTACCAAAAATCGCTTTGAAAACCGATTTCGTTAAATCCCGACTTTGATAACTGACTTCGGTCTACATCACCATACCGCCGTCGATATGAATTGTCTGCCCAGTGATGTAATTCGCATCCTCTGACGCCAGGAAGCGGACAACCCGTGCCACATCTTCCGGTTCGCCAAGCCTCTCCAAAGGAATCAAGGACAGCATACCTTCTTTCTGCTCGTCAGTCAGTGTATCGGTCATGTCGGTTGCAATAAATCCAGGAGCAACCGCATTAACTAGAATATTCCTGGAAGCCAATTCTTTGGCGGTCGATTTTGTCAAACCAATTACACCTGCTTTAGCGGCCGTATAGTTGGCTTGTCCAGCATTGCCACTGACACCGACAACTGATGATACATTGATGATCCGACCGCTTTTTTGTTTCATCATCTGTCTTGAAACAGCTTTTATGCATTGGAAGACACCTTTCAAATTGGTATCAATTACCTGGTCAAATTCATCTTCCTTCATCCGCATTAATAAATTATCCCGGTTGATGCCGGCATTATTCACTAAAATATCCAGGCTGCCAAAATCACCGACAACTTCTTTTACCATGGTCTTCGCTTCTTTTTCATCTGCTACATTCGCCTGAATCTTAAACGATTGTACACCAAATTGCCTGACTTCTTCAACAACAGATTGTGCCTTGTCTTCACGCCCGGCGTAATTGACAGCGACATTGGCACCCTGCCTTGCCAGTTCAACAGCAATCGCTCGTCCGATGCCGCGTGAAGCACCGGTTACTAACGCATTTTTTCCTTCCAGCATCAGGATCCCCCCTTATACCATGTTAAAAACTTTTTTAGTGAATCCGGATCTTGTACAGCAAATGTTTTAGTTTTGCGATCGATTTTCCGCACAAGTCCGCTCAGTACTTTGCCTGTTCCAAGTTCGACGAAAGCATCAATACCTTCATCAAGCATATGCCGTATTGATTCTTCAAACCGGACTGGTGAATACAGCTGTCTGATTAACAACTCTTTGACGCTGTTCTTATCGGTTACAGGCTCAGCCGTCACATTGGCATAGACCGGGAATTCATTATGACTGAATGTTATTCGGTCAAGTTCTTTTGCATATTGCTCATTGGCCGGTTTCATCAGTCTGGAATGAAACGGCCCGCTCACATTCAGCGGAAGCACCCGTTTGGCGCCATTTTCCTTTAACAGACCTGCCGCGGCATCAATGCCTTCTTTTGATCCCGAAATCACAATCTGTCCCGGGCAGTTCAGATTGGCAATATCAACGACTTGATCATCATTTAACTGCTCCAATGTCTGTTCAATATCACCTTGAGACATACCCAGCACTGCTGCCATTGTGCCCTTGCCTTTTGGAAAAGCTTCTTCCATCAGCTTTCCTCTCGTTGCAACAAGCGGTAATGCTTCCTCAAAAGGCATGGCACCGGCAGCTACCAGTGCACTGTATTCACCAAGACTGTGGCCGGCTGCCATTACCGGACGTACACTTTCCTTTTGTAACAGTTTTTGTACAGCAATGCCGGATAATAATAACGCTGGCTGAGCATTTTCTGTTTCGGTCAGCTCATTCTCAGGACCTTCAAACATCAGCTTGGTCAACTCTTTCTCCAAAAGCTGATCAGCCTGATGGAATAATGCCCGTACATCGGAATGTTCATTGTAAAGCGCTTTCCCCATACCAACCGCCTGCGAACCCTGGCCGGGAAATAAAAATGCGACACGTTTCATATTGAGTCCCCCCTGTTCCAATCAACGGATTCCACCGTTGTTTTAATCGTGTCGGTTACATTGTTATTTACCATATGTGCTGCCTGCTGGATAGCGTTGAAAACTGCACGGCTGTTTGATGATCCGTGTGCTTTAATCACTGGTGATGCCAGACCAAACAATCCTGCCCCACCATACTCCGAATAATCCAGCTTGCCCTGCAGTCTCTTTAGATCGGGCTTTACCATACCGGCTGCAAGCTTTGTTTTCATCGATGACATAAAGGTTTCTTTCAGCATGGAAAACATAGTCATCGCTGTTCCCTCAATCGTTTTCAGTGCAATATTCCCGCTGAATCCATCGGTGACAACAACGTCAGCAGCACCCGACAGGATATCACGTGCCTCAACGTTTCCGATAAAATTAACCGGCGTCTCCTTCAACTGGCTGAACGCCTTTTTCATCAGATCATTTCCTTTTCCTTCTTCTGTGCCGATATTCATGAGTCCGACAGTCGGATTTGGAATGGATCTAACTTTTTTCGTATAGATGGAGCCCATGATGGCATACTGAACAAGATTATGCGCTTTTGCATCAACATTCGCGCCAACATCAAGTAATAAAAACCCTTTCCCACCGATGGTTGGCAGCGTCGGGCTTAATGCCGGCCGGTCAATCCCGCGAATTCGTCCGACAACAAATAACCCTGCACTCATCAAAGCGCCGGTATTCCCTGCTGAAATACACGCATCAGCACGTTTTTCCTTCACTTCTTTAGCCATCAGGACCATTGATGAATTTTTTTTGCTCCTTACTGCTCTTACCGGTTCATCATTCGCCGTGATAACCTCATCTGTATGAATAATGTCAATCCGGTTTGAATCAGTGAGATACTGGTTGATTTTTTTCTCATCACCAATCAGCGTCATATCCAGGTTATCAATCTTGGATACGGCCTCTTCTGCACCCTTGACAATTGCTTCAGGTGCATGATCTCCTCCCATCGCATCAATTGCTATCTTCATTTCGAATGTCCCCTTTTGGATCGTCTGAACGATACATATGAAATAAGCCGGTAAACACTTTTTCATTGTCGACAAAGCTGTTTACCCGAACCACTGTCATTCCCTTATCATCCACATCTTCAACGAAAGCCTTAGCAACAACACGCTCCCCTGCTTTTACCTGCCTGGTGAACTTGATTTCTGATTTTGCTGTCAGCGCAAGCTCATCATTGATGACCGCGACTGCCAGGGAATTTGCCTGGGCAAACAAGTGATGCCCGCGTGCGATTTTATTCCGTGAAAAAACATGTTCTTTTTTAATTTCCAGTATCGAAATGGCACGTCTGTCGAGATCCAGATCGATTATTTCACCGATTACTTCATCCAAAGGAAGAGCTTTTACGGTCTCATTCCACTGGTATGCGGCGACAGATTTGATCCGTTCACGGAGTTCAGGGATGGAAAGTTCCATCCGGTCAAGTCTGATCGTCTGTATACTCACATCAAATTTTTCAGCTAATTTTTCATCGGTTATAAAAGGTGTCGCTTCAATCGTATCTTTTAATAACCGTTGTCGTTCTACTTTACTGATTTTCATTTGCAGCACCGTCCAATAGGAAAAACACGGTATTCGCCGAGTTATGACGGCAGCAACTTTGTTTTTCCTTTAATTAATCACATGTTAATCCTATGACTTGGTACTAATAGTAATATATAATACCACATCAGGATATGCAAGCTATTATAAATTACATCGGACATTAGATTAGTTTCTTTAAGTGCGTGTTCACAAGGAGGATATGCGCACGTCACAGGACGTGGGCGGTTTTAGCAGAAGGTCCCTAATCGACGTGTCACTTTTACCGGACTGTTTGAACAACCTCTTTAATCCAGTTTCTCATTTAAACCCGCATTTTCTTCCAAATACATTTGTATATGGCGGAAAGAGGGGTCATTTTCCAGCAGTCCATTCTCAATAATCTCCTCCGCATCCCGGCGTGCCGTCTCCAGCGCCCTGTAATCATGAACCATATCCGCGACTTTAAATTCCGGGAGGCCGCTCTGTTTCTTTCCGAAAAAGTCCCCGGGACCTCGGAGTTTCAAGTCCTGTTCGGATAACTCAAAACCATTGTTTGTATCGGTCATAATCCGCATCCGTTCTTTGCCTGTTTCGCCTTTTGGATCGGCAATCAGGATGCAATAGCTTTGCCTGTCACCTCGGCCAACACGGCCCCTGAGCTGATGCAATTGGGAAAGCCCGAAACGCTCGGCATCATAAATGACCATGATTGTGGCATTGGTAACATTGACACCGACTTCCACAACAGTCGTTGAAACAAGAACATCCACTTCCCCATCGGCAAACTGTTTCATCACCCTGTCTTTTTCATCGGTTGAAAGCCTGCCATGCATTAGTCCAATTTCTAATGAACCCTGATAAAATGTCTCAAGCTGATGGTATAAATCGACTGCATTCTGGATATCCAGCTTGTCTGACTCCTCAATCAGCGGACAAACGACATACGCCTGTTCACCCTGCTCAACGCGTTTTCCGATAAACTGCAAAACACGTTCGAATGTATTCTCTTTTGCCCAATATGTTTCAATTGCTTTTCGGCCCGATGGCATTTCATCAATCACCGACACATCCATATCACCGAACGCGGTTATCGCCAATGTTCGCGGTATTGGTGTCGCTGTCATGAATAATACATCCGGATTCAGACCTTTCTCCCGCAATGCGCGGCGCTGTTCAACCCCAAACCGGTGCTGTTCATCGACAATAACAAAACCGAGATCGTTGAAATACACGTCGTCTTGTATCAACGCGTGGGTTCCGACAACAATATCTGCTTCATGATTTTCAATCGCATTAAGGGTTTCTTGTCGTTTTTTTCCTTTGACAGATCCGGTCAATAATACTATTGAAGCCCTGTTCCCAAACGTTTCGTTTAATGACTGGAAATGCTGCTCAGCCAATATTTCGGTCGGTACCATCAAAGCGCCCTGTTTGCCAGCGGTAATCGATGCATAAAGACACACTTCTGCAACGGCCGTTTTGCCTGATCCGACATCCCCCTGCAGCAGCCGGCTCATCCTGTATGGCGATTTCATATCAGCCAAAATCTGGTTTAGTGCCTTTTGCTGTGCTTTTGTGAGGGAAAATGGGAAACTGCTGATAAATTCCCTGAGGCTTTGCGGTTCATAGTGCTGTGCATTTCCGCTGGTTGATTCACGTTTTAATTTCCTCAACAGCTGCATTTTGAGCTGAAACAATAAAAATTCCTCATATATGAACCGGCGCCTGGCATGTTTCAGATCAACTCTGTTTTTGGGAAAATGCATGGTGGAGACTGCAGCTGACCTATCCGGAAGTTTATAAGAATTAAGGTAGCGTTCCGGCAACAATTCCGTGATGTTATGCCGGTATGTTTTGATGGCATTCCTGACTACTTTTTTCATCTTATAATTGGTCACATCACCTTTTAATGAATACATGGGCTGAATGGACGCGTGTTCATTTGCCGGCCCTTTCTTATAATGGCTGACCGTTATTTGCAGCCGGTGTGCATCCCATTTGCCTGTCAACGTCACAGTATCACCGGGATTCAGCTGCTTTTTGGCAAATGAACGGTTGAACATAACTGCCTTTACCGCAACCCCTTCAACCTCCACATTAAAAGACAGCCTGGATTTTTTTCTTTCATAAAAATGAAGGGAAGGCTCATGGAGAATCCTTCCCTCAATGGCGACCTTATCTTCATGAATCAATTCACTCAGTGGTTTGATTTCAAATACATCATAGCGATAGGGGAAATAAAAAAGGAGATCTTCCACGTTATGAATGCCCATTTCCCCCAGATCGGCCGCCATTTTTTCGCCGATGCCTTTAATGGCGGTTATTGGATCATTTAGCATGTTCGATCACTCTTTCTCAAACTGACATTCCAAATATTTTCTCTTTTAACAGGCGTCCTGTTGGTGTATCAGCAAGACCGCCCTCGCCTGTTTCCCGCAGGCTTGACGGCATTTGTTTTCCGATACGGTACATGGCACCGATCACTTCATCACACGGAATCGTGCTTGTAACACCAGCCAGTGCCATGTCGGCTGACACAATGGCAAGTGTCGATCCCCCAGCATTCCGTTTGACACATGGCACTTCGACAAGGCCGGCAACCGGATCACAAACAAGTCCAAGCATATTTTTCAGGGTCATGGCGAATGCTTCAGCCGATTGCTGTGGGCTCCCCCCTGCCATTTCGACGATGGCCGCCGATGCCATAGCGCCGGCTGATCCGACTTCAGCCTGACATCCGCCGGCAGCTCCCGAAATGAATGAATTATTGGCGACAACAAACCCGAATGCGCCGGCTGTGAATAAGTAGCGTACCATCTGTTCGCGGGTAGGATTCAACTGGTTTTTAACAGCAAATAATGTTCCCGGCACACAGCCTGCACTGCCTGCTGTCGGTGTTGCACAGATAGTCCCCATAGCAGCGTTCACTTCATTCGTGCCCATTGCTTTGCTGACAGCATCCATGACGAGATTACCGGACAATGGTGTATGTTCTTTCATATATTGCTGGACTTTTACCGCATCCCCCCCGGTCAGTCCTGTAACAGATTCAACGCCTTTCAGACTGTCCTCTACAGCCTTTTCCATCACATCAAGATTTCTTTCCATTTCAGAAAATACCGCTTCCCGTGATTTTTCTTTTATATCCATCTCTTGACGGATCATAACTTCCGAGATTAATATATTTTCCTTTTCAGCTGTTTCCACTAATTCAGCAACTGTACGAAACATGGCATTGACTCCCCCTTCTGAAGTAGGCATTCTTTTTTAAAAAATTTGATTGCTTAACATTCTGGACGAACGCACGAATTTTTCAGTCTTTCGCGCGATTTGGTAAGGGTGTTGCGCGAATTTATATAGGCGTCGCGCGATTTTATTAAGTTGTCGCGCGAAATTTTTGTTTACTGCGCGAATTTCAGTTTCCGTCGCGCGAATTTTTTAATCCTGGCCGATGTCGATTCTCTAACCGACGATTTTGGCAATCTGCTCAATATGGTATGCATTTTCCATCTCTCTCAAAACACTGTCATCCACGTTCTGGTCAACTTCAATGACCATTAATGCTTCCTTGCCGACATCCTTGCGATTGACTTCCATATGACCGATATTGATTTCATGTTTTGCTAAAATTTCCGTAACAGATGCAATCGCCCCGAACCGGTCATTATGCATGATTAAAATGGCTGGATGATTGCCGGACAGACGCAATTCAAATCCATTCAATTCTGTGATTTCAATTTTCCCGCCACCAATCGAAATACCGACCAATTCAATCTGCTCGGTATCATCACCGATAATCAGTCGTGCCGTGTTGGGATGGTCGACACCGGCACTGTCTTCAATAAATTCAATGCTGAGTCCACGTTCTTCAGCAATCTTTAGTGCCTGATTCATCCTGGGGTCGTCTGTTTCAAATCCTAATAACCCGCCTGCCAATGCAAAATCCGTACCGTGACCCTTATATGTTTTGGCAAATGATTCATACAAATGGATCTTGGCCCATTTCGGTTCTTTTCCCAATAAATTCCGTGCTGCCTTTCCGATTCGTGCTGCTCCTGCAGTATGTGAACTTGATGGACCGATCATGACCGGTCCGATAATATCGAATACTGAATTGTATTTCACAATGGAACACCGCCTGTCACCGTATAATTTTTCTCTCTTTGCTAATTATAACAAAAAGCTTTATAATAATCACTTGTGGATTGTACATTCAAATCATGTATGATCGGGCGGGAGAGGGATCGTAACATAACGGTGAAAAACACATGTCTGTTCAAGACAGCATGAGATTGCAAAATAACAAGGGTACATGGCTTACCGAAATGACTGCAGGGTTAATTGGCTATCTGACGACGCTTTATATTGTTGCGGTAAACGGATCAATACTAAGTGAAGCCGGTATATCGCTGGAAATCGGCATGACAGCTACCATCCTTGCCAGTTTTACCGGCAGCATCCTTATGGGATTATACGCCAGACTGCCATTGATTCTGATTCCTGGAATGGGAATTAACGCGTTGTTTGCTTACTCCATTGTCGGAAGCACAGGGCTTTCATTTCAGGAAGGCCTGGCAGTTGTCCTCGTTGCCTCTGTCCTGTTTATTATCACGGCATTCACCAAACTTGGAAGTGTACTAAAAGAGGCCATCCCCGAGTCACTGAAACATGCCATAACTGTCGGACTGGGCTTTTTCCTGATTCTGATTGGTCTGGAAAAAAGCGGTCTGGTTGTAAGTGGTAAAGAGACGATTATTGCGATCGGGGACTTTACATCGCCGGAATTTATCGTCAGCTTGCTGACATTGTTTATTGCGATATTTTTATTTATGAAAAATATCCAGGCCAATTTCCTGATTACAATGATTGTTGGGAGTATTTTGGCTTACTTGTTTGAGGTGCTTGACACAACAAAACGTTCGTTTGAAATCAATATGAATGATATGTTGTTCATGCCTTCATTTTCAGCTGCAGGTGACATCGAATTTTGGCTGGCTGTGTTTCCGCTGACCATTATTCTTATTTTCGAAAATATGGGCTTGCTTCACGGCCAGCTCCATATGCTAAAACGTCACAACCAATACAATAAGGCGTACCGGACGACAGCTTTTTCAGCATTCATGTGTGCTTTTTTCGGAACATCACCTACTGTTTCAGCGGCGGAAAATGCAGCTGTCATTACTTCGACCGGCAAAACGGGAAAAGCTGCGGTAACGGCGGGGTTATTATTTTTGGCAACGTTATTGGTTATACCATGGATTTCCATGATTCCGAATGCTGCTATCAGCCCAATTTTAATCATTGTTGGCGTCCTGATGGCACAAAATCTTCGGAATATCCCTTTGGATGACCTGTCAGAAGCGCTCCCTGCCTTCCTGATTGTTGCAATGATTCCGTTCACCTACAGCATTGCTGACGGTATGGCATTCGGGTTTATCGCGTATCCGGTTGTGAAAGCAGCTATGTCCAAACGGAAGGATTTATCGGCCATACTGCTGATTATTTCCGGTTTATTCCTATTTTATTTTGTCATGAAAATAATCGGGATTTAAAAATGCCTCCCTTATCGTGAGGGAGGCATTCATTATATTGTTATTCCACTGAAAATATAAACGCATAAATTGGCTGATTGCCTTTATGAACTTCTATTTCAATATCTTCATATGTTTCCTCAACATATTGCTCAATCACTTTTACATCCTCGTCACTGGCATCTTCACCCTGCAGGATCGTCAGGATTTCATCATCGTCCGTAATCATTTCAGCGAGCAATGATTTAACCGTTTCGATTTTATCCTGATTGGAAGCTTTGATCGATCCATCGGCCAGCCCCATAAAATGATCTTTCTCAATCGTCATGCCTTCGATTTTGGTATCTCGGATTGCATATGTAATTTGCCCTGTTTTAACTTCCTTGCCCGCAGCTTCCATCAATTTTTGGTTTTCATCAATACCCGCTTCGGGATGGAATGCCAAGAGTGCACTGATACCTTGTGGAATTGTCTTGGTCGGAACAACCACCGTGTTAACCTCAGCCAATTCTGCAGCTTGCTCAGCTGCCATGACAACGTTTTTGTTATTCGGCAAAATCAGCACATTGTTTGCGTTCGCTTCCTGAATTGCACTGGCTATATCCTGTGTGCTCGGGTTCATCGTCTGACCGCCTTCAATCACAACGGTTGCCCCGAGACTTTCAAACAGCTCTTTTATTCCGGAGCCCATTACGGCAGTGACAATGGCATATTCTGCTTTTTCCTGTGCCGCTGTTTTCCTGTGTTCCCCGACAATGGCTGTATGCTGATCACGCATGTTTTCAATCTTCATGTTTGTCAGTGATCCAAACCGCTGTCCAAGTGTCATCACTTCACCCGGATATTCAGCATGGACATGAACTTTGACCAGATCATCGTCCGAAACAACCAAAAGCGAGTCACCATGTTCTGACAGTTCTTTGCGGAAAGTTTCCTCGTCAAATGGATGTTTCTTAAGCTTGTCCGGTTCAAATCTGACCATGAATTCCGTACAATAGCCATACTCAATCTCTGAGGTATCCATGAAATCCTGGGCGATTTTGTGATGCTCAGCATTGACCATTTCTTCCATTTCAATGTCATCCGCATCCGCTTCAGGCACTTCTTCACCTTTCAGTGCCGCCAGAAAGCCTTCATAAATCGTTACAAGACCCTGGCCGCCTGAATCAACCACGCCTACTTCCTTCAATACAGGCAGAAGATCCGGTGTACGTTTGAGGGACGCTTTCGCTTCCTTTACGACCTCCTCCATTAAAGCGGTTACATCTTTTTTGGTTTCCGCTGCATCGACTGCTGTTTCAGCGGCATCTTTAGCGACTGTCAAAATCGTGCCTTCAACAGGTTTCATAACCGCTTTATAAGCTGTATTAACGCCGCTGTCAAAGGCATTGGCGAATTCTTTGACTGACAGTGTTTGCTTTTGTTCTATTCCTTTGGAAAACCCGCGAAAAAGCTGGGATAAAATAACGCCGGAATTCCCGCGCGCTCCCATGAGCAATCCTTTTGAAAAAGCATTGGCAACCTCTGAGATATTATCACTGTTCAATTTTTTGACTTCATCTGCTCCGGACGTGATCGATAAATTCATGTTCGTGCCGGTATCACCATCCGGAACAGGGAAAACATTTAATGTATCTATTTTTTCGGCATTGTTTTTCAAATGGCGCGCACCTGAGAGTACCATTTGTGTAAACATCGTGCCATTTAATGTTTCTGATGTCACAATACTTTCCTCCCTCATAGCAACAATCGCAAAAGCGGTTAATCCGGATGCACGGTTAATCTTTAGCCACCCGGACACCCTGAATATAAATATTCACCGAATCAATCTCCAGACCTAATGACTTGCTTAACGTATACTTCACCTGTGATTGAACATTATGCGCAACTTCGGAAATTTTTGTACCATAACTGACAATAATATACATATCAATATAAAGGTGGTCTTCTTCCTGTCTGACAATAACACCTTTTGAAAAGTTCTCTTTTCTTAAAATTTCAGCAAGACCGTCCCTGATTTGGCTTTTCGATGCCATCCCGACAATGCCATAGCATTCAACGGCTGCACCACCGGCAATTGTGGATATCACTTCATTCGTGATGGTTACCTGACCATCGTTTGTATTCAGTTCTATGGACATCATGATCCTCCTTTGACACCACGATCATTATTGGAGTCTGTTCAAAAAGTCCAGTTAATCCTCCT
>Ga0079226_10000915_pt1 | contig 22006 bp, 20 predicted proteins | sample Poulit2014_FD_76345 | JGI IMG/M metagenome (GOLD analysis project Ga0079226, IMG submission 76345) | Agricultural soil microbial communities from Georgia to study Nitrogen management - Poultry litter 2014 | ecosystem: Environmental > Terrestrial > Soil > Agricultural land | place: USA: Georgia... | reverse complement strand
GATAGCCTTGAGTTTGGCTCGGCTCAGGTGGTGATGAAACTGGCAGAGCAGTCATATGTTGCCGGTTCTGATGCGCGCCGCGATGGGTTGGCTTTAGGGTTCTAAGCCCAGCCCGGCAATGGTGATGCATTAGAGGCACGCCTGGGCCGTAGGCCCGGGCCGCATCGGGGTACGGGTAACAACACGACAAAACGATGCTCGTACCATTAGGGAGAACAAAAAATCGACTAGGAGATAAGTAATGAAATTCACCAAGTTTATCCAGTTGGGGCTTGCCGCCACTGTCTTAGGGGTGACGGCATTGGCTGCCCAGGCAGAGACCGTACGCTTACGTTTTCATACCTTTTATGGTACGGAAATGGATCATGCGGCCAAAAAGATGCAGCAGACTCTTAAAGAAGAAAGCGATGGCCGTATCCGCATGCAGTATTTCCGTGGCGGCGAGCTGGTGGAAAGCCCCCAGTTTGTAGAAGCCGTGGGCCGCGGTACTATCGATATCGCCTATGGGGTGGGTAGTTATTGGCCCGGACAGGTCAATATTGGCAATATCGAAGCGGGTATCCCCGGTGCCTGGACCAGTGTTGAAGAGGCTCAGGCAGCCTTCGAGAAAATCAATCCATTACTCGAAGAGGCTTATGCAGAACAAGGGGTTGTATTAATTGGCCGTGGGTTGGGCAGTGATTACGAGCTGCTGACCAAAGAACCGGTCAATAGTCTGGATGATCTCAAGCGCATGAAAATCCGTGCCACGGGGCAGATGGCCCGTGTACTCGAGGGCTTTGATGTTCCCACGGTTTTTTTACCGGCCGAAGAGCTTTATGTTGGCCTATCAACCGGGGTGATCGATGGGGTGCTGTATGGGGGCCCGTTAGAGTACGAGCAGCTTAAGCTCAACGAGGTTGCCAAGCATTACACTACCCTCAATCTGCTTTATCCAGGCTGGACTGAAAATATCATTATCAACCAGGACACCTGGGAAAAACTTAGCCCCGAAGATCAAGAGCTGGTACAGCGCGCCACACAGCAATATGCCCAAGATATTCACGACTGGCTCGAAGAAGGTAATAACGAGTTAAAGAATAAAGAGGGCATGTTTATATTTAATGAGCTGTCCGCTGAAGATACCGCTGCCATGGTTGAGGCGGCACAGGTTATCTGGGACGAGGAAGCACAAAAATCCGAGCGCAATGCCAAGGCCATCGAATTGATTCGGGCCAACGCAAAAGAATTCGACCGCTAAGGCGGGTTGTGTTCCAGAACTATGGTCCGTGCCTCCACCACAGAAGGGGGCGCTGGTCTATTGCTTCCGAGGGTTGCCATGTTTGAAAAATATCTTGCCTGGCAGGATGGCCTGTCTGAATGGGTAGGGCGCATCATTGCCTGGTTGCCATTGGTGTTGGTGCTGATTTTGCTCATCGAGGTCTTTTTTCGGTATTTCCTGAATGCCCCCACCATTTGGGGTCATGAGCTATCAGCCATGCTTTTTGGGGCCTTTGCCATTTTATCGGGGGCTTATACGCTAAAGGCGCAGGCCCATGTACGCAGTGATGTCATCTATGTGCTTTTGCCGCGCTGGCTGCAAAAAATCTGTGATGTATTGGTGCAAGTACTGGGGTTGGTGGTCTTGACCATTTTCTTTTTGATGGCCATCGAGTTTGCCCGTAAATCGTGGGCGTTGGGCGAGATGTCCAGCAAAAGCATTTGGCAACCCCCGCTGTATTACATCAAAACGGTGATTCCTATCGCTTTGGGGTTATTAATTTTACAAAGCATTGCCGAATTATTGCGTGCACTATGTCGATTGTTTGGGGCGCCGTTTCACGATCCTCGGCAAGCACCCGACGAACACTAACAGGAGGCGCTGGTGTTTGATTTTGGACCTTTTGGGGTTACGGTCGCCATGTTTTCCGCCATGCTGATTCTCATGGCGATAGGGGCACCGCTGGCGTGGGCCTTGATGATCTCCGGCATGGGGGCAGCCTACGCTTTGTATGGCACGGGTGGGCTGGATCTTTTATTGTCCTCAGCCTATAGCACGATGGACAATTTTTTGCTGATCGCTTTGCCTTTATTCATTTTAATGGGGCTTATTCTTGAGCGCTCGGGCATCACCGATGACCTATTTGACATGATTTATAAAATCATGGGCGGTATTCCAGGTGGCCTGGGGGTGGGCACGGTGTTTATTTGTGCCATCATTGCCGCCATGGCTGGGGTTTCTGGTGCAGCCACGGTAAGCCTGGGCATTATTGCCTTGCCGGCCATGTTGCGTAGAGGCTATGAAAAAAAGATGGTGATGGGCACCATCATGGCAGGTGGGGCGTTGGGCTTTTTAATTCCGCCCAGCGTGCTGATGATTGTCTATGCTTTTTTATCCAAAGACTCTGTGGGCCGCCTGTTTGCAGCCGGCGTGATGCCCGGACTAATGTTGGCGGGCCTGTATATCATCTATATTCTTGTGCGTTGCCGTTTTAATCCCAGCCTGGGGCCTGCGTTACCCGTTCAAGAGCGGGCCAGCCGACGCGAAAAACTGGTTGCTTTGCGGCATTTGGTGTTGCCCAGCTTGTTGGTAGTCGCGGTATTGGGCTGCATTATTGGCGGGGTCACCTCGCCGTCTGAGGCGTCAGCCATCGGCGCGGCGGGGGCTTTGCTGATTGCCCTTGGTCGGCGTCGTCTTGGTTTTGCTGATTTGCTTTCGGTGCTGTTATCGACGACGCGCCTGACAGGCATGCTGATCTGGATTGCCATTGCAGCGGTGTTTTTCAGCCGTGTTTATATGGGGCTGGGGGCGGGCATGATTGTCAGCGAACTGATTGAAGATCATATGCTGTCTCCCTATCTGGTGATTGTGTTGATGCTGGTGGTGTTTTTTATCTTGGGGATGTTTCTGGATGATTTCGCCATTACCTTTATCACCGTGCCGCTGTTTGTACCCATCGTCAAAAGTCTGGGTTTCGATACGGTTTGGTTTGCCGTCTTGTTTATTGTCAGCATGCAATCGGCCTATTTAACCCCGCCCTTTGGTTATAACTTGTTTTATATGCGCTCGGTTGCCCCCAAAGACATTTCCATTCTGGATATTTATCGGGCTGCCATTCCTTTTATTGTGTTGCAGATTATTGGGCTGGCCATTTTGGTCATGTTCCCGCAAATTGCCCTGTGGTTACCCAATCAGGTTTTTTAAAAAACCCGGCCGCTGTATGGGCCGGGCTTTGGGTGGGGGTTATCGACTGTGGCAGGCTGCAGCCTGAAATTCATGCCGCCTTAATTTCCCTTGACGCAAACGACCTGTTTTAATACGTGTAAAACCTCGACGAGGTCTTTTTGGTTATCCATGACCTCGTCAATGTCTTTATAAGCAGCCGGGATTTCATCAAGCACGGCCGCATCTTTACGGCACTCTACGCCTTCGGTTTGGGCACGCAGGTCATCGACGGTAAAACGCTCGCGTGCGGCCCGTCGGCTGTATTTGCGCCCCGCGCCGTGAGCACAGGAACAATAAGAATCCAGATTGCCCTTACCGCGCACAATATAACTGCGCTGCCCCATGCTGCCAGGGATGACGCCCAAATCGCCATTTCGGGCTCGAATTGCGCCTTTGCGGGTTACCCACAGCTTTTTGCCGAAATGTTCTTCTTGTTCGACGTAATTGTGGTGGCAGTTGATGGCCTCTTGGGTAATGGTAAAGGGGGTTTTGATGTGGCGGCGTAGTGCGGCCAGGGTGCGATCCATCATGACCCGGCGGTTTTCAAAGGCGTAGTCTTGTGCCCACTGTACGGCTTCGACATAATCATCAAAATCTTGGGTGTCGTCGGGCAGATAAGCCAGGTTGGCATCGGGTAGATCCATGCCCAGGCGTTCCATATGGCGTTTGGCCCGTTCGATAAAATAACGGCCAATCAGGTTACCAATGCCGCGTGAGCCGGAATGCAGCATGACCCAGACATCATCGCTTTCATCCAGGCAGATTTCTATGAAATGGTTGCCAGAGCCCAAGGTACCAATTTGGCTTTGGGCCTTGTTGCGTTCAAGGCGAGGGTGTTTGCGGGTAATGGTTTTTAGGCGATTGGCCAGATCGGGCTCAAAATCTGGCATGTTTTTACGTTTGTGGGCGCCGCCAGGCCCCAGCGGGACGCTGTGTTCGATCTGATGGCGAATTGGGGCCAGGTTATCGGGTAAATCATTGGCAGTTAGGGACAGGCGCACGGCATTAATGCCGCAACCGATATCTACCCCGACGGCAGCTGGAATGACCGCCTGATCGGTGGCAATGACACTCCCTACTGTGGCCCCAATGCCCACGTGAACGTCGGGCATGGCGACTACGCCGTGCGGGTGCACAAAGGGCAGGGTGGCGACATTGCGCAGTTGCTCGAGGGCGGCGATGTCAATATCATCGGTCCAGATCTTGATGGGCCGATGCTCTTGCTCTTGAATGACTTGTTTCATGGATGGGTAAAAAACAAAATAAGTGGTTTGCAAGGCCCCAGGGCTGAGTGTTAATCGATGGTGCGAAGGCTCCCGGGCTGGGTTGCAATTGATAGCCCGAAGGGGGCCTGGATTGGGTATTTACCTATTGTGTGGCCTTGCGGCTTGAAATTTGGAGCCTAACCCCTATCTATTAAGATAGCGCAAAAACCCTTTATGAACAAAGGGATAGCAAGCCGGGTCTAATTCTGGCCCAATAGTGGCATCCATGCGGTCAGACTCGGCTTTGGCGCTGCAGTTTTAGGAATAATTTTGCATACATAACGGGTTGATAATTATGAGTGAACACGATAAGAACGAGGCTGCGACCACCACACCAGGTACAGCGCAGGCAGAAACACGTGGTTTTGAAACCGAGGTCAAGCAGCTATTGCACTTGATGATTCATTCCTTGTACAGCAACAAGGAAATCTTTTTGCGCGAGCTGGTTTCCAATGCCTCTGATGCCTGCGACAAATTGCGTTTCGAGGCCATTGATCAACCTGAACTCTTGGCCGGCGATCCCGATTTGCGCATTCGTATCGATTTCGATCAAGAGGCGCGCACCATCACTGTGGATGATAACGGTATCGGGATGAGTCGTGATGAGCTCATTGCCAATCTGGGTACAATTGCGCGCTCTGGTACCAAGGAATTTCTGGGCCAGCTCACGGGGGATAAACAAAAGGATGCCCACCTAATTGGTCAGTTTGGGGTGGGGTTTTATTCTTCTTTTATTATTGCCGAGCGGGTAACGGTACTTAGTCGCCGCGCTGGGGCCTCAGAGTCCGAGGCCGCACTATGGAGCTCGGCTGGCGATGGCGAGTACACCATCGAGCCTGCTGAAAAATCAGCCCGGGGCACCACCATCACCTTGCATTTGCGTGCCGATGAAGACGAATTCCTGGATGGCTGGCGTTTGCGTGAAATTCTGCGTCGCTATTCCGATCATATTTCCATTCCCGTGCAGATGCTTAAAGAGGAATGGGATGAAGAGGCCGAAAAACAAAAGAAAACCACAGAATGGGAAAATGTGAATCAGGCCAGTGCGTTATGGACACGGCCCCGCAATGAAATCACCGATGAGCAATACATCGAGTTTTACAAGCATATTGCCCACGATTTCGAAGAGCCCTTAGCCTGGACCCATAACCGGGTAGAAGGTCGTAGCGAATACACGCAGCTGTTGTACCTGCCCCAACGGGCCCCCTTTGATCTTTGGGACAGAGATGCCAAACACGGGCTTAAACTCTACGTGAAACGTGTTTTTATCATGGATGATGCACAGCAACTGCTGCCCAATTATCTGCGTTTTGTGCGCGGGGTGGTGGATTCTGCTGACTTGCCCCTGAACGTTTCGCGTGAAATCTTGCAGCAAAGCCGCGATGTCCGCTCCATTCGCGAGGGTTGTGCTCGCCGCGTCCTTGGCCTGTTAGATGATTTGGCTAAAAATGAGCCAGAAAAATACGCCAAGTTCTGGAGCCAGTTTGGTCAGGTGCTAAAAGAGGGCACAGGCGAAGACCCCAATAACCGCGAACGCATTGCCAAACTGCTACGTTTTGCTTCCACCCATCAGGATAGCCCGGTTGCCAATGTGTCCCTCGAAGACTATGTCGGGCGCATGAAGGAAGAGCAAAAGCACATCTATTATGTAACGGCTGATTCTTATGCTGCTGCCGCCCATAGCCCACACCTTGAGGTCTTCCGCAAAAAAGGTATCGAGGTTTTGCTGCTGACCGATCGTATCGATGAATGGATGCTGTCCTTTTTGACTGAGTTCGATGACAAGCGCCTGGTGTCGGTGGCCAAGGGTGGGGTTGATCTCGATGAACTCGCCGATGAGACCGAGAAAAAACAGCACGAGGAGGTTGCCGAGCGCTATCAGCCGTTGGTAAAACGCTTGCAAGACAGTCTGGGCGAGGCCGTCAAAGAGGTTCGCGTCACCATGCGGCTGGTTGACTCTCCTGCGTGTGTAGTGGTCGATGAAAACGAGATGAGCCCGCACTTCCTGCGTCTGTTAGAGGCAGCAGGGCAAGAGGCGCCCAAGGTGACCCCCATTCTTGAAATCAATCCCGAGCACCATCTGATTACCCATATGGAAGGCGTCAAGGATGATGAGTTCGATGAATGGGCCGCCTTGCTGCTGGATCAGGCTTTGCTGGCCGAAGGGGCGCAGCTCAACGAGCCGGCTCAGTTTGTTCAGCGCATGAACCGCTTGTTGATGCAACAATTCCAAACGGAATAATCCATAGTAGGTTGTCTTAAGACGATGGGCGGGGCGGCAGTTCGCTGCGCCCGCCCCTGTAGTCGTTTCAAGAGGCATCATTCATGGCCCCTGGCAATGTTCAGGGGCTTTTTTATGGTGCAACCCATTGTTGTAGTGCACAAATGTCCAGGGGCAAAACCGAAATGGGATGCTACTAGGGTTTTCCCCTAAGACGTCGGCACGCATATGTTGTTGATTGTGCTAATGATAATGATTATCATTTGTTGATGTGTTTTTATTCGTATTTTATGTAGGGAACTTATTCAGGAGCTGTAATCATGAACGATCAACGACGACCCCAAGGTGTCCGCCTGGGACATCAGGCGGTTCACACAGCGTTGTGTACCGCCTTGGTGGCCTCTGCACAGGCTTGGGCACAAGAGGGGCCAGGGGACTCGGCTGAAAATGAGATTCGTAGTGTACAACAATTCGAGACGATTTCCATTGAGGGCGGGCCTATTGACGGCTATCAGCCCATCGAAGCCAGTTCCCCCAAATTCATGGTGCCGTTGATTGACACGCCACGTACGGTAGACATTATTCCCGAGGCCGTCATCAAGGATAGGGGTGCGACCTCATTGCAGGATGTACTGCGCAATACGCCTGGTATCAGCTTGGGTTCAGGCGAGGGGGGGACACCAACAGGTGATCGCCCCTTTATCCGCGGTTATGAGGCCAGTACAGATATTTTCATCGATGGGGTGCGAGATTACGCCCGAGGTTATCACGAGGTATTCAACCTGGAGTCTGTTGAGGTAATCAAGGGGCCCAGCGGGGTGCTGACGGGGCGCGGGGGCACGGGTGGCAGTATCAACCTGCAAACCAAAACCCCAAAGGATTATGATTTTGTTGATGCCTCGGCAGGAATAGGCAATGGTGGCCAGCACCGCCTGACCTTGGATGGCAACCTGACCGTTGGCGAGCATAGTGCGGTGCGCCTGAACTTGATGCGCATGGGGGGTGATATCCCTGGTCGTGATGAGGTCAAATATGATCGCTGGGGGGTGGCCCCATCGATCAGCTTTGGCCTGGGCACGCCCACACGGGTGACACTAAGCTATTCCCATATTGAAAACAAGGATACGCCCGATATGGGTATTCCTTTCCGTAACGAGGCCGCGCCCGACAGGCTGACACCATTAAAGCCTGATCGGGATAATTTCTATGGCCGCAAGCACGCAGATTTCCGGCAAAACAAATTTGATACGGCCACGGCTGTCATAGAGCACGACCTGCAAGAGGACCTCACCGTACGTAATACCACTCGTTATGGAAAGTCTCTGAACCATTATCTGTTTACCCGTCCCAGCTTTGACAACTGCTCTGGGGCAACCTCTGGGGCTTGTGTCAGCGAGGGGGCTGGCCTTGAGTTCTCGCGCGGTAACCGTGCCCGCTGGCGGGAAAGCAAATCATTGATTAACCAGACCGATATTTTCGGAGAATTTCAAACGGGCAGTATCCGGCATTATTTTACAGCGGGCTTTGAATTTGGTCGCGAGCGTTTGTATTCCCGCGCTATGTCAGGTTTACCGGTTGAGGATACCGATTCATTTTGGCATCCCAATCCCAATCGTTCTTATGCCTTTGACATTCAGTATGGGAACAAAACACGCGACGGCTATATTAACACCCAAGCCTTTTATCTGATGGATACGCTGGAGCTCAACGAGCAGTGGTTCCTCAGTGGTGGCTTGCGTTATGACCGTTTCAAGGTGCATGCCGATGCCACGACTGGCCGTAATGGCCCCGTGCCTGCCAAGAGCCGTAGTGACGGCATTTGGAGCTATCAGGCTGGGGTGGTCTACAAGCCGTTGCCTTATGCCAGTGTTTATTTGTCCTATGGTACTTCAGCTAATCCGGCCGGTGAAAACCTGGGGCAGGCAGGTGGTGCCGATGGCCCAGCCGGGGGAGCAACCTTGCATGACCTTAAGCCAGAGAAAAGCCGCTCTTGGGAGCTAGGCACCAAATGGGATCTTTTTGACGAACGCCTGAGTTTGACAGCGGCCGTTTTTGAAACCAAAAAAACTAATGCCCGCACCAGCGACCCGCTAGAGCCCGATGTGGTCACGCTGGATGGTAAAAACCGGGTCCGGGGATTCGAGCTGGGGGCTGCCGGGGCGTTGACTGACCGGTGGGATTTATGGGCAGGTTATACCTACCTGAATGCTAAATTGCTCAGCTATCGTAATGGGCAAAATAATTATGCTGGCAAACGCATGAAGTTTATTCCCAAGCATAGTGCCACACTGTGGACGACCTATCAGATTGATCCCAAATGGTCCGTGGGTGGTGGGGTAACCTATACGGGCAAGCGCTATGTCGACGATGCCAACCATTATCGGTTGCCTGCCAATACGGTGCTTGATGCCATGGTACGCTACCAGGTCAACAAACATTTCGATCTGCAGCTTAATGCCAATAACCTGACCAATACGCGTATTTACGATGCTTCGCATGTTGGTTTATTTGCCAATGTGGGCACGGGCCGCTCGCTCATGCTCAACGCTACCTATCATTTCGAATAGGAAACAGTGGGTTCAGGGCCCGCCCTGCATTGTCTCAGGAGCTTTTTGTGTTAATTGTGATTCCCAATCTCTTGAGTGCCGAGGAAGTTAAACGCTACCGCATGGATTTGCTGACTGCTTCCTGGGAGGACGGGCGGGCCACAGCTGGCTATCTGGCAGCTACGGTTAAGCACAATCAGCAGCTGCCGCTGGATAGCGCGGTAGGTAAAAAGCTGGGGGCAGACCTGATGCACAAACTGGCGCAGCATCCACAGTTTGTGGCGGCTGCCCTGCCAGCCAAAGTGCTGCCCCCGCGCTTTAACCGTTACGAGGGGGGGCAAACCTATGGGGATCACATCGATAACGCCATTTTTAGTCACCCCCAAAGCCATGAGCGTATTCGTAGCGATGTCTCATCAACCCTGTTTTTAAGTAACCCCGACGAATATGACGGCGGGGAATTGGTTATTCAGGATACTTACGGCAGCCAAAGTCTCAAGCTATCCGCCGGAGACCTGGTGCTGTATCCTGGCACAAGTTTGCATCGCGTCAATCCAGTAACCCGTGGCATGCGCTTGGGCGCCTTTTTCTGGACCCAAAGCATGGTGCGTCAGGCGCACCGGCGTGCCATGCTCTGGGAGCTGGATCAAAGCATTCAGGGTTTGGCCCAACAAACACAAGAAGAACAAGCCTTGGCACGCCTTAGTGGGGTGTACCATAACCTGATTCGCGAATGGGCCGAGGTTTAACCGCTGTTGCGCGGTGCGCAATGATGTCATGGACAGGAAGGCCAACATGTCTGCCCGTATCCCCGCCGATATTGTTTCAGTCACCGATTACTGGGCCCATGCCCAAGCCCGGCTGACCCCTGCTGCCTGGGCCTATTTCAGCGCCGGCGCAGGGGATGGCAGTGGGGTGCAGGCCAACGAAGCGGCTTTTGAGCGCTATACCATTATGCCCCGTGTGCTGAAATCCTTGCAGGGGGCAGATACCCAAATTACGCTGGCTGGGCGCCGTTATGCCCATCCGCTTTTTTTAGCCCCCGTGGCTTGGCAAGGGTGGGCCCATCCCGAGGCAGAGGTGGCTACAGCATTGGCTGCGGCTGCCTTAGGTAGCCCCATGATCGTGAGCATGCAGACTACTACGGCCTTAGAGCGCTTGTTGGCGGCTGCCCCCCAAGGCCGTTACTGGTTTCAGTGGTACTGGCAAACAGATGACAACGCCTCTCAGGCACTGCTGCAACAGTGCGCCCAATTGGGGGTAGAGGCTATCGTACTTACCGTAGATGCCCCGGTGCAGGGTTTACGGTATGCCGAGCAACGTGCGGGACAAGAGCGGCCGGGAAATTTGGTTACCCCACACTGGTCGGCTTTTGAACGGCCCACCTCGCATATGGCGCAGCCTGGGCAACCGCCCCTGTTTGGCAGTCCCTTGCTCGAGCAGGCACCCACCTGGACGCAGGTGCAGCAGTTTATTGCACAATCGCCGCTGCCGGTGTGGCTAAAGGGCATACTGCATCCCGACGATGCCCGTCTGGCGGTCGAGATTGGGGCAGCCGGAGTCATTGTCTCTAATCATGGCGGGCGTCAGCTGGCGGCGGCTCCTGCTGCCCTGGATTGTCTGGCAGAGGTAGTCAATGCGGTGCAGGGACAAATACCAGTGCTATTTGATGGGGGGATACGCCGGGGCAGTGATGTTTTTATCGCTTTGGCGCTGGGTGCCCAAGCGGTTTGTATTGGCCGGCCTTATATCATGGGGCTGGCCGTTGGGGGCGCTGCGGGGGTGGCTCATGTGCTGCATCTGTTGCGTACCGAACTCGAGCTAACCATGGCCTTGGCGGGTAGTGCCCGCTGTGCTGATATTCGTGCTCAGCAGCTGCAGCGGCATTAGCGAGCTTGACGCAAACCCAGCTTGGCGTGCTCGGGGCTGCACCAGGTATGTTGTTGGCTTAAAAAGGCCTCGGATCGGGGCAGGTAAATGCCGCAATGGGCGCAGCGCACCATGGGTTCTTTGCTGCGGTGCAGACGCAAATTGCGCTCGGCTTTAAGCTGTTGACGGCTTTTGTTGATGGCGATCAGGCGCAGGACAATCATGCCCACTACAAAAACCCCAATCCAGAAAAATAATTTACCCACTGTAGTTCCTCAACAAAAAATTAGCCGCGTTGCAAGAGCACGTCGAGCACAAAATGGCTGCCTGAATAAGCCAGTAGCAAAAAGACAAAACCGACCAGGGTCGCGCGTACTGCCGTGCGGCCACGCCAACCCCACCGGCGCCGACCAATAAGCAAAGCACCAAAGGTCAGCCAGGACAGTACGGTAAAAATGGTTTTATGGTCTAATGGAAGCCACTGCTGCGTCAATTGCATTGAAACTATTGAGCCGCTGATGATGGCTAAAGTCAATACGACAAAACCGATACCAATGATACGAAATAGCAGCCTTTCCTGGGTGAGCAAGGGCGGCAGGCTTTCCAAAGCGCGATATAATACTGGTTGCTGCTGTTGGGCCGAGGCTGGTTGCTGCAGGTAACGTTCGAAAAACCATACCAACAGGGCGTGCACTGCCGCAATGGCGATAAGCCCGTAGGATACCAGGGCAATAAGCAAATGCAGCCGCAGCCAGTCTTCTTGGGCATCAACGACAAAACTGCCCTGGGGAAACAGCACGCTGGCCAGGGTGGCCAGGGCGGAAATAGGCAGTAGCAGCAACAAAAAGCTTGCCAAGGGCAGGACCAGGCTTTCGAGCCAAAACAAAACCATGCCCAGCCACAGGGCCGCCGACAGCCCGACGGCCCAACCCAGATATAGCCCCTGTGGCAAGACGATGCTTTGTGCCAACCCAAGCCCGTGTAAAATGAGGGCAGCTAGCAAAGCCACCCGGGTGGCCGGACTTAGTCGCGCCCTGAGCTCTTGGTGGTGCACCAAGGGTCGCCAGAGCAGCCCGGCGAGGCCTGCGTAGGTCGCCGCAGCCAGTAGGTAAAATATAGTGTTAGACGACATTGAATTCCGGTAGTCAAAAAGACAATCATAGTGCATAAACTGGCACGACGTTAAGCTTGACAGCTTTTTTGAACTTCTTATTTTAAGCGAAACCAACTCTATGTTCGAAAATCTCACTCAGCGCATGTCGCGTATTGTAAAAGCCATGCGCGGCCAAGCCCGTTTAACCGAGGCAAATACCCAGGAAATGTTGCGCGAGGTCCGTATGGCCTTGCTCGAGGCCGATGTGGCCTTGCCCGTGGTACGCGATTTTATTGCCAAGGTGCGCGAGCAGGCCTTGGGTACCGAGGTTGCCGACTCGCTCAATCCGGGACAGGCCCTGGTGGGGGTAGTACACGAGGAATTAACCAAACTGATGGGGGGCGATCTGGACCCCCAGGAATTAGAGCTCTCTTTGGCTACCCAACCGCCAGCGGTAATCTTGATGGCAGGGTTGCAAGGGGCGGGTAAGACGACCACGGTCGGTAAGTTGGGGCGTTGGCTGGCAGCGGGTGAGCACCGACACAAGGGACAAAAAAGCGGGCGTAAAAAAGTATTGGTCGTTAGTGCCGACGTGTACCGTCCCGCGGCCATTGATCAGCTGCAAACGGTGGCCGAGCAGGTTGGGGTAGATTTCTTGCCCACGGATAGCTCCGAGGCCCCGGTGGCCATCGCCGAGCGCGCCCTTGAGCATGCTCGACGCCATCACTATGAAGTGTTGATCGTGGATACGGCAGGTCGGCTGGGGGTTGACGAGGAAATGATGCAAGAGATCAGCGCTTTGCATCAGCACTTGAACCCCGTCGAAACCCTGTTTGTGGTAGATGCCATGCAAGGTCAGGACGCCGTGAATGTCGCACAGGCCTTTGGCGACGCCTTGCCCTTGACCGGGGTGGTGCTGACGAAGCTCGATGGTGATGCCCGTGGTGGCGCAGCCTTATCTGTGCGCCATGTCACAGGCAAGCCCCTGAAATTTATTGGGGTTTCGGAAAAGATGGAGGGGCTTGAAGCCTTTCACCCAGAGCGCATGGCACAGCGGGTGTTGGGCATGGGCGATATCGTCAGCCTGGTGGAACAGGCACAGCGCAATATCGACGTGGCTGAAGCCGAAAAAATGGCTCAGCGCATCAAGGATGGCAAAGATTTTGATCTGAATGACTTTTTAGCCCAATTGCAGCAGGTCAAGAAAATGGGTGATATGGGCAGCATGCTGAAAAAACTGCCGGGTCAGTTGGCGGAAATGGCCAATCAGATTCAGGGGGACGAGGCGGAAAAACAATTGCGTCGTACCGAGGGCATTATCCATTCCATGACACCGGAAGAACGCAGCCGTCCGCAAATCCTCAGAGCTTCGCGCAAACGTCGCATTGCTGCAGGTGCAGGGGTACAGGTACAAGAGGTTAACCGGTTGCTCAATCAGTTCGAGCAAATGCAGGGCATGATGAAAAAGATGAAAGGCGGCGGCATGGCTCGCATGATGCGCGCCTTGGGTGGTGGCATGGGCGGGTTAGGTGGGTTGTTGGGCGGCGGCGGTGGCATGCCCGGGGGTATGCCCGGCGGAATGCCTGGGGGGATGCCAGGTCTGCCCGGGGCTGGCGGCAGCGGTAGCCGGGCACGTAAAGCAAACCGGCGCAACAACAAGCGGCGCCGGCGTCGTTAACCCATCAGAGTTGTGCTATAGGCCAGGCATTAGGGCCCATAGCCAGCATTTAAAGAGCCTATAGTCAGAATTTAACCACCGCCGGGCCTATAGTCAGGATTTAGCCACCGCCAACGGCAATGACGATTTCAAGTCGATCTTGGTCATTCAGGGCGGTGGTTTCGTATTGGCTTTTGGGCACGATATCGCCGTTCAGCTCGACCGCAATCCGTTTATTGGCAAAATCCAGTTCCTTGAGTAGCTCTTGCAAGGTTAATGGGGCTTGGTACTGCTCTGCTTGGCCATTAACCGTTAACGTAATCGGTTTCATAGTGTCTATCTACAATTATAAAAATAGGGTTGCGCCCATATTGTGCCTATTGGCGGACAAAAATCAAATCCCAGACGCCGTGCCCCAAGCGTAGCCCCCGCTGTTCAAATTTGGTCAGTGGCCGATAGTCGGGACGCGGGGCAAAATCAGTATAGCGGTTTTGCAGTTTGGGGTTTTGGCTAAGTACCTCAAGCATCTGCTCGGCATAGTCTGCCCAGTCTGTGGCGCAGTGTACATAACCGCCGATTTGCAGGCGCTGGGCCAAAAGTTCGACAAAGGGGGGCTGGATCAGGCGTCGCTTGTGGTGCCGCTTTTTAGGCCAGGGATCCGGAAAGAAAATATGCACACCAGCCAGCGACTCCAGCGGTATCATGGTTTGCAATACCTCGACCGCATCATGCTGGATGATCCTGAGGTTTTGACACTGGGCTTCATCGATGTGCCGCAGCAGGGCCCCTACGCCCGCATCATAAACCTCGACCGCAATAAAGTTTTCATTAGGCCGTTGCTGGGCGATGGCCAAGGTGGCCTCACCCATGCCTGAGCCAATTTCCAAAATGGTGGCAGCCTCTCGTGCAAAAGGCTCAGCCAGTGCTAGAGGCTGGGGCTGAAACGGAATGGCCCAGCGGGGAGCCAGGGTTTCAAGGGCGCGCCGCTGTCCAGGCGTGACGTGGCTGCGACGGTGCACAAAGCTGCGGATGGGCCGAATGGGCCGTTGATCTTGTTCTGACGGGTTTTTTTTTGTTACGGGTGGATTGGTCATGGCTGAAAACAAATCGGTTAGTAGGCGGTTAGTAGACGGTTAGCAGGCGTTAGCAGGCAGTTAGTAGGCGGTTGGTAGGGGCTGGCCGGGTGCCCATGTCGGGTTAGAATGGGTAGGGGTATTGCTACCGGTCCATCTCGTTTCATTTAACAACTGTTTTATGTTATCAAAAGCCAAAGTACTTAATAATCGAGAACGTGCCTATCAGCATCTGCGGCATGCCATTTTAGTAGGGGATATTGCCTATGGGCACCGTCTGGTGGACAAGGATATCGCCCAGGAACTGGGGATGTCCAGGATGCCCGTGCGCGAGGCCCTGCTGCAATTACGCAGCGAAGGCTTTTTAGAGTCCACTTATCGGGGCTTTATTTTAAAGGTTTATTCGCCCGAGAGCATCTTCGATATTTTTTCTGTGCGTTTATTGCTGGAGCCCGAAGCAGCCTATCAGGCCTGTCAGGCTGCTACCGATTTTCAATTAACGGCTTTGCAGGAGGCCTGCGAACAAGTGATCGCCACCGACCAGGCAGGCAATATTATTGATAACCTATTGGCTAATTGGTATTTTCGTCGTAGCTGGGCCCAGGCAGTACGCAATATCCACCTAAAGGACACCATGGATCGGCTCCGTGACTGGGCTGAGCAGGCGCGTCTGCACGCTCTGGCCGAAGCAGAGTTTCGTCATGGCACGGCTCAGCGGGTGCAGGCCATTACCCAAAGTTTTGTTCAACGTGACCCTCAATCTGCCCGCGAATGGGTGCGCAAAAACCTGGTTATTTGTCGTGATAAATACTGTGCGCTACAAGAGGAATTGATTCACGACGCGTTTTGATGGCACAGGCCAGGGAGGGAGGTATGCGCCGCTGCCCTGACCGGCCAAACAGGCAAGTGCCGCGTAAAAAAGTTATTTGATGCTAAGCCCCAGACTGTTGACGAGCGGGTTCACGGTTTCAATTTCCTCATCAATCAGGGCTTCCATTTCTTCGGCTGTTGTGGTCTTGATGATAATGCCACTTTTAGTAAAGTTGTCGATGATTTTCTGGTTATCCAACACCTCGGCAATGTCAGCCTGCAGCTGGGCAACCAGCTCGTCTTTTAGCTTGGATTGGGCCCCAATGCCCCACCAGATTTGAAAATCAACCCCGTCGATGCCCAATTCTTCGAGAGTGGGAATTTCAGGTTGCAAGGCGCTTCTTTCGGTGCCTGCAGCAGCAAGGATATTCAGTTGTTCATCCTCTACAAAGCCGGCACTGCCAGACAAGACATCGAACATGAAATCCAGTTGACCACCGACCAAATCTACCAATGCAGGTGCAGCGCCATTATAGGGAACGACGGTTAGCTTGCCATCCACGACTTGGTTGAGCATTTCACCGGTCAAATGGGTGCCGGTACCGATGCCAGGGACTCCGTATTTGAGTGATTCGCTATCGGCAGCCTCAAGAAAAGCTTCAATTTCGCTATAAGGCCCATCGGAGCGGGTGAGCAGGAAGATGGGTGCTTCCGCAACCAGGGTGACAGGCTTGATGTCTTCCTTGACGTCATAATTCAGGTTTTCGTAGAGTTCTTGGTTGATGGTAAAGACGCTGTGATCAGCCAAGATAAGGACAATGTCATCGTCCTTTTTGGCGCGTTGCAGTTGATGCATGGCAACTTGAGCCCCAGCACCTGAACGGTTTTCAACCAACACCTGATGGCCTTTTTCTTCGGTCAGCTCCTGGGCCACGACGCGGGCGAGTTGGTCGGCAGCACCTCCGGGTGGGTAGGGTACGACGAGGGTAATTTTTTCGGCTTGGGCGGTAAATCCCGCGCCCAATAAACTACTGAATAGCAGGGTATGGATGAATTTTTTCATCATATGTCTCCATCGGTTGTGGTTGAAATAAGCTTGTTATTATTATCCGTAATAGATACGGTCTGCCCCTCCTTGAGTGCCGTGGCAGATCGGGTTAAAAGCAAGACCCCCCGCTGTGTGCGCACCAGATTGACATGGTTGGTGGGTTGGGCATTTGGGTCGGTGACCGTGCTTAATATGATGCCCTGGGGGTCAGGCACTGGGACCAGTTTTTGGGCATGGCAGCTGGGGCATACCCGTCGTTTAGGGTATAGTCTTTGCCCACATTGTTGACATTCAAAGGTGTTCAGCATGGCTAGCCTCCAGGATAATTGCCGATGAGCCCATGCAATAGCGATATTGCAGCATGCCATAACCGGTAGCCAGCCCAAATCGGGCTGGTGCTATTTGGCGGTTGCCTGCCTTTTTGTTTAATTGGGTGACCAGCTCTACCACCCCATGCAAACTGCCTGCTGTACCTGCCTGGCCGCACGAAAGTTGCCCCCCCGAAGTATTCAGCTTGAATTTTTGCGAGGCAATGCTTTCATGGATAAAGCGGCGTATATCGGCCGCTGGGAAAAAGCCCAAGTCCTGTAACTGTACTAATACCATCACTGGGTAGTCATCGTAAATAGCGCAGAGGTCTATGTCGGTCGGGCTAAGTGCAGCTTGGTGCCAGAGCCGATCGCGGACGGCGGCCAAACCGGTTTGCAGCCCATCGCCCAATTGGTGGTCGTTGTTGTGACTAGCTTGCAAGGCACGAATCTTGATGCTTGTATTCCTTTGAGCCAACGGATGATCGCGGTGCACTAAAAGCAGGGCATTGGCCCCCGAGGCAATGGGAACGCAATCGTATAGACACAGGGCGTCGGTGATAGCGCGGGCTTGCAAATAATCATCAATAGTCAGTGGGCTGCGGTATAGGGCATTGGGGTTTTGAGAGGCCCATTGCCGTTGCTGAACGACTAGTTGCCCATAGTCTGCTGCCTCTAACTGATGGCGCCGCTGATGTTGCTTGGTGAGCAGGGAAAAAACAATGTTGGGGCTGGCAGCCTGTATGGGTTCGAGATGCTGCTTTACGGTGGCATTATAGTTGTTGATTAAGCGGGCAAAGGTCTGCCGGTCAAAGGAGTCTGCGGCTACCAGGGCAATGGCTGTGGCCTGGCCCGTGGCAATGGCACCCAGGGCATGCTGGATAAGGTTTAAACCACTGATGCCCCCATTGCTGTCATCGTGCAGCCAAGAGGGGTTCAGCCCCAGCTGCCAGGCGATGTCAATTGCCCGGTCGGGGGCCAAAGTAAAAGAAGACACCCCCAGGCCATCAATGTCTGCCAAGTCAATGCCGGTTTGTGCCGCTAGTTGCAAGAGGGCGTCGGTGACTAACCCACGAGTATCCTTTTGCGGCTGGCGCTGGTAGGGCAGTTCGATGGCATCGATAATGCGAGTGTTATGCATGAGGCACCCTTAGCGCTTAAGTTCGATGGCTGACTGTTCCCTATCCCAGGTGTCGGGTGTGACGCCCTCTTCACGTAGCTTGTACTTCTGTATTTTGCCGTTTTCTGTTAAAGGCATTTGTTCGACCACCCGAAAATAGCGGGGCACGGCAAAATAAGCCAAGTTTTTTTGGCAATGCTCGATCAATTGTTCATAATCTAGTTCGAAGCCGGGTTTGAGGGTTAGGGCGGCCATGACTTCTTCTTCAGCCAAATCAGATTCGACAGCGTAGACGGCAACGGCTTCGATACCGGCAAAAGAGGACAGGGCCATTTCAACATCATAGGAAGAGATATTCTCGCCGCGGCGTCTGATCATGTCTTTAAGGCGGTCGACAAAGCGGAAATAACCGTCGTTATCGACTGAAACCCGATCGCCGGTGTGAAACCACAGGTTGGTGCGGCTTTCGATAGTGGCCTCGGGCATTTTGTAGTAACCCAGGGAAAAAGCAAAAGGCGCTGTGGCGCGCAGCAATAACTCGCCCACTTCCCCCGCGGCTACAGCCTCATCGTTTTCGTCGACAACCTTGGCTTCAAAACCAGGGGTAAGCTGCCCCATAAAACCCGGTCGCTGCTTACCAATGGTGCCGCCAATAATAAAGTTGGTTTCAGTAGAGGCGTAGCCATCCAATAGGGGAAAGCCAAATCTTTTTTCGAAGGCTTGCTGCTGTTCTCGTGATATGGAAGGCCCAAGTGCCAGGCGCACAGCATGTTGTCTATCTGTGTCTCGGGGTGGTTGGGCCAGCAGTATCGGAATCATGGCGCCCAGCAGGTAGGTGATGGTGGCCTGGTTGTCACTTAGGGTGCTAAATAATCGGCTGGCAGAGAAGCGCTGGCCAATGATCATGTCAGCATCGCTGACAAGCGCCTGAAAAATGGTATTCAGCGCGTTGGTATGAAACAAGGGCAAGCAGTTGTACAGGGTATCGTTCGGGGTCAACTCTAGTTTATGGCCGGTATGAATGCCCCACCAATAGAATTGGGCATGAGGGCAAATTACCCCTTTGGCCGGGCCAGAAGTGCCCGAGGTGTATAAAATGGCAAGCGGGTCGCCAGGACCAATGTCAGCTGGGGCACAACTCTGTTTTGTCGGCGAAGGCAACGGGGTGACTGGAATTTGCTGTAGCTTTTGTTGTAGTTGTGCTGACGCAGAAGCTTCCAGAATCCAGATGGTCTGCACCTGAGTGGCCGTTAAATCGATTTCGCCCAGCCGCTCTAGTCGGTCAGCGTTGCATATCATGAGTCGAGCATCGCTGTTATTCAAGACATGTTGTAGCTGAGCCCCTTTCAGGGCTGGGTTGATGGGTGCTGCTACGATACCGAGCCAGCCGCAGGCCAAGAGCAGTTCGGCCATCAAAAGGTTGTTCGGTGCCATAATGGCGACTTTATCCCCCTTGCGCAGGCCAAAATCGTTAAGTACAGCAGCTCGTTGCTGGATTCGTTGTAGTGCCTGTGTGCCCGTCATGGAGTCATGCTCATCAGCTAGAAACCGTTTGTCGGGCAGGCGTTTGGCCCGCTGTGTCAACAAGGCCGGTAATGTTCTTTCCTCTGGCGCAATGGTCTCCAAAGCAAGCGCATGTGCGGTGGCGCTCATAGAATTCCCCCTATGGTATGACTGTGATTAGTATTTTTACTGATATTGGAAAAGTATATTACAGTATACTCTTTAGTTGTCAAGTATATATGTGCAACGGAGGAGGTGCGTGATGCAACGTTTATGGCATAAAAAAGCGCTGCTATCCACGCTGGTAATGTGGTTGTTGGGTGGCGTCATCATGCGCATCAGCCTGGACTACGAGGTGGGCAGTCTGCGCCACATGGGGCCCGGATTTCTACCTTATTACTGTGGCCTGATGCTGGTATGGCTGGGGGTGATATATCTGCTGGCCAGCTGGTTTATCCCCACTGAGGAGGATTTCAGGAAAATGCACCTGACTTGGGCGCGGGTGCGCGGCTGGTGCTTTATTTTTTTGGGCATGGTCCTGTTCGTGGTGCTTGGCGAGCGGCTTGGGTTTGCGGCGGCTACCTTTAGTCTGGTGTTGGTGTCCTCTTTTGGTTCAACTGAGTTCCGCTGGCTAAGCGCGCTGTTACTGGCAGCCGGGGTGACCCTATTGGGCGCTTTTATTTTTGTTTATTTGCTCGAGCTGCAAATTCCCTTATTCGAACTGGGCTTTTGAAATGGATATTTTGCATAATCTGATCGCCGGCTTTGGGGTTGCTTTTCAACTAGACAATCTGCTTTGGGCCATTTTTGGGGTGGTCGTCGGTAATTTGGTAGGGGTTTTACCTGGTCTTGGGGTGATGGCCTCATTGTCCATATTATTGCCACTGACTTATACCATGACCCCGACGGCAGCCCTGATCATGCTGGCCGGTATTTTTTATGGCTCGCAGTATGGCGGTGGCATTACCGCCGTCATGCTGAATTTGCCAGGCACCGCTGCTCATGCAGTAACTTGTCTGGACGGGCATCCAATGGCACGGCAGGGGCGCGCGGGTGCGGCGTTGTTCATGTTGCTGTTAGGCTCCTTTTTTGGCGCTACCTGCGGCATCCTGCTGATGATTTTCTTATCACCCGCTTTATCCAAATTTGCCTTTCAATTTGGCCCAGCGGAATATTTCAGCATGATGTTGTTGGGGCTGATAGCAGGCTCGACCCTGGCCAAGGGCTCTGCTTTAAAAAGTCTGGCCATGGTGATCCTTGGGGTGGTGCTAGGCTTGGTAGGCATCGATGTCAATACGGGCACCCTGCGTTTTACCATGGGTTTTATTGAATTGTCCGACGGGCTAAGCATTGTGATTTTAGCCATGGGCTTTTTTGGCCTTGCTGACTTTCTAAGAAATATCAATAATACAGACTTGGCCAAACCAATGAATCAGTTCAGGGTCGATGCCAGTGCAATCCGTCCTGCCAAGGGCGAGGTAAAAAAAGTCCGTGGGGCCCTGTTGCGGGGTACTTCCATTGGCTCTATTTTGGGGGTGCTGCCCGGCGCCGGGGCAGTGATTGCCTCCTTTATTGCTTACGCCACGGAAAAACGGGTTTCCAAAACACCCAAAAAATTTGGTGATGGGGCCATCGAAGGTTTGGCCGGGCCCGAATCAGCCACCAGCTCTGCGGCACAAACCAGCTTCATCCCAACATTAACATTGGGCATTCCGGGGGATCCTGTCATGGCCATCATGCTGGGTGCACTGATTATCCATGGCATTCAGCCGGGGCCGCGTCTGATAACGGCTCATGCTGATATTTTCTGGGGGCTGATCGCCAGTTTTTGGCTAGGGAATATTTTGCTGATTTTGATTAACTATCCATTAATTAACTTCTGGGTCAAAATCATATCGTTACCCTTCAAATATCTGTATCCCACGGCTTTATTCTTTATATGTGTGGGGGTTTATAGTACCAACTACAGCTTTTTTGACGTCTCGCTGGTTATTGTGATTGGTTTTATCGGCTATTTTTTATTGGTACTGGATTTTGAAGCTGCACCACTATTACTGGGCTTTATTTTGGGCCCGATGGTCGAGGAAAACTTTCGCCGCACATTGGTGCTGTCCGAAGGGGATTTGAGCTTTTTTGTACAGCAGCCTATCAGTTTGTTTTTCCTTGTACTATGTGCTCTGGTGTTGCTTTATACCATTTACGCAGGACTTACCGGGAAAAATCAATAAACTTTTGCCGGGCTTTGGTGGCGGGCTTTGGTCTTGGCGCCACGGCTTTGGCGCCAAGTG